>JAEEGH010010379.1_pt1 | contig 21405 bp, 12 predicted proteins | sample 9134181 | NCBI WGS metagenome assembly JAEEGH01 (sample SAMN16246544, study PRJNA631951) | gut metagenome | biome: gut microbiome; feature: rumen; material: DP-attached | host: Bos | place: Iran: Karaj | collected 2018-10
AAAAGGAAACAACCATGCGCAAGTGTTTTACGTTAATTGAACTGCTCGTCGTCATCGGCATCATCGCCGTCCTCGCCGCCATGCTCATGCCGGCCCTCGGCAAAGCTCGTGAATCCGCCAACCAGTCAGACTGCACAAACAACCTGAAACAGATCGGTCTCGCCATGCAGATGTACGCTGGCGACTATCGCAGCTGCTTCCCTTGCCAGTCCAGCGGTGACGATGTCGCGTGGGACAAGTCCCACAACTCCGGCGGCCTCTATTTCTGCGGCTACTACGACTACCTCAAGACCCCGAAAATCCTCCTCTGCCGTTCCGCCAAACAGAAGTCCTTTGACAACTTCAACACCAAGCCCGAATCCATGACCTATACAGACACGGCGGACGGTGCCTCCACCGAAAAGACCAGTTATCTCTACTACGCCGGTTTCTCCACTGACGACATTTCCGCCGAAGAAGGCTTCGTTCGTGACAAGAACAAATGCCACAAGAACCTCGGCATGGTCCTCTATGGTGACTCCCACGTCGAAAAGCATCAGGTTGGTGTCAAGTCTGATGAAAAATGGTATCAGCTCAACGGCAAATTCGGTATTAACGATCTCTTTGAAGACGAAGACCTTGAAGTTGAAAACCACACGAACAGCCTCTGGTAAGCTGATTTACAAATCTTGATTCTCCAATCCCTGCGGATTTCTTCCGCAGGGATTTTTTTTGGTCATCAAGACATTTTATAGAAGAGTGACATTTTTTTACCTTTTGTCATTTGACATTCAAATCATGCGTATTATTTTAATTTCATCAATATTTTAATTCTTGAAGCACACACATGCAACATCAGCTCAACAACGCAATCAGCTTCTATTGGTCCTGGCGACGCTCCGTCACGACCTCTCTCTTTGCGTTTGCATCGAATCGCTGATTGCCTTCCACAACAACGATAATAAAGGTCGGGGCGGATTAAACTGAAAGCAGTTCAATCCGCCCTTTTTGTGTCTCGTGACGGAGCCCTGATAAAAATCCATCATCATATAAAACAACAAAAGAAAAGGAAACAACAATGGCTAATTCATTCCACTCCAGCGACATCCCCTACAAAATCTACCTCTCCGAAGACGAACTTCCGCAGGCATGGTACAACATGCGCGCGGACATGAAGACCAAACCCGCGCCAATTCTCAATCCCGCCACCCACCAACCCTGCACCTTCGAAGAGCTCAGTCATGTCTTCTGCGACGAACTCGTCAAGCAGGAACTCGACAACGACACGGCGTATTTTCCAATTCCGCAGCCGATTCTCGACTTCTATCGCATGTACCGCCCGTCACCGTTGATTCGCGCCTATTTCCTTGAAAAAGAACTGGATACGCCTGCTCATATCTACTACAAATTCGAAGGCAACAACACGTCCGGCAGCCACAAGCTCAACTCCGCCGTCGCACAGGCCTACTACGCGAAACAACAGGGCCTCGACGGCGTCACCACGGAAACAGGCGCGGGTCAGTGGGGCACCGCCCTCTCCATGGCGTGCTCCTTCTTCAATCTCGCCTGCCACGTCTATATGGTGAAATGCTCCTATGAGCAGAAGCCGCACCGCCGTGAAGTCATGCGGACGTTTGGTGCAGAGGTAACGCCTTCTCCTTCAGACACTACGGAAGCAGGCCGCCGCATTCTGCAGGCCCACCCGGGCACGACCGGATCCCTCGGTTGCGCCATTTCGGAAGCCGTTGAAAAGGCCATCACCACGCCGAACACACGCTATGTGCTCGGCTCTGTCCTCTCGTTGGTCTCGCTCCATCAGAGCATCATCGGCCTTGAAACACAGGCCGCATGCAAGAAGTACGGCATCAAGCCAGACATCATCATCGGTTGCGCGGGCGGCGGCTCCAATCTCTCCGGCCTCATCGCTCCGTTCATGGGCGAACAGCTCCGCGGCGAAGCCAAATACCGCTTCATCGCCGTCGAACCCGCCTCCTGCCCGAGCTTCACGCGCGGCAAATACGCCTATGACTTCTGCGACACAGGCCATGTCTGCCCGCTCGCCAAGATGTACACGCTCGGCAGTGATTTCATCCCATCGGCGAACCATGCCGGCGGCCTCCGCTACCACGGCATGAGCTCCATCCTCTCCGAACTTTATGCGGAAGGCATGATGGAAGCCGTCGCCGTCGAGCAAACGTCTGTATTCGCCGCCGCGCGGCAGTTCGCACGCGTCGAAGGCAATCTGCCCGCTCCAGAAAGTTCCCATGCTATCCGCGTCGCCATCGACGAAGCACTCAAATGCAAGAAGACAGGCGAAGCGAAGAACATCATCTTCGGCCTCACGGGAACAGGCTTCTTCGATATGACCGCCTACAAGAACTTCAACGACGGTACCATGTCCGACTACATCCCGACAGATGCCGAACTGCAGCGCAGCCTTGATCTGCTGCCGAAATTCTAAAAACGTATTTCTCAAACGCGGCGCGGGACAATCCTCCCGCGCCTTTTTTTCTTTCCACCACTTCCGTCCCTTTTGCCCCTTTCTTCACGTTAAAAAGTTGCAACTGGCTATTCTGGAAGTAGATTACTCTGTTTAGTTTTTTCACAATAATCAATAACAATGAATCAACCAAAAGAAACGGAGTAACGAAACCATGAAGAAAGCTTTTAAGTTGTTGACACTCGCTGTGATGTGCGCTTTGGTGCTCGTCGGTTGCAGCAAGAAGGCGGAAGACACCCCCAAGACGTTCACCGTCGGCTTTGACGCGGAATTCCCGCCCTACGGCTTCCTCGGTGAAGACGGTAGCTACAAAGGCTTCGATCTTGATCTTGCGAAAGAAGTCTGCCAGCGTAACGGCTGGACATTCGTCGCGAAACCGATCGACTGGGCCGCGAAGGACGCCGAACTCAACGCCGGAACCATCGACTGCATTTGGAACGGCTTCACCATCACGGATGAACGCAAAGATCAGTACACATGGTCGTCCGCTTATGTGCAGAACAAGCAGCTCATTCTCGTCAAGAAAGATTCTGGCCTCAAGAAGCTTGACGATCTGAACGGCAAGGCCGTCGCCGCGCAGGATGGTTCCTCCGGTGCCTCCGCCCTCGAAGACGCCCTGAAGGAACTCCAGAAGAAAGACGCGAATTTCAACTTCAAAGAATACAAGAAGGTCAAAGACTACGTCACCGCCAAAACCATGCTGGAAAGCGGCGCTGTTGACGCTGTCGCTCTTGACAGCGCTGTCGCCCTCGGCTTCATTGAAAAGTCCAACGGCGCGTTCGTGACTTTCGAAGAGCCCCTCATGTTCGAATCCTACGGCGTTGGCTTCAAGAAAGGCAACACCGCCCTCCGCGACGTTGTGGAAGCCACCCTCCATGCCATGGTCAAAGACGGTACTGTCGCCAACATCCTCAAAAACTGGAAAGAAAAAGAAGCCAAGAACGGTGGCGACGGCATCGACTTCATCCTCCTGCCCTAATCGCAACAACTTGTGACACTGTCGGCGGCAGCGGCCAATTGCCGCTGCCGCCTTTTCATTTCCACCAATAACACCATCACGACTATGCCCCTTCCCAACATGCTGTTGCAATTGGCGCACGGCCTTCTGACCTCCGTCAACATCTTCTTTCTGACATTGTTGTTCACCTTCCCATTTGGTCTGTTCGTGGCGTTGGTGCGCATGTCCAAGAATCCGATTATCAGCAACATAGCGCGAATCTACATCTCCGTCATGCGCGGCACGCCGCTGATGCTTCAGCTGCTGATCGTCTATTTCGGCCCGTATTACGTCTGCGGTTGGTCGCTGAAAAACTACCCGCCGTTCGTCGCCGTCATCATTGCCTTCGTCTTGAACTACTCCGCCTATTTCGCGGAAATCTACCGTGGCGGCATCGCCTCCATTCCCGTCGGACAATATGAAGCCGCAACCGTTCTCGGCTACTCCAAAAGCCAGACGTTCTTCAAAATCATCCTCCCACAAGTCATCAAGCGGATCATCCCCCCTATCACCAATGAAATCATCACACTCGTGAAAGACACGTCGCTTGCGCAGGTCATCTCCGTCATGGAAATGTTCACCATCGCCAAGCAGATCGCCAACGCGCAGTCCTCCATGGTTGCGCTCGTCGTCGCGGGTGTGTTCTACTATGTCTTCAATTTCATCGTCGCCGTCGTCATGGAGCAAATCGAAAAGAAGCTCGATTACTACCGCTAACCGCCTCAGCAGGAACATCATATCATGCCTGTCCTTGAAATAAAAAATCTCCACAAGACTTTCGACCAAAACGAAATTCTAAAAGGCATCGACCTGACGGTCGAACAGGGCGAAGTCGTTTCCATCATCGGCCCATCCGGTAGCGGAAAATCCACCCTCCTCCGCTGCGCGACCTTTCTGGAGACCATGACGAAAGGCTCCCTGAAATATTCAAATACGCAAGCCGTTTCCGAAGGGCCCGACGGTTTTAGCATCTATCTGCCGCCAAAGGAGTTGACGCATGTCAAGGCCATGTTCGGCCTCGTCTTCCAAAATTTCAATCTCTTCCCCCACTATTCCGTTTTGAAAAACATCATCGACGCGCCGATTTCCGTCCAAAAACGCAACAAAGACGAAGTCATCACGGAGGCACGCCAACTCCTTGCAAAAATGGGACTTGCGGATCGCGAATCGTTCTATCCGTTCCAACTTTCCGGCGGTCAGCAGCAACGCGTCTCCATCGCACGAGCCCTCATCAACAACCCGCAGATTCTTTTCTTTGACGAACCGACCTCCGCCCTCGATCCCGAACTCACAGGCGAAATCCTGAAAGTCATCCGTGAACTCGCCGCCATGCACATGACGATGGTCATCGTCACCCATGAAATCGAATTCGCACGAAACGTCTCCGACCGCGTCATCTTCATGGCCGACGGCGTCATCGTCGAGCAAGGCCCGCCCGAACAAGTCATCCAGAATCCGCAGCATGAACGGACACGTACTTTCCTTGCAAATTTAAACAAGAAATAACCCTATGTCCACAGCCATCAAAAGCTTAAGTCTCTCCACGTTATTTCTTTGCATAATAGCTTTCAGCCAAGGCCAGCCCATGATCGCCAACGAAAAAATCATCTACCGCTCCCCCGATCCCGCGAACATCTATCTCTACACGCCCGCCCTGCTGGAAGGCTTCAACGGCCGCTTCGTCGCGGCCGTTGATCTCGGCGGCCCTGGAACCGACAAATTGACTGGCCCAAAGTCCGATCTCGGTGACTATAAGACAGGCAACCAGATCCGCGTTCTCCTTTCAGATGATCGCGGCAACACATGGCGTGAAACCGCCGCCCGCATCCCCATGATGCATGAAATTCTCTTCAAGGCGGGCAAGGCCCTCTACATGATCGGCCATTCCGGCCGTCTGCTCATCACGAAATCGCTCGATAACGGTGAAACATGGTCTGAACCGTCCGTCCTCTTCCCCGAACGCCGTTGGCATCAGTCCTGTGGAACCGTTGACCATCATGATGGAAAGGTCTTTCTCGTCTATGAAAAATGGATCTACGAAGGCCACCAGTGGCCGGGCGTTGCTCCCGTACTGCTTGCGGCAGAAGAAGATAAAGATTTGACGAAAGCCGAGAACTGGACATTTTCCAAGCCGTTCAATCCAGATCCGATCATGGTCGCCGCCGCGCCGTCGGGCATTCCCGCCCTGCCGACGGATTTCCAACCAGGCCATCCCGCGCCAGGCATTCTCGAAACGTCCGTCCTGCGCATTTACGATCCGAAACATCCGTTCTTCGATCCCAATGACAAGACGGTCATCCTTCTCATGCGCGCCCATACAGGCTTTTCCGACATCGGCGCCATTCTGAAAGGCGTTGAGAATCCAGATGGCTCGCTTGAAATCTCCCAAATACAGAACCGCTTCGGCAACAAGCTGTTTTACATCCATATTCCAGGCGCGAACATCAAATTCCATCTCGCCTACGATGATGTGACGAAGCTTTACTGGATGGTCCATTCGCAAATCGACGGACGCGTCGCCGAACGCCGCCGTCTCGCCCTCTCCTTCTCGAAAGACCTTCTGACATGGACGTTTGCAGGTCTCATCGCCGTCGGTCCAAGCAACAACGGTGCACGCCATTACGCCACCTGCATGATTTCCGGCGACGACCTTTTCGTCCTTTCCCGCTCTGGTGATGAACGTGCTAAAAACGCTCATGACAACAACTTGACGACGTTCCATCGCGTCGCCGATTTCCGAAAATACGCAAAATAAGCAGGTGTGCCGACGGCGTCCCCGCCGTCGGACGAAGGCGAGACGCCTCCGCCACATCCTTAATCAACAAAAAAAACATCTCATCATGAAAACAAAATCCCCCGAAACCTGCCGTTACGATATCGTCTCCCTCGGTGAAATCATGCTTCGCCTCGATCCAGGCGAAGGCCGCATCCACACGACGCGTTCCTTCAACGTCTGGGAAGGCGGCGGCGAATACAACGTCGCACGCGGCCTCCGCAAATGCTTCGGCAAACGCGCCGCCGTCGTCACCGCTTTCGCTGACAATCCAGTCGGCCGTCTCATCGAAGATTTCATCATGCAGGGCGGCGTCGATACGTCTCTCATCAAATGGATTCCGTTTGACGGCGTCGGGCGCACCGTTCGCAATGGCCTCAACTTCACGGAACGCGGCTTCGGCGTTCGCGGCGCCGTCGGTTGCTCCGACCGTGGCCATACCGCCGCTTCACAGTTGAAGGCGGGCGACATCGATTGGGATTATATTTTCGGCAAGCTCGGTGTCCGCTGGCTCCATACGGGCGGCATTTTCGCCGCCCTTTCCGACACGACGCCAGGCGTTGTGATTGAAGCACTTAAGGCCGCTAAAAAGTACGGCACGATGACGAGTTACGACTTGAACTACCGTCCGTCTCTTTGGAAGGCCATCGGCGGAAAAGAACGCGCGCAGGAAGTCAATCGTGAAATCGCGAAATACGTCGATGTCATGCTCGGCAACGAAGAAGATTTCACGGCCTGTTTGGGCTTCGAAGTCGCAGGAGCCGACGAAAAACTCACGACGCTTCCCGTCGAAGGCTTCAAGAAGATGATCCAACAGGTTGTCGCGGCTTATCCGAACTTCAAAGCCGTCGCGACGACGCTCCGCTCCGTCAAATCCGCTACCGTTAACGACTGGGGCGCAATTCTTTGGACGAACGGCAACTTCTACCAAGCCATCCAACGGGATGGCTTGGAAATTCTCGACCGCGTCGGCGGAGGCGACAGCTTCGCCTCCGGCCTCATCTACGGTCTTATGGAATTCGACGATCCCGCACTCGCCGTCAATTACGGCGCAGCCCACGGCGCCCTCGCCATGACGACTCCTGGCGACACCAGCATGGCGACGCTGAAGGAAGTAGAGAAACTCGTCGGCGGCGCAGGCGCCAGAGTGGATAGATAGAAATTCTGGAAGTTCTGGAAGTTCTGGAAGTTCTGGAAAGTACCAGAATATCCAGAGAATCCAGAGAATCCAGAATATCCAGAATATCCAGTCTTACTTCAAAATCTCATCAATAGCGGCTAGTTCCTCCGCAGAGAATTCGCGTTTATCCAGCCCTGCCACGACGTCCAGAATCTGTTCAGGGCGGCTTGCGCCAATCAGAGCGGACGTGATACCACGTATTTGCAGAATCCATGCAATCGCCATCTGGGCCAACGTTTGGCCGCGTTTGGAAGCAATTGCGTCCAAACCGCGAATGCGGATCAGCAGTTCGGGCGTGATGGACGCACTCTTCAGGAAACGCTCCTTGCTGGCGCGCGAATCGGCGGGAATGCCGTTCAGATAACGGTTCGTCAGCAAGCCCTGCGCCAACGGTGAAAACACGATGCCGCCGATCCCTTCGTCCGCCAGATAGTTGAACAGGCCGTTCCGTTCGTGCGTGCGATCCAGCATGTTGAAACGCATCTGCTGGATGACGAACGGCGTCTTGTTCGCACGCAGGACTTTCACGGCTTCCGCCGTCGCCTCCGGGCCATAGTTAGAAATTCCCGCGTACAACGCGCGGCCGCTGCGGACAATATGATCCAACGCGAGCATCGATTCTTCAATCGGCGTCTCCGGATCGGGACGATGGTGGTAGAAGATATCGACATAGTCCAGCCCCATCCGCTTCAGGCTCTGGTCGCAACTGGCGATCAGATACTTACGTGAACCGTGGTCGCCATACGGGCCGGGCCACATGCCGTATCCGGCCTTCGTCGAAATGATCATTTCATCGCGATACGGCGCCATTGATTCCTTCATGATCTGCCCGAACGTGATTTCCGCGCTGCCTGGTTCTGGCCCATAGTTATTCGCCAGATCAAAATGCGTAATTCCCGCATCGAATGCCGTTTCCACCATTCGACGGGATGTGACGTAGCAATCCGTATTGCCGAAATTATGCCAAAGGCCTAATGAAACCAACGGCAGTTTCAGCCCGCTTTTTCCGCACGGATTGTAAACCATTTTCGAATAACGTTCCGCCGAAGCGGCATAGACATGACCCATCGTGTGCCTCCTTCTTACTTTTGCTCTTTCTTTTCTTCTGGAACTTGCGTTGACGTGATGCCAAGTTGTTTATATATATTGTATAGCGCATGGCTTGTCTGCCGCGTCAGTTGCGTGAACGATTTTCCACAGCCGTAACCTGTTCCTGTGTTCCTCCGCAACGACTTGCCGATCGTGTCCACCACAAACTGCGCGTATTTCGGATTGCCCGTCAGAATGGATGCATACGTGATGCCTTCCACGGTCAAAATACTGTAACTTCCTCCGTTGGCGTATTTTGGGCATCCCGTCTTGTAGCGCCAGCCGTTGACTTTCGGATTCCACGCCGTGTCCAATAGCCAATCCACAATTTTCACAATCACGTCTTTCACCTCCGGATCGCCTGTCGCCTCATAGAGACGAATCAGCCCATGCATCAGCACGCCAGTCGCAAATGGCTTGCCGCCACGATGTTCCGCCTTGTCTGGGCAGTCGCATTCCGACTGGTCCTGCGGCAAATCAAAGCAGCCCGTCTGCGGATTCTGCTGCTTTTTCACCGCCTCGAAGAAGATCTTGCAGGCGTTCAAGAAGTACGGATTGTTCGTCATCGAATACGCGTACATGTTGTTGATGATGGACCATCCAACCGTCCGCTCAATCGTGAAACGATAGTTCGGCGTATAGCGTTTCGACTGATTCCAACTGCACGCATATGCGACATCCGCATAATGCGGCTCACCTAAGAGGTTCGCCATGAGATACATGCCGACATGCAGCGCATGGCCGCCCGTCCCATCATGCGCCCCGCCGAGAATCGCGTTGTTCTTCCCAAGCTTCTGATAAACGGGAGCGTTTCTCGTGATATAATCGCCGACGTGACCGCAGCAATGTTCATAGATCGGTTCGCGAACAACCATCGACGGCGGCCAATGCAGGATATCAACCGTCGTGTAATGGCGCACCATCTGCCTGGCCCGCTCCAAATAGTCCAACCTGCCCGTCCGCGCAAACTGCACGGCGCATGAATACGTCAAATCATATTCATTGTCGCCCCAGTTCCATTTGCGTTCGCCAAACCAGTCGCCGTAATTCAGCCAGCCGTATTCGCCGCGCTTCATACGACCTTCCTCCAACTGCTTGAACGACGCATCGAACGTTTCATCATATTCAGGGAAGAAATTGGGAGACGCAGGCTCTATATTGCTGAACGCCATGGTCTTGCAATAATATTCGGGCGACGCCTGTGCGAACAGCGGCTGCTGTATCCAGTCGCGGACATTACCCAAATTGGCATCCCGTCCAATCATGATCCACGAAACACGCTGCTGCACTTCCAAGCCCTGCTTCCACACATAACAGCCGTTTTTATACCAATAATAATGAAGGAAAAAAGCATCCGCGTCCGTATCCAAATCCGCTGGCGGATAATCAGCCGCAGGCAGTTGAGGTAACAATGAAATGTTGATGAATTCGTTGTCGATTTTCAACGCCTTCGGATACGTCTGCCAGAAATCATGGATTTGAACGGCGAAAAGATTACCGATCGGTGGCCCGAACGCCATGAATCCGTCAAAATGCTCCATGCTGACCGCTCTGTTTTCCGCCGTCAGTATCGCTTCCTTTTCAAGGAGTTGCGTCACTTCGAACCCGTCATTGTATTGATTGCCGTCCGCCGTCGCCACGAATTTGTTCAGCGCTCCTGTTTTCACTTGCAACACGACGGATTTAACCAAATGGTTCAGATTCTTGAAATCCACATTCGTTAACGAGTAGTCAAGATTCCACAAACCGTTGGGGCGGTTGCCATAATAGGCCAAGTTCATTTTAAAACGGAAGACGGCTTCGCCGCTTTCATCCGTCAAATCACATGTCAAAGTTCCTGTTGCCCGTAACGCCGTGTTTTCACCGGGCGTAAACGCAAAATTCTCCGCCACAAGCGGTTCGCCACTTTCCAATGTGATGAGCAGATTGTTCGGGAACTGTTGCAGATAACTCGCCACGCCTTCCACCCATGCGGCAAGATTCTGCGGATTCTGCACGGTTGGCTTGGGAAGATTTTCACCGGTCTTCAACGTGTAAGTCACGTCGTCTGCGTTTGTTCTGGCCATGAAAAGAACGGTTGCCCAACGGGCGGAACCGTCCGGCCAGCGGGATGTGATCGTGAATTCTGCGGGAACAGGCTGCCCAGCGGCGTCCAACAGAGCCATGTCGTTTTCCGACGCCAAAATGCCCTGTGCGAACGGCATGCCCGAAACGACAGGCCATGATTCACGCGGCACACCCGTTGGCTCATGGATGGTTAACGGAATTTCCACACTTTGGCTTTTCGCCAGCCGTGGCCGTTCTCCGGCGACGAATGCAATCCGTTCGCTTTCAATCATTTCCGATCTGCCACGCCGAACAGGTGCCTTGACGACCGCCGTGTATTTCGCCCCTTCCGTCAACGGCGGCAAGACGACGGCGTGGTTGCGCATATTGTCATCATCTTCTTTCACGCTTTGCAACGGCTGCCCTTCGATGCCGAATTCCACCGTCGCCGCCGCCAACGCCGTCGATGAAATCCATGACAGCTGCGTCCGCCCGTCTGGCAACGTAAACGACTTCAATTCATAGAGTTTCGGGTATTCCTTAACGGGCACGAAGCGGATATAGTCGTAATAGGTGGTGCCCAAGTTGCCAGACGTCGCATAGCAGTCGTCTGCCCACAGTTCGAACACGCCGTCCTTTATGTCATAGAAGCCCAAAAACGTCTCGCCGATGTCGGATTTCTGCCAATTCACGCCATCGAAAGAGATGCCCAAATAGCGGTTTGTCCGGCCCATATACGCATGGTACCAGCCGTTGGGAATTCCCGTGATTTTCGTATGCAACGGCGGCGCGCCCTCTTCAGGTGACTGCCGATCTGCCGCGATATGCGGCGATTGCAACGATGCGCGGCGCGACCGTTTCGCCTCAATGTTCTCCTCCGTCGTCCACAAATTCCATTTGTTCGGACTCCGCACGTCCTTCTGCCATGCGTCTTTAGGCTCGCTCCAGTCCTCCGTCTCATAGACCAGCCCTTCCAATTTCAAATCTGCATGGACGGCCAACGCTATCAATGCCAGCCAAAAACAAACCCACTTACTCATGTTCAATTTCCTTATCTAATGATTTTTAATGCCATTTTCTTGCCCTGTTTCGTTTTGATATTATAATTTATAGTCGGCAGTCGTGCAACCCGCGACTGCTGTTTTTCTGACAGAACATTCCTTTAACCATAAATATAGATTTTCATATATATGTATAAATATCTTCTTACAACTATGCTCTTAACCTCCGCCATCGTCCACGCAGGCCTTCCCGTCATCCTCCCCGTAACGCCATCAGAAGTCGAAATGACTGCGGCCCATGAACTTGCGTTCTATCTTCATAAAATCACAGGCGATGCCTATCCAGTCCTCAACGAACCATCAGCCGCGCCATCAGCAATCTATATCGGCAGAACAAACGCCTTCCAAAAGGCTTTTCCAGACATCGCTCTCGACAAACTGCCCGCCGACACCATCGTCCTTAAGTCCCTTGACGGCAATCTCTTCCTGACAGGGCACCCGCTTCGCGGCATACTTTACGCCGTCTATACATTCCTTGAAGATTTCTGCGGCGTCCGTTGGTGGACATCGAAGGAAGAAACCATCCCTAAAAACGCAAAATTTACGTTTCCTCAGATGGACATCGTCTATTCGCCGCCGCTCGTCTGCCGCGAAACCTTCTATAAAGACGCATTCGCAGATATCTTTTCCGCCAAATTGAAAAACAATGGTCATTTCGCCGTTACGTCGCCTGCATATGGCGGCCATTCGTCCATCATAGGTTGGTGCCACACGTTTGCGCAGTTCATTTCCGTCGAAAAATACTACAAAGACCATCCGGAGTGGTTTGCGTTGGTTGACGGCAAACGGCAAGGCGGCAAATTGGACTTCCAGCTCTGTCTCACCAACGAAGAAATGACAAAGGAATTCATCCGCATCTGCTTGGAGAAGATCAAAGAAAATCCTACGGCCGGCATGATTTCCGTCTCTCAAAACGACGCGTTCACCCCCAAGCCATGTCAATGCCCCGCCTGCACGAAGCTTGTAGAAGAAAACGGTGCGCAGTCTGGCCCGCTAATCTATTTCGTCAACAAAGTCGCCGAAGCGATTGAAAAAGAATATCCGGACTTTCTTGTCGAAACACTTGCGTATCAATATACAATGCAGCCGCCAAAGGTCATCCGCCCGCGCCACAACGTCGTCATCCGCCTGTGCACAGGCCTCAACGCCGTCCAGACCATCGAAGACGGAAAGGACAATCAAGGCTTCAAACGGCTTCTGGAGGCATGGAGCGCCATCGCGCCGAAACTCTACGTTTGGCATTACATCGCCAATTTCCATAATTACATGGTGCCCTATCCGGACTATCTGCATTTTGCGGATGACATCCGCCTGTTCGTGAAGAACCACGCCGTCGGCATTTTTGAACAAGGCGATGCTGGTTGCACGGTCGGCGATTTCGTGGCGGCCCGCGCATGGATCATATCGCATCTGCTTTGGAATCCGCAACTTGACGAAAAGGCCCTGATGAACGAATTCTTCACAGGCTACTATGGCGCAGCGGCAGACGCACTGCTCCGCTACTGGCAACTGACCGTTGACGCCGTCAAGAAAGCCGGCATCCATCTGCATGTCGGCGGCGAGATTCCGCCAGGCTGGATGACGGATGACGTACTCCGCAACTGCATGAAGCTTTTCGACGAAGCTGAAGCCGCTGTCAGTGGACAGCCTGAATATCTTGCCCGCGTCCGCAAAGCGCGTCTTGGCATAGACTTGTGCGCTATCAAACGGCATGCCGCCAGCATCCGTCTCATCCGTTTCCAGAACGCCAAACCAGAAGACCTCTTCCTCCTGCCGAATGCGGAAAAATGCGTGGAGAATTTCATCGAACTGACGAAAGACGCAGGCAATATCTGCGAAGGCGGCGCTTTCGGCAATTATGCCCTCAATCTCCGCAAACAACTGAAAATCGAAGCGCCATCCGACACGCCCGAACTCTGCGCAGACCTACCTAGCGGCAAATGGGACTCCTTCCAGGAGAACCGCTTCCGTCTCATCAAGCCCGGCGAATGGGTCGACGTCGTCGATGATCCGGCCGCCTCCAACGGCAAGGCCGCCGTCATGCCGGGCGACAGTCCGCAATGGGCTGTGCAAGTCCCCATGGGCGGCTATCCCAACAACTTGCCGTGGGTCGTCTATTATTCCGTCCGCTGCGACGCGGATGCAAAAGACGGGACCGCCTTCACCTGCGGCCTCCACAATAACGGCACGGGCGGCGACCATTTCATCACCCACCACGCCGTGTCCGAATGCAGCGGCAAAACATACAAGCTCTTCAAGTCCAATCCTGTAAGCATTCCTGAAGACGGCTACCTCTGGTTCTGCCCGCCTGCCCGCCCGAAATCACAGGTTAGCAAAATCTACATCGACCGCGTCTTCATCATCCAAGAGAACATGCCGCAACAACATTAACGTCTTCCAAGATATTGCCTTATGAATCCCATCCGTAGAATCACTCTCTGGGGGATGCTCGTCAACATCCTGCTTACCGCCGGCAAATTCGCCATCGGTTTTCTCGCACACAGCCAAGCCTGTATCGCCGACGCCGTCCACAGCCTCTCCGATTTCACGACGGATATCGCCGTGCTCGTCGGCGTGCGTTTCTGGTCCGCCCCCGCGGACAGCGACCATCCCCACGGCCATCAGCGCATCGAAGCCCTCATCACGCTGTTCATCGGCGTCCTCCTCTGCGTCACGGCGTTGAGCATGGCCATCAACGCCATCAAAAGCATCGGTCAAGTGGAAGACGGCACCGTGCCTGGATGGCCCGTCTTCGTCGTGGCGTTGGCCTCCATCATTTCAAAGGAGATCCTCTATCACTGCACGGTGGCCGTCGGCCACGCCTGCCATTCATCCGCTCTCGTCGCAAGTGCTTGGCATCAAAGGTCTGACGCCATTTCTTCCATCCCTGTCGCCATCGTCGCGGCCGCCGGTCATTTCTGGCCGAACGTCACCTATCTAGACGCCATCGCGGCGATTCTCGTCTCCACCATGCTTCTGAAAACTGCATGGAGCATTGTATGGCCTTGCCTGAAAGAACTTTCCGACCAAGGCGTCACGCCGACGGAGCTGGAAAACATGCGCCGTATCGCCGCCTCCATTCCGGGCATTGAAGACGTTCATGAACTGCGCACACGCCGCCTCGGCCACGGAATTCTACTGGACATGCATGTTCTCGTCGATCGCAACATGTCGGTCGAAGAAGGCCATCGCCTCTGCGAAGAGGCCGCGACAGCCATTCGCCACAAGATGCCTGTCGTTTTGGACGTGCTCACTCATCTGGAACCGATGAATTCCGTCGATCTGGAAGCCGCCATCGAGACCATCGCCCGCGGCATCAATGGTGTGAAAGACATTCACAACGTCCGTGTTCGCAGCGTATTAAGCGGCTATGACGTTGATCTGCATGTTCTTGTGGAACCGACGCTCTCCGTTGCGGACGGCCATGCCATTTGCAATAATGTCCGTGACGCTATTTTGAAAAGCGATTTGAAAGTCGTCGCCGTCCTCACCCATCTGGAGCCGTTCTATCCAAAAAGCGAATAGACAGCATGAATAAACGGTTACGCTCCGTCGAGACGTAGCCTAAATGTATTCTCGTAGCGTATCGAACAGCACAGCGGCTTTGACGGGCTTCGGAATATGCGCGTTCATGCCAACCGCCAACGACTTCTGCTTGTCCTCCTCCAGAGCGTTCGCGGAAAGCGCGATGATGACGATCGGGTGGGCATCGTCCTGCAAGGAGCGGATTGTCTTGGTCGCTTCGTAGCCGTTCATGACGGGCATGTTGATGTCCATGAGGATGGCGTCGTAATAATTCATCCCATGTTTCAACACCATTTCGACGGCTTTTGCGCCGTTGTAGGCCGTATCGACCTCCATGCCGAAATCCTCCAGAATCTCGAACGCAATCTCACGGTTCAAATCGTTGTCCTCCACAAGAAGAATCCTCTTGCCTTCCAAGGTGTCTGAGGGTTTGTTCGACGCTTCGTCCTTTTCGACTGGCGCCTCTTGCGTCTGCTGCAGACGCAACGGCAGTGTCACAACGAACGTGGAGCCTTTTCCAAGCTTACTGCTGACTTTGATGTCTCCGTTCATGAGCTTTACCAGATGATTGGCAATCGCCAAGCCTAGCCCTACTCCCTCCTGATTGCCGACTTCCCATCGATCTTCCCGAGAAAAGCTCTCGAAGATGTTCTCTATGAACTCCTTGCTCATGCCTATGCCGGTATCCGCCACGGTGATGGAATATATGCCTACACCCTCCTGCACGGACTCCTTCTGTTCGAACTTCAGTTTAATTGTCCCGCTTTCATGGGTATATTTGACGGCGTTCGTGATCAGATTGATCACCACCTGATTAATATGCAGCGTGTCCGCATAGACATGGTGATTCCGCAAATCACCGATTTCCACTTGGTATTCAATACCTTTGGCTTGCGCAAGCGGTTGCAAGATTGACGTAATGTCATCCATGAAACGCGTTAAATCAACTGGATTCTCCGTAACTTTCACATCACCGTTTTCCAGCTGGCTTATGTAGAGAATATTGTTCAGTATCGCAAGGAGTAGATCGCTGGAACTTTTGATTTTCTGAAGGCTTTCAGCGACTTTGTCGATGTCGTGGATTTCCTTCTGTGCAATGTCTGTGAAACCGATGATGGCGTTCATCGGCGTGAGCACATTATGGCTCATGTTGAAAAGAAACGCGCTTTTGGCCTTGCTGGCTCCTTCCGCCTTGTCTCGCGCCTCCTTCAGTTCGTTCTGATATTCAAGCTCCTTCTCCAGTTCGCCGATGGCGATTTCATTGCGGACCTGCTGGTCGATGTTCAGAAGACCGAAGACCAACTTGTCCGGATCATCCTTGTCCTGCGTAAATTTGATACGGTAGTACTGAACCTGCCCGTCAATCATGAGGCGCTCTTCGAATTTATAGACAGGATCTTTCATCAACGCTTCGGCAATGACGTCACGACCGTCCCTTACCAATAGTTCCTTCCGGTCTTCCTCAACGACCATTTGCTCCAGCTGCCGTTTGAAAATAGTATAGCCAATTTTCTCCCCTTCGAAGACGTTCAAGGCTTTTTCCAAACTGGCAGATGTTCGGTAGATGGTCAGTTCGTCATTTTTCTTGTCGATGATCCCCACGAACTCAAAATCATCCGCCAGAGAAGCGATAACGGCCATGTATTCGGCGCGTTGCATCTCCCCGCGTTTCACTTCGTCGATGCTGTGGATGCCGATGACAAGCCCTTTGATCGAACGATCCGCCGCATAATCCGCCGTGAACTTTATCTGGCTATAGGATACATCGTCGCCGATCCGCCATCTGAAATTCACGAAATAGGCGGGATCCGTTTTCAGATGGTTCAGGACGACCTCCTTGCCCGCCCTCTCGATGAACTTTTCACGGTCCGGCTCATAGACCGCATGCTCCGCGAAGAGCTGCAGGCGTTTTAAGAAATTCCGCTCCTCACGCCAGCCGGGGATGATGGCCGACAGCGTGTCGGACACTCGGTAGATGGTCGTGTTCGCATACGCATCCGTCGTCAAGTCAACATAATTCACGCAGCCAAAATCCTCTGTCAACCCCTCGATGACGACCATTTGCTCGGCACGCTGCGCCTCAAGCCTCATCTCCTCGTCGATGCTGTGGATGCCGATGACAAGCCCTTTGATCGAACGATCCGCCGCATAGTCCGCCGTGAATTTTATCTGGCTATAGGATACATCGTCACCGTTCCGCCACCTGAAATTCACAAAATAGGCGGGTTCCGTCTTCAGATGGTTCAGGACAACATCTTTGCCCGCCCTCTCGATGAACTTTTCGCGGTCCGGCTCATAGACGGCATGCTCCGCGAAGAGCTGCAGGCGTTTTGTGAAATTCCGTTCCTCCCGCCAGTGGGGGATGATGGCCGACAGCGTGTCGGACACTCGGTAAATGGTCGTGTTCGCATACGCATCCGTCGTCAAGTCAACATAATTCACGCAGCCAAAATCCTCCGTCAGTCCCTCGATGACGACCAGTTGCTCGGCATGCTGCGCTTCAAGCCTCATCTCCTCGTCGATGCTGTGGATGCCGACGACAAGCCCTTTGATCGAACGATCCGCCGCATAGTCCGCCGTGAATTTCATCTGGGTATAGGAAAAGTCTTCGCCATTCCGAATCCGGAAGTTCACAAAATAGGCGGGATTTTTCTGTAAATGCAACAGGACCAGGCTTTGGCTTGTTCTCTCTATGAACCGTTCGCGATCCGGCTCATAGACCGCGTATTGTGAAAACAGCCTGAAGCGCTCCTGTGAATTCCGCTCGGTCGCCCAGCCGGGGATGATGGCCGCAAGCTTGTCGGAAATACGAAAGATCGTCGTGTTTTCATAGGCGTCCGTCGTCAGATCGACATAATTCAGACAAACGAAATCCTCCGTCAACCCTGCGATGACGGCACGTTGTTTGGCATCCTTCTCCATGCCATTCATACGACGGCGCTCCCGCTCATATTCCTCCATTCCTTTGCGCCATTCTTTGTTTGTCTGTTCGGAATCCATAACCCATCCTCAACAGTCATCCATCTTCCTGCTCCATTCGCCAGAATGAATCATTCCGCCCTTTACCGACGACTGTCGTCCAACGAAATTTTCTTCTACTCAACTATTACTCAACGTAATATATAAGCCATAAAAGATTTTCACAACTGACGCCGTATATTTTTTATCCATGACCATTCCATGGCAACATGCGGACAGTCGTTGAAACATTGTATTTTTTCTCCGCAACGATTGCAATCAGCCCACAATCATATAAAATATTCATGTAGCAAGGACTCTCAAAACTTCCTCTATTGCACGTATTTCGAGTCTTTTATACACAATAATACTTTATTGAGCACAAAAGAATTCAATATTTATCATTTGCATAATGTTAATTTTTCCAAAGAAACCAAGAAATCGCCACGGTTGGCCCTTATAAGTCACAAGTGCCATGCTTCAAAAATAATACGCAATATCAACCTTCAAATTTCAACACTTTTCTGGTGATAAATCAACCAATATTCAACACTTTTCTGGTGATAAATCAACCAATATTCAACACTTTTCTGGTGATAAATCAACCAATATTCAACACTTTTCTGGTGATAAATTATATGGCCTATTAGTATTTTAATATATTTTTATTCTTTTTTAGCAATGTGACATTCCTTCAAGTCTGGTAATCGATTCGTCTTTCAGGACACCCCATGCGATTTTTCTGTTGTTTTTTCCAAAAGGATAGCAATGCTTTTTGGATGGTCTATACCTGAACTGACTTCAGCCTGGCAAAAAATGTCAGGCAGGTGTACAAAAAATGTCAGGTTACATGAAAAAATGCAGTCTCCTTGTACTGAAAACGACTTGGCACGGGTTTTGCTTAAAAGATTCAAATTCCTTTTTTGAACCATGAAACCCAACATCAATACAAGGCAAAACCACCATGAAAACCACTGATTCCCCTAGACTTTTATTAAATTCCATCTATTGTAGTCCGTATTCCATAAAGGAATGACAGAAGCCATACTTTTCGATGCCATGCGCATCAAGGAGCAATGAATATATGGAAGGCTTAATTTTTTTGCTTGTCTTGTTCGTCATCGGTTTTTTCCTCCTGCTGATTCTTACCGTCGTCAACATGAACGGCTTGCGGAACTCACTTGACGAATTGAACCGCTCTGTAAAATCCCTGACAGAAAAGCTCAATGGGCCGCAGGCGAAGGAAACGGCGTCTTCAGAATCACAATCAATTCCTGTCAAAGAAGTTCCATCTTCCTCCAAACCGCCACAACCTACTGCGGCAGACATGTCCAGCATGCTTGAAAAGGCGAAGGCGAAAGCCATGGACGAGAAAAAGCAAACCGCCATTCCCGTGCCGCCGCCTGTTCAGCCATTGCCTGAAGTGCCATTGCCCGAAGTTCCGTTGCCGCCGAAAGCAGCCATTACCCCAGAAAAGACTCCAGTCCAATCTGTTGTGGCGGCACAATCGCCCTTTACGGCCAAGCCTGCGGTTCCCGAAAAGCCTGTGAAGGAAGTCGTCATGGCGAAAACACCCGGAGAACCGCCGAAGCCGCATGTGCCGTCGCCGTTCGAGCTCCGTCTGATCGCCCTTCGCAACTGGTTCATCTACGGCAACGCCAATGGAAAAGAAAGCGGCGAATCCGTTGAAAAAATGCTGGCGACCACATGGTTGCTCCGCTCCGGCATTCTGGTCATCCTCTGCACATCCGCCTTCCTGTTGAAGCTGTCCATAGAACGCGGCCTGCTCGCGCCAAGCGGCCGTGTCGCCTTGAGCTATCTATGCGGCGCCGCGCTGCTGATAGCAGGCCTCCATCGCAAGCTTCGCAAAGACTATTGGAGCCTCGGTCAGGCTCTGGTCGGCATCGGCCTGGGCATGTTCTATTTCAGCAGCTACGCCATGGTCAACATGTACCATCTGGCATCGCCAATGGTCGGCGGCGCCGTCATGGTGCTCGTCACGGTGACGGCCGGCATCCTGGCCGACCGATTGGTTTCGCTTCCCATTGCGATGGTCACCATGCTGGGAGGTTTCGCCACGCCGCTTCTTCTGAGCACAGGCGAAAAGAATTTCACGGGGCTTGGCGCCTATCTGCTGCTGTTGAGCGCAGGCGTCTTGTGGCTGGCCAACCGCCGCAACTGGCAGCAGCTCACGTGGCTGGTCATGCTCTTCACCTACGGCATCTATGAGCTTGCCTACATAAGGCATTTCACGGAGAAGGACTTCGGCTGCTACCAAACCGCGATGGCGCTTTTCTTCATCCTCTACTCCACGGCAGTCTTCATCCATTCCATCCGCCTCAAACAGGCCGCCACGGACCTGGAAATCATCGGCCTGTTGGGCAACTCCCTCCTCTTCTTCGTGATGAGCGCCCAGGCCATTCTGTATGGCATGCAATATGATCGGCTGGCTTTGGCGCCGCTGACCATTGGACTGGCCTTCTTCTATCTGGTCCATGCTCTCCTCCTTCAGCGGCGGGAGGTGCCGACGGACCGCTCCCTGCTGCTGATGTTCTGTGCACTTTCGGGCTTCTATCTCTGTCTTACCTTCCCTGTGATTCTGACCGGCCATTGGCTTGGCGCGGCATGGGCCCTGCAGGGGCTGATGATGCTGTGGCTTGGCTACAAGCTGAAAAGCCCCTTCATCCGCGGCTGCGCCTTCGTCCTTTACGGACTGGTTCTCGTCCGGCTGACGGGATATGAGCTGGTTGCCTACCACGGCTTGTCCGCCGAAGGGGACTTCTGGAAGTCCGTCCTGTCCCGTTGCGTCCAGTTCCTCACGCCCATCGTCTGCCTGGGGCTGGCCGCCAAGCTCATCGCCGTCAATGGCGAGCCGATGGCGGAGACAGCGGCTAAGGCGGAGGAGGGCGGCGGAACCCCAACCGACACCTCCGACCGTCGCCCCAACCTGATGACGGCCATCTTCACCAGCGTCGCCTTCCTGTTCGGTTTCCTCTTCGTGCGGTTGGAGCTGGGTGCGGATCTCCGCGACGCGCTTCCCTTCCTGCGCCCGGCAGGGGTCAATTTGGCGTGGATTTTTGCCATCATCCTGTCCCTGAAGCTGTTGCGGAATCGCGTCCCTGGCTTCTGGTGGATTGCCTTCCTTGTATTGGGAGGCGCCACCTTGATCCGCGTCTGCTATGAATTCTGCATGCCGGAGCTGTGGAACTGCTGCCATCCTAATTTCCTGTGGTCCTATAGTTTAGGCACCATGATCAACACCCTTCTGCTGACCGGCGGCATCATCTGCACCGCACG
>JAEEGH010010313.1_pt1 | contig 21400 bp, 14 predicted proteins | sample 9134181 | NCBI WGS metagenome assembly JAEEGH01 (sample SAMN16246544, study PRJNA631951) | gut metagenome | biome: gut microbiome; feature: rumen; material: DP-attached | host: Bos | place: Iran: Karaj | collected 2018-10
CACTCGCGGGCGAAGCGGTCGGCGGCGCCGGCCCCGTCGCCGCGGCGGACGCACTTGACGGCGCACCAGCGTCCGTCCTTGCGGGCGAGGAAGACCGTGCCGTAGGCGCCCGAGCCGATGGGGGCGAGCAACTCGTAGCCGCAGGCTTCCGCCGGCGGGCAGGGGGAGGGGGTTCCGGTTGCCGTGTCCATGCCGCGACTTGACCATCTCCCCGCCGCGGAATCAAGGCGAAAGGATGCCTTTTTCGGGGCGGGCGCCGGAGGCCGTCCCGGGCCCCCATCGGGTCTCCGGCGCCGGATTCCGTCGCACGGTTTTTCGCAAAGTCTGTTGCCATCGGGAGGGGGAACCGCTAGGATGGCCCGCCGTTTACCGGAAATGCCGACCGCGGCCGGTGCCTGCGGGGCGTTCCCATCCAACCACAACGAAGGACATTGCATGAAAACCACCTGGAAATTCCTTCCGGCCGTGTTGCTGGCCGCCTGGACAGCCGCCGCGCCCGCGTTCGCGCAGGACGACGCCCCCGCAGCGGGGAACACGGTAGTCGAATGGCTCAACGACGACGGATCGACCGAAACCGCGGAATACGACCTGGCGTCCTCCGACGGGGCGCTCTCGTTCGTCGGCGACTACGCGGACAACGTGCAGCGGGACAAGGCGTTCGACGAGCACATCGATGCCGCGCTCGCCACCATCCGCAAGGAGGTTTCGCCGTTCTACGCGCTGTGGTGGTCGGTGTTCCCGCCGCTGCTGGCCATCGTGCTGGCGCTGTTCACCAAGGAAGTGTATTCGTCGCTGTTCGTCGGCATCCTGGCCGGCGGGCTGCTGTACTCGAACTTCAATTTCGAGGGGACGATCGTGCACGTGTTCTCCGACGGGTTCATCACGTCGGTCGCCGACCCGTACAACGTCGGCATCCTCGTGTTCCTGGTGCTGCTCGGCGCGCTCGTCTCGATGATGAACAAGACGGGCGCCTCGGCCGCGTTCGGCCGCTGGGCCTCCACGCACATCAAGAGCCGCGTCGGCGCGCAGGTCTGCACCGTGGTCCTCGGCATGCTGATCTTCGTCGACGACTACTTCAACTGCCTCACCGTCGGCTCCGTGATGAAGCCCGTCACGGACGCCAAGAAGGTCTCCCGCGCCAAGCTCGCCTACCTCATCGACGCCACCGCCGCCCCCATCTGCATCATCGCCCCCGTCTCCTCCTGGGCCGCCGCCGTCGCCGGTTTCGCCAAGGGCGCAGGCGCCGAATCCGGCTTCGCACTCTTCATCGCCGCCATCCCCTACAACTTCTACGCCATCCTCACCATCGTCACCCTCTTCTTCATCGCCGCCACCGGCTTCGACTTCGGCCCCATGCGCCTCCGCGAGCAGGCCGCCCTCCTCGCCGACCCCGAGACCGACTCCAACGCCGAAACCACCTCCCCCCGCGGCACCGTCAGGCACAATCCCAACGGCCGCGTCGCCGACCTCCTCATCCCCGTCGTCGTCCTCATCGCCGCCTGCGTCATCGGCCTCATCTACTCTGGCGGCTACTTCGACTCTTCCAGCGAATGCTACCGCCACATCGTGGACTACAAGACCGTGCTCGAAGACGGCACGCTTGAACAACATCCCGGAGCCTTTTCCAACGCCGATGCCTCCGTCGGCCTCGTCTACGGCGCCGCCTTCACCATCGTCTTCTCCGTCATCTGCTTCCTCTTCCGCCGCGTCGTCTCCTTCACGGACTGGATGGCCTCCCTCCCCGAAGGCTTCAACGCCATGGTCCCCGCCATCCTCATCCTCTGCTGCGCCTGGACCCTCAAGACCATGACCGACTCCCTCGGCGCGAAGGTCTTCATCTCCCAGCTCATCAACGGCCCGGCCGCCTCCCTCCAGGCGTTCCTCCCCGCCATCATCTTCGTCATCGCCCTCGTCCTCGCCTTCTCCACCGGCACCTCCTGGGGCACCTTCGGCATCCTGATCCCGATCGTCCTCGCCGCCCTCCCCGGCAATGACTCCATGATCATCGCGGTTTCCGCCTGCATGGCCGGCGCGGTCTGCGGCGACCACTGCTCGCCGATCTCCGACACGACGATCATGGCCTCGGCCGGCGCCCAGTGCAACCACGTCGAGCACGTCTCCACGCAGCTGCCCTACGCCCTCCTCGTCGCCTTCGTCTCCTTCGTGTCCTACGCCATCGCGGCCTTCATCCACAGCTGGGTGATCATGCTCCCGATCGCCATCGTCCTCATGATCGCCACCCTGAGCGTCATGATGATCTTCTCCCGCAAGTCCTCCGCTTCCTGAGCATCCTCCCACTCCTCCCCCTCCCCGCCGCAGCGGTCTTCCGCTGCGGCTTTTTTTGTAGCCCTCGCCCTGGAGCGAATCAAGAAATGTCGTAGCTGCAATGGAAGGGCCCGTTTCCGGGGGCCGCGCTTCGTCGCGGCCGTGCGCAAGGCACGCTTCAGGATCGTCCCTCTTGTGTCCTCCGGGCCCGGCCCGCCCGGCGGTCGGGCCCGTAGCTCTCTCCTCCCGCTCCCAGGCGCGTCAGCGCCCCCCACTCGTCACTTGTCGCTTGTCACTCGTCACTGCGCGCGGGCCTTGCCCGCGCGGGGGAGGGCCCGGCTTCGTCCGGGCCGAGCCCGATGGACACCAGATGGACTCTCCCAATGCGCGCCTTGCGCCCGGCCGCGCCAACGCGCGGCCCAAAACGGCCCGCCCGGCGGTCGGGCCCTACCGAAATCGATTGCCCTCAACAATGTATATACGCGCGCGTAAGAAGGCGGGGGTGGGGCGGCTGGGAAGGAAAAATGCAAAAAAAATGAAAAAGAGGGTTGACATGGGGAAAATGGTGAGTATGATGTCGCGGTGTTTGCGGTACGTCGGTAAACGTCCGTGACGACATTCTCATAGCGAATCATGCGAGATTTAGCGTTCTCCGAGCCTCTACGGAAGCCTAATCAAGGAGAAGTGCGCATCCCGCATATTTTGCTGGAAGAGGTCGGAGCGGAAATTTTCGGCGGCCGAGGCACCTGAAAGAGGCCTGTGTAGCTCAGTCGGTAGAGCACGTCCTTGGTAAGGACGAGGTCAGCGGTTCAATCCCGCTCGCAGGCTCCATTGATTTAGAAAGAACCCGAACCAAGGAAGTATCCCATGGCTAAAGATAAATTCGAACGCACGAAACCCCATGTGAACGTGGGCACGATTGGTCACGTGGACCATGGCAAGACGACGCTGACGGCGGCGATCACGCACATCCAGTCCCTGAAGGGCCTGGCGAACTACATCTCGTATGACGAGGTGGCGAAGGCTTCCGAGAGCCAGGGCCGCCGCGACAAGACCAAGATTCTGACGATTGCGACCTCGCACGTCGAGTATCAGACCGACAAGCGCCACTACGCGCATGTCGACTGCCCCGGACACGCGGACTACGTCAAGAACATGATCACCGGCGCCGCCCAGATGGATGGCGCGATCCTGGTGGTCTCCGCCTCCGACGGCCCGATGCCCCAGACCAAGGAACACGTCCTGCTGGCCCGCCAGGTCGGCGTGCCCCGCATCGTCGTCTTCCTGAACAAGGTCGACACGGTGGACGATCCCGAGCTGCTGGACCTCGTCGAGATGGAAATCCGCGAGCTGCTCTCGAAGTATGAGTTCGACGGCGACAACACCCCGATCATCCGCGGCAGCGCCCTCAAGGCGATCCAGACCGACGATCCGAACAGCGAAGATGCCAAGTGCATCACCGAGCTGATGAACGCGATCGACGAGTACATCCCGGAACCGATCCGTCCGCTGGACAAGCCGTTCCTGATGCCGATCGAAGACGTGTTCTCCATCGAAGGTCGTGGCACGGTGGTCACGGGCCGCGTCGAGCGTGGCGTGATCAAGGTCGGCGACGAAGTCGAGATCGTGGGTCTGCGCGACACGCAGAAGACGACGGTCACGGGCGTCGAGATGTTCCGCAAGCTGCTTGAGCAGGGCCAGGCCGGCGACAACATCGGCACGCTGCTGCGCGGCACGAAGAAGGAAGATGTCGAGCGCGGCCAGGTCGTGGCCAAGCCCGGTTCCATCACCCCGCACAAGAAGTTCTCCGGCCAGGTCTACGTCCTCACGAAGGAGGAAGGTGGCCGCCACACCCCGTTCTACAAGGGGTATCGTCCGCAGTTCTACTTCCGCACCACGGACGTGACCGGCGACGTCGAGCTGCCGGAAGGCGTCGAGATGGTGATGCCTGGTGACAACATCGCGATGAAGGTGACGCTGCTTTCGCCGATCGCGATGGAGAAGGGCATGAACTTCGCCATCCGCGAAGGCGGCCGCACGGTCGGTGCGGGCGTCGTCGCCGAGATCCAGGAGTAGGCCGGAGGGACGCATCCGGTCCGGGCGCGGAAACGCGGCCGGGCCGGAGAAGTCCGCACCGGACCCGGAGGAGCATGAACCATGCCTAGGGAAAACATCACGCTGGCCTGCACGGAGTGCAAGCGGCGCAATTACATCAACAGCCGGAACAAGAAGACGAAGACCGAACGGTTGGAGCTCAAGAAGTATTGTCCGGCGGAGCGCAAGCACACGCTTCATCGCGAGGTGAAGTAGGCGCGGGCGCGGCGGTCCGATTCCAGGCAGGCCGGTAGTTCAATTGGCAGAGCACTGGTCTCCAAAACCAGTTGTTGGGGGTTCGAATCCCTCCCGGCCTGCCACTTTTTCGGATACGCAAGAGACGAGTCGATTAGCACGAACGCAGGAAAACCATGAGCAAAGTCGGAAATTTCTTTTCGAGCATTCGCACGTTCTGCGCGGAAACGATGGCCGAGCTGAAGAAGTGCGCATGGCCGACGCACCAGGAGCTGCTGGATTCGACGCTGGTGGTGATCCTGTCGGTGTTCCTGCTGGGCGGCTTCATCGCGCTGTGCGATGTGGTGCTGCGGATGGTGGTGCGCCTGGTCTTCAGGGCGTAGCCGGCGGCTGGACGAAGGATTGACGGGAGCACGGACCACATGGCGAAAGCGAAGCAATGGTATGTCCTTCACGCCCTTTCGGGCCAGGAGAAGAAGGCGTACGAAAGTCTGAAGATGCGCGTGGAGCCGGATGAGATGTCGGACTACGTCGGGGAGATCATCATCCCGACGGAGAAGGTCGTCGAAGTCGTCAATGGCAAGAAGAAGACCGTCACGCGCCGCCTCTATCCCGGCTATATCCTGATTGAGATGTGCGTGTACCAGGAAGACGGGCACACGCTGGACGAGAAGCCTTGGAACTTCATCAAGGCGACGCCCGGGCTGATCGGGTTCGTGGGCGGCGACCATCCGGTGGCGCTTTCGGACGCGGAAGTCGAGCAGATGAAGCTGCAGAACGACGAGCTGCGCGACCAGGTCAAGCCCAAGGTCGTGTTCGACCTCGGCGAGCGCGTGCGGATCACGGACGGGCCGTTCTTCGGCCAGAACGGGATCGTGGAGGCGCTGGACGACAAGCGCGGACTGGTGTCGGTCTCGGTGTCGATTTTCGGGCAGTCGTTGAACGTGGATTTGGAATACTGGCAAATTGAACGGGGCGAATAGGCCTCAGGTGGACGTATGGCAAAGAAAGTAGTAGGCATTGTACGGTTGCAGATTCCGGCGGGGCAGGCCAATCCGGCGCCCCCGGTGGGTCCTGCGCTGGGCCAGCAGGGCGTGAACATCATGGCGTTCTGCAAGGAATTCAACTCGCGGACGCAGAGCCAGGCCGGGCTGATCATCCCGGTGGTGATCACGGTCTATCAGGACAAGAGCTTCACCTTCATCACGAAGAGTCCGCCGGCGGCGGTGCTGCTGAAGAAGGCCGCGGGGATCGCGAAGGGCTCCGGCGTTCCGAACCGTGACAAGGTCGGCAAGGTGACCCGGGCGCAGCTCGAAGAGATTGCGAAGACCAAGGTTGAGGATTTGAACGCGAACGACGTGGACCACGCCATCCGCATGGTGGCGGGAACCGCGCGCAGCATGGGCATCGAGGTGGAGTAGGACCATGGCAGTCAGAGGCAAGAAATACAAGGCGGTGGCGGATAAGATCGACGCCGAGACGCTGTACACCCTCAAGGGTGCGGTGCAGTTCCTGAAGGACAACCAGACGACGAAGTTCGACTCGACGGCGGAGATCGCCTTCCGCCTCGGCGTGGATCCCACGAAGTCCGACCAGGCCGTCCGCGGCACGGTCGTGCTGCCGTTCGGCACGGGCAAGAAGGTGACGGTCCTGGTGTTCGCGTCCGGCCCCGAGGCGGATGCGGCCCGCGAGGCCGGCGCCGAATACGTCGGCTACGAAGATTTGCTGGAGAAGGTCAAGGGCGGGTTCACGGACTTCGACGTGGCGGTGGCGACACCGGACGCGATGAAGGAAGTGAGGAAGCTGGGCAAGGTGCTCGGTCCCCGCGGACTGATGCCGAACCCGAAGACCGGGACGGTCAGCACCGACACGGCGGCCGCCGTCAAGGCCTGCAAGGCCGGGCGCGTGGAGTTCCGCATGGACCGCCACGGCAACGTGATGGTTCCGTTCGGCAAGATGTCGTTTGACGTGGACAGCCTGTGCGGCAACGCCAAGGCGGTGATCGATGCGCTGAACGCGGCGCGTCCGGCCGCGGCCAAGGGCCTGTTCATCAAGCGCGCGACGATCACCTCGACGATGGGCCCCGGCCTTCGTCTGGATCCGCGCGAGATCGCGTAACTGTACGAGGAGCATTCGATGAGACCAGAGAAACTATCGATCGCGAAAGAGCTCGCCGACGAGATGTCGGGAGCGACCTTCGCCATCTTCGCCGACTACACGAAGATGGACATGGTGAAGACGTCCGCGCTGCGCAAGGCCCTGCGCGCCTGCGGCGCCCGGATGCAGGTGATCCCGAACCGCCTCTTCAAGGTGGCGGTGAAGGACCTGCCGGTGTCGGACGCGGCCCAGGCCATCAGCGGCCCCACGCTGATGATCTTCGGCTCGGGCGACGTCGCCGAGGCGGCCAAGACCCTGAAGACGTTCGCGACGGCGGAGAAGCTGCCGGTCGTGAAGAGCGGCTTCGTCGAGGGTCGCGCCGTGACTGCGGCGGAAGTCGATGCCCTCGCCAGCCTGCCTCCGAAGAAGGTCATGCAGGGCATGCTCGTCGGCACCATCGCGGCGCCGATGTCCAACCTGGTTGGCGTCTTCACGCAGAAGATCTCGTCCTTGGTGTACGTGCTCAACGCGGCCAAGGAGAAGAAGGAGAAGGCCGCCTAGGGGCGGTCTTCGCAAGGATTTAAAAAGCAACCGATACACCCGTAATTGAGGAGTACAGACACCATGAGTGATGAAATCAAGCTTGAAGGCAAAATGGCCGAGTTCGTGGACTGGATCGAGACGATTTCCGTCCTGGAGCTTTCCCAGCTGGTGAAGGCCCTTGAGGAGCGCCTGGGCGTTTCCGCCGCCGCCCCCGTGGCCGTTGCCGCCGCCCCCGCCGCCGGTGGTCCCGCCGCCGCCGCCGAAGAGAAGACCGAGTTCACGGTCGAGCTGACCGCGGTCGGCTCGCAGAAGATTGCGGTCATCAAGGAAGTCCGCGCGATCACGGGTCTTGGGCTGAAGGAAGCCAAGGACCTCGTGGATGGCGCACCGAAGCCGGTGAAGGAGAACATCGCCAAGGACGAAGCCGAGAAGATCAAGAAGCAGCTGGAAGGCGCTGGTGCCACTGTCACCATCAAGTAGCCTTTCCTACTGACGAAAGAGGTCGCCCTGGGCGCCCGAATGGGACGCCCGGGGTGTGCCTGTCTATTTGTGGTCCGAGGCTGTCCTTTGGGATAAGAAGAAGTAGGTGGCTCGTATGGTGGAGCGGAAGAATTTTGGCAAGCTGAAAGATGTCATCGACCTGCCGGATCTGATCGAGATCCAGACGAAATCGTATCGTGATTTTCTGCAGTTGGACGTACCTCCTGCGAAGAGGCGGAACGATATCGGCCTGCAGGCGGTGTTCCGTGAGGTGTTCCCGATCGAGAGCTACTACGGTAGCCATGTGCTCGACTTCGTGAGCTACGACGTGATTCCGCCGAAGGGCAGCTGGCAGAAGGCGCTGGCGGACGGCGAATCCTATCAGGCGTCGCTCCGCGTGAAGTTCCGCCTGAAGAGCGGCGACGCGGCCCCCATGGAGGACGAAGTCTACATGGGCGAGATTCCGCTGATCACCGAGCAGGGCACGTTCATCATCAACGGCGCCGAGCGCGTGATCGTCTCGCAGCTGCACCGCAGCCCGGGCATCTGCTTCGAGCAGAACTACCACACGAACGGGACGCTGCTCTACTCCTTCCGGATCATCCCGGACCGCGGGAGCTGGGTGGAAGTCGCGTTCGACACCTCCGACATCCTGAACATCTACCTGGACCGCAAGAAACGGCGCCGCAAATTCCTGGCGACGACGTTCCTGCGCGCCCTGGGCTACGGGACGGACGAGGAGCTGCTGGGCCTGTTCTACAAGTTCACGACCATCAAGACCAACATGCGGTCGGTTCAGCCCAACCTGGTGATCAAGGCCGACGTGACGGACCCGGACTCCGGTTCGGTGGTCGCCAAGCGCTTCGACACGGTCACGAAGGACCTGCTGGGCGAACTTGCGGCGGCCAGCATCAAGGAAGTGGACGTCGTCGACACGTCGTGGGACGAAGGCCTCATCCTCAAGACCATCGCGAAGGACCGCGCACGCACGGAAGTGGATGCCGCGCAGGAAATCTACGCCAAGCTGCGTCCCGGCGACCCGCCGACGCCCTCCAACGCGCGTGCGATGCTCAAGCGTCTGTTCTTCGAGCCGCGCCGCTACGACCTGGGCCGCGTGGGCCGCTACAAGATCCAGCAGAAGCTCGGCCGGGACATGAACGAGAAGTCCCGCGTGCTCCTGAAGGAAGATTTCGTGTATGCGATCCGCTACCTCATCGGCCTGAAGCAGGGCGAAGGCAAGATCGACGACATCGACCATCTGGGCAGCCGCCGCGTCCGCACGGTCGGCGAGCTCGTCGAAAACCAGTGCCGGACGGGCCTGGCCCGCACGGAACGCATGGTCCGCGAGCGCATGACGGTCTATGACTCCAACACGCAGGAGCCGCTGACCCCCCAGAAGCTGATCAACCCGAAGGCACTGGGCGCGGTGGTCCGCGACTTCTTCGGACGTAGCCAGCTGAGCCAGTTCATGGACCAGACCAACCCCGTGGCGGAACTGACCCACAAGCGCCGTCTGAGCGCCCTGGGGCCGGGCGGCCTGAGCCGCGAACGCGCCGGGTTCGAGGTCCGCGACGTGCATTCCTCGCACTATGGCCGCATCTGCCCGATCGAGACGCCGGAAGGTCCGAACATCGGCCTGATCTCGTCGCTTTCGATGTATGCGCGCATCAATTCGTTCGGCTTCATCGAGACGCCCTACCGCCGGGTCATCGACGGCAAGGTGACGAACGTGGTGGACTACCTGATGGCCGACCAGGAAGAGGGCTACGTGATCGCCCAGGCGAACGCCCCGCTGACCGAGGATGGCCATTTCGCGGATCCCGAGGTGGACGTCCGCCTGCGCGGCGAGTTCACGAAGGCCCCGCGCGAGCGCGTCCAGTTCATGGACGTGTCGCCGAAGCAGGTGGTCTCGGTCGCCGCCGGCCTGATCCCGTTCCTGGAGCACGACGACGCGAACCGGGCCCTGATGGGCGCGAACATGCAGCGCCAGGCGGTTCCGCTGCTGCGGACGGAAGCCCCGTACGTGGCGACCGGCATCGAAGGGCGCGTCGCCCGCGACAGCCGCGTGATGGTCATCGCCCGCGAGTCCGGCATCGTCGCCTACGTCTCGTCCAGCAAGATCATCGTCAGCAAGGACGGGACCAAGCCCACCAAGAAGACGCCGCAGGCCGACTACCAGGAATATGAGCTGCGGAAGTTCACCCGCTCCAACAACTCGACCTGCATCAACCAGCAGCCGATCGTGGCGCTGGGCGACCAGGTGAAGAAGGGCGACGTCCTCGCGGACGGCCCGCTGACCTCCGGTGGCGAGCTGAGCCTCGGCCGGAACGTGCTGGCGGCTTTCATGCCGTGGGGCGGCTACAACTTCGAAGACGCCATCCTCCTCAACGAGCGCATGGTGGCCGAGGACGTGTTCACGTCCATCCACATTGAGGAATACGAGTGCATCGCGCGCGACACGAAGCTCGGGCCCGAGGAAATCACCCGCGACATTCCGAACGCGGGCGAGGCGGCGCTGAAGAACCTCGACATGGAAGGCGTCATCCGCGTCGGCGCCGAAGTCAAGCCGGGCGACATCCTCGTGGGCAAGATCACGCCGAAGAGCGAGACCGAGCTCACCCCCGAGGAGAAGCTGCTGCGCGCCATCTTCGGCGAGAAGGCCGCGGAGGTCCGCGACACCTCGCTGACGGTTCCGAGCGGCATCTACGGCATCGTGATGAAGGTCAAGACCACCTCCCGCGAGGCCAGCGCCAAGCAGGAGAAGGCCAACCAGGCCGAGCGCCGCAAGCAGGAGAAGGACATTCAGGCCGACTTCGACGCCAAGCACGGCAAGCTGACCGAGGAGCTGACCACCTCCCTCTCGAACGTCCTCCTCGGCGAAAAGATCCCGCTGGACGTGGTCCGCTGCGACACCGGCGAGATCATCATCCCGCAGAACCGCAAGATCACCAAGATGCTCCTCCGCAAGCTCGCGGAGAATTACAAGGTGATCGCCATCGATCCGAGCCCGATTCAGCAGAAGATCTCCCGCATCATCGGCGAATATCTGCCGAAGTTCGAGATCATCGAGCGCGAGCGCGACGAGAAGCGGCAGCGCTTCGAGTCGGGCGGCGACGCCGACTCCGCGCCGGTCATGCAGGTCAAGGTGTATCTGGCGACGAAGAAGAAGCTGAGCGTCGGCGACAAGATGAGCGGCCGCCACGGCAACAAGGGCGTCGTCGCCCGCGTGCTGCCCGAGGCCGACATGCCCTTCCTGCCGGACGGGACGCCGGTCGACATCGTGCTGAATCCGCTGGGCGTGCCTTCCCGCATGAACGTGGGGCAGGTTCTGGAGACGCACCTCGGCATCGCGTGCCGCGTCTTGGGCTTCCACGCCATGACGCCGGTCTTCGACGGCTGCCCCGAGAAGGTCATCTGGGAGAAGATCCGCGAGGCGGTCGAGGCCGAGAAGAAGCTGAAGGGCGAGCAGAGCCATCAGACGATCAGCGAGGCCTGCGACGGCAAGACGATCCTCTACGACGGCCGCACGGGCGAGCCGTTCGAGCAGCCGGTCGTCGTCGGCATCATGTACATGCTCAAGCTGCACCACCTCGTCAGCGACAAGATCCACGCCCGCGCCGTCGGCCCCTACAGCCTGGTCACCCAGCAGCCGCTGGGCGGCAAGGCCCAGTACGGCGGCCAGCGCTTCGGCGAAATGGAAGTGTGGGCGATGGAAGCCTACGGCGCGGCCTACGCGCTGCAGGAGATCCTCACCGTCAAGTCCGACGACATCGAGGGCCGCACGCGCATCTACGAGTCGATCGTGAAGGGCGAGAACGTCTTGCGGGCGGGAACCCCGGAATCGTTCAACGTCCTGATGAAGGAGATCCAGAGCCTCGCCCTGGACATCCGCGTCCGCCACGAAAACGTGGACGCCAACTAGGAGCGAGACGGTCCCAGGCCGCCGGACGCCTCCGGCGGCGGGACCGGGCAAGAATTGGATTTAGCGAAGGAGTGGAGCCATGGCAGAGATTTTCCGCAATGCCGACCAGAAGCCTGCAGACGTGCTGTCCGGACTGTTCAGCGACAACGAGGGGACGAACGACTACGTGACGATCACGCTCGCGTCGCCCGAGACCATCCGCGGATGGTCGCACGGCGAGGTGGTGAACCCCGAGACGATCAACTACCGCACGTTCAAGCCTGAGCGCGGAGGCCTGTTCTGCGAGCGGATCTTCGGTCCGACCAAGGACTGGGAGTGCTCCTGCGGCAAGTACAAGCGCATCAAGAACAAGGGCATCGTCTGCGACCGCTGCGGCGTCGAAGTCACGCGCGCCCGGGTCCGCCGCGAACGCATGGGCCACATCGAGCTGGCCGTCCCCGTCAGCCACCTCTGGTTCTTCAAGTGCGCGCCCTCCCGCCTGGCCGCCGTCCTGGACATGAGCTCCAAGGACCTTGAAAAGGTGCTCTACTACGAAGACTACATCGTGGTCGACAGCGGCGGCGACGAAACCGCCCTCAAGGAGCGCCAGCTGCTGGACGAGGAGCAGTACCGCGAGGCCATCAAGCAGTACGGCGAGACCTTCATCGCCAAGATGGGCGCCGAAGGCGTCCGCGAAATCCTTGAAAAGATGGACCTCGAGGCCGAGATTGCCGAGGTCGCCAGCGAGCTCGAAGGCACCCGCAGCAAGCAGAACAAGAAGAAGCTGACCAAGCGTCTCAAGATTCTGGAAAGCTTCCGCGACAGCCACGCGCGCCCCGAATGGATGATCCTGACGGTCCTGCCGGTGATTCCGCCGGACCTCCGTCCGCTCGTCCCCCTCGAGGGCGGCCGCTTCGCCACCAGCGACCTCAACGACCTCTACCGCCGCGTCATCAACCGCAACAACCGCCTGAAGAACCTGCTCAAGCTTAAGACCCCGGACGTCATCGTCCGCAATGAGAAGCGGATGCTCCAGGAGGCCGTCGACGCCCTCTTCGACAACGGCCGCCACGGCCGCCCCGTCACCGGCGCCGCCAACCGCCCGCTCAAGTCCCTCTCCGACATGCTCAAGGGCAAGCAGGGGCGCTTCCGCCAGAACCTGCTCGGCAAGCGCGTGGACTACTCCGGCCGTTCCGTCATCGTCGTCGGCCCGAACCTTCGCATGAACCAGTGCGGCCTGCCCAAGAAGATGGCCCTCGCCCTCTTCGAGCCGTTCATCATCCGCCGCCTCAAGGCCATGGGCGAGATCGCCGGCAAGGTCACCAGCGTCCGCAACGCCAAGAAGATGATCGAGCGCGCCGACGACAAGGTCTGGGAGATCCTCGAAGATGTGACCAAGGGCCACACGGTCATGCTGAACCGCGCGCCGACCCTGCACCGCCTCTCCATCCAGTCCTTCGAGCCGGTCCTCATCGAGGGCGAGGCCATCCGCCTCCACCCCCTCGTCTGCACCGCCTTCAACGCGGACTTCGACGGCGACCAGATGGCCGTGCACATCCCGCTCTCCATCGAGGCCCAGCTCGAAAGCAAGCTGATCATGCTGGCCCCGAACAACATCTTCTCGCCCGCCAGCGGCAAGCCGATCGCCACCCCCACCCAGGACGTGATTCTCGGCTGCCACTTCCTCACCACCGACTCCATGCAGGACCGCCTCGCCGACCGCCGCGCCAAGAATGACGCCCAGCAGGTCCGCAAGCACCTCCCGCTCATGAACGACGGCCAGGAAGTCCATACCGCCTTCGACCAGGGCGTCCTCAAGCTGCACAGCCGCATCCGCTTCCGCAACCCGGACTATCAGATGGGCCGCGGCGACAGCGAGCACGCCGTCATCGAGACCACCGTCGGCCGCGTCTTCTTCAACGAGATCTGGCCCAAGGACATGCCTTTCGTCAACCGCCCGGTCAAGAAGAAGGAGATCGAGAAGCTGATTCTCGAATGCTACCAGGCCGGCGGCCGCGAAGAGACCGTCCGCACCCTGGACCGCCTCAAGGACCTCGGCTACGAGATGGCTACCCGCGCTGGCATCTCCATCGGTATCGTGGACATGATCATCCCGCCCGAGAAGAAGAAGATCCTCGACAAGGCCGAGCGCGAGCTCTCCGAGGTCGAAGGCCAGTACCGCAAGGGTGTCATCACCGAAGGCGAGCGCTACAACAAGATCATCGACATCTGGACCCATGCCAACGACGAGCTGACCCAGGTGATGTACACCTCCCTGGAGTTCAACGAGAAGAAGACCGACCTCAATCCGCTCTTCCTCATGGTCGACTCCGGCGCCCGTGGTAACCGCCAGCAGATCCGTCAGCTCGCCGGCATGCGCGGCCTGATGGCCCGCCCCTCCGGCGAAATCATCGAGACCCCGATCAAGGCCAACTTCCGCGAAGGCCTGTCCGTGCTGGAATACTTCATCTCCACCCACGGCGCCCGCAAGGGCCTGGCCGACACGGCTCTGAAGACCGCCGAATCCGGCTACATGACCCGTAAGCTCGTCGATGTCGCCCAGGACGTCATCATCACCGAGGACGACTGCGGCACCCTCAACGGCATCGAGATCCAGGCCATCATGCAGGGCGACGAGGAGCTCGTTCCTCTCGCCACCCGCATCCTCGGCCGCACCTCCGTCGACGACATCCACGACCCCAACACCGGCGAGATCATCGTGGCCGCCGGCCAGGAGATCGACGAGGTCGTCGTCGCCAAGATCAAGGCCGCCGGCCTCCAGAGCGTCAAGATCCGCAGCGTCCTCACCTGCGAATCCGAGCGCGGCATCTGCGCCAAGTGCTATGGCCGCAACCTGGCCAACGGCCGCCCGGCCGTCCTCGGCGAGGCCACCGGCATCATCGCGGCCCAGTCCATCGGCGAACCCGGCACGCAGCTGACCATGCGTACGTTCCACGTCGGCGGCACCGCGTCCAGCACCTTCGTCCAGCCGGAAATCGTCATCAAGAACGACGGTATCCTGCGCTACCGCGACATCAACGCCGTCGAAGGCCCCAACGGCGACCAGATCGTCCTCAACAAGAACGGCATGATCGGCATCTACGGCAAGGACGGCCGCGAGCTCGAACTCCACAAGGACATCCAGCTCGGCGCACAGATCGCCTTCAAGGACGGCGACGTCGTCAAGAAGGGCACCTCCATCCTCAAGTGGGACCCCTACAACGTGCCGATTCTCACCGACAAGGCTGGCATCGTCGACTACAAGGACTTCATCCCGGGCGTCACCGTCCACGACATCGAGGACCCGCAGACCGGCCTGACCTCCACCGTCGTCAACGAGCACCGCGGCGAGGACCACCCCCAGATCCTCATCCGCGACCGCGAGAACACCAAGAAGGTCATCGCCACCTTCTCCCTCCCCGCCGGCGCCTTCGTCGAAGTCAAGAAGGGACAGGAGATCGCGGCCGGCGCCGCCATCGCCAAGACCCCGCGCGCCCAGGCCAAGACCAAGGACATCACCGGCGGTCTGCCCCGCGTCGCCGAGCTCTTCGAGGCCCGCCGCCCCAAGGATCCCGCCGAGATCGCCAAGATCGACGGCCTCGTCGAGATGCAGGGCCAGGCCAAGGGCAAGCGCAAGATCATCGTCCGCGACCCCGAGACCGGCGACACCGAGGAGCACCTCGTCCCCGCCGCCAAGCACATCGTCGTCTACGACGGCGACCACGTCCGCAAGGGCCAGGCGCTGACCGAAGGCTCCATCGTGCTGCAGGACTTCCTCGAAGTCTGCGGTCCCCAGGAGCTGCAGGAATACCTCGTCAACGAGGTCCAGGAGGTCTACCGCCTCCAGGGCGTCGAAATCAACGACAAGCACATCGAGATCATCGTCCGCCAGATGCTCCGCAAGGTCCGCATCACCGAGCCCGGCGACACCGACTTCCTCTGGGGCGAGCAGGTCGACAAGCAGAAGTTCATCGAGACGAACCGCCAGATCCTCAACGAAGGCATGCGTCCGGCCGAGGCCGAACCCGTCCTCCTGGGCATCACCAAGTCCTCCCTCGAGACCGAGAGCTTCATCTCCGCCGCCTCCTTCCAGGACACCACGCGCGTCCTCACCGATGCCGCCACCCTCGCCCGCAAGGACTACCTCCGCGGGTTCAAGGAAAACGTCATCATGGGCCACGTCATCCCCGCCGGCACCGGGTTCTCCAGCTATCGCAACGCGAAGCTCCAGACCCTCGGCGAGCCGATCCCCGTCGAGGAGCTCCTCGGCGAGCAGGTCGACCGCGCCGCCGCCGCCGAGCTCGCCCGCGCAGAGGCCGCCGAAGCCGCCGAGTCCGAAGACTCCGAAGACGCCTTCGTCAACGACATCGGAGACGAAGCCGACGATGACCTCTCCGATGACTTCTCCGACGAAGCCGACGAGGCCTCCGAAGGCGACGACCTCGCCGATGACGCCGACGCCGACTTCTCCGACGAACCCATGGAATAGGGCTTCCCCCTCCCTCCCGCAAACGCCGCAGGCCCCCGCCTGCGGCGTTTTTGCTTTTTCCCCCCCGCTTCCCCGCCCCCCCTGTTTCTAGGTTTTCTAGCCCTTCTAGATATCTAGAAACCTAGAAATCTAGTGGAGTGCCGCAAAAGGGGACTGGAGTTTAGTTGTTGACAAATCTGGCGTGCAACGCACATTTCGGCGCGAGAAACATGTTTCCATACAATGGAAAACGGTTTCCAGGGGCGTGGAAAATACGTTTCCATGGAATGGAAGTGTGTTTTGGACTTCTATTTACCCGACAAACAGAACGACGCATCGGGGGAGAAGCGAGAACATGGCGAGAGGGGAATCGCAATGGGGAAACGATTGCAGTCGAGGTTTTAAAAGATTTCCAATGCTTTCGTTTTTGGCTTGAAACAGCGGGCAGGGCAGGGGACTCTGGAGGCGGAGATGAGCACAATGCAATCCGATGACCAACCGCAGGAGCAAATGGGAGAACATCCCCACACATGGCGCAGGATTGCCTGTTGGGCGAGAGGGATGGCAGCGGTAATCTGCGCGTGGGTGGTGTTTGGGTATGCGCTTGGCATCCCTGTCTGGCATTCCGACAAGGAGATTGCCACAATTGGGCGCATGACCTACTGCGGTCTGCCGATTCCCTGGGTTGTGCATGCTCCAGGATTGTCCATGATGGATTCCTGGGTCAGCGCAAAATACTGGCTTCTGCCTGTCAATCTTGTCTTTTGGACCGTTCTTTCCTGCCTGCTATGGCGAATTCGGACCCGCCGCGCCTTTTCAGTGTGCATGATTGTGTCCGAGGTCCCGATCCTGCTGTTTGTCTTATATATTTACGAGAATTTTCTGTTGGCTTGAACCCACTTCGCTGAGCTGGAAAAACGATTGCGGGTTTCATGGCTCCCGCAACTCGCCGTTTTCGAGGACGAACTCGCCTTTGCCGGCCAGCCAGCCGGAATCCATGACCCACGGGTCGATGATGTCGAATCCGACGTGGACCTTTCCGCCTTCTTCCCGCACGCGGGCCGGGGCCAGCCGCAAAAGCCTGTGGTAGCAGTCCGAATGCTCGCTGTTTTTGATCCAGTCGGGCGCGCCGAGAATGGCGACGCCGTTGGTCGCCTGGAAGTCCTCGCCCCGGAATGAGCCCCGCGCATTGTTCACGGCCGCCCAGCCGTCGGGATGCTCGATGGCCTCCACCCAGTTCTGGAAAAACGGCTGGAGGTACTGTTCCCGGTCCACCCGGTCCATCGTGTTGCCCCAGTGGACGTTGGCGACATCCTGGTCCTCGCACGCATCTTTTTCCGCAATCAGCGCGTAAGCCGTGAAGCGTCCCTCCCGGACCTGCTTCGCTTCTTCCTCGTTCCGGGCCAGCTTTTCGACGGCCGTCATCACGCGATCATATTCACCATCCAGCCACTCTTCCAGGCGCAGACTCATCCAGTCCGCCGCCATCCCGCTCCCGTTGCCCGGCCAGTCTTCTTCCAGTTCGTCATACTTCCGCGCCTTCCGCTTCTGGAAGTCTTCCCAGGCGTCGCCCGTGGGCTCGAGCGGCGGCCACGGCTCCGGAAAGCGCAGGACGATGTTCGTCTTTTCGCCCGAGACGCCTGTCGCCGAGACGAAATGCGCCCCTCCGCTCCCCCTCTGCACGCCGGAAATGTCCTTGACCCCGGTGGCGAGCTTGATCTTCCGCTGGACGTTTCCCTCGGCGTCGACCAGCGCGATCCACAGGCTTTCGTGGTACTGTTTGTGAAAGATGCCCGGTTCGAGGTCGCCCGGGTTGACATCGTACAGGACGAACGTCCGCCCCTGGTCCGAAACGACCCAATCCGTCCGCGAAACGACCGGAGAGCAGGGATCATCGTAGTTTTTCCCTTCGTATTCGAACCCCTCGCCATTTTCGAGATGGAACGGAAAACATTCGTGCGTCCCCCGCAAGTTCTTCCAGGCATCCGCTCCTTCGGAACGCCCATCGCTTGGGTCGTTCGAACACCCCGCCATCATCGCCGCCAGGCAGAAAAGCCCGATCGCCGCCCCCATCGACTTCGAAAAATGCCTGTGAACGATGGTTTTGTTCCAACCCGCCACCGGGCCATGATTCTGATTGATTGTCTTGTTCATACCGTATCCTTTCTCATTTCTTCCATGCTCCCAGCGAAGACGGAATTTAAGAATCCTTTAATTGCATGATGCAGGAAGGGGCGCAAGTAAAGCACTCTTTACTTACGGAGGTCTTGAGGGGGCGTAAGTAAAGAAAACTTTCCTTGAAGTTCTTTCAATCGCAATCGACAGGTCAAACCAGCCGTTTGGGCTCAGAGGCCGCCTTCGACCCAGTAGAAGCCGGCGTTGGTGGCGGGGCAGGGGATGACGCCCCAGGGACGGTCCGTGAGGTTGGTGGTGAGGACGGTGCTGGCACCGGGCTTGCGGATGTCCATGGCGCTGTCGGCGCGCTTGACGGAGTAGGTGAAGCCGGGGTAGGCCGGGATTTGCAGGTCCATGCCGTCGAGTCCGATCTCGGGCGGGCGCAGGAGGAGCGGGTTGGTTTCGTCGCGGACGTCGAGGAGGAAGTCGAAGACCTCGTCGAGGCGGTCGGCCCAGGCGGGTTCGTTGTGCTCGCCTTGCCAGCCGGAATAGACGCCGAAATGGAGGGACTTGTTGGGAACGTGCCCGGCGTAGAGGAGGAGGGTCAGGGCGTCCCAGTTGGATTCGTAGAGGTTTAGGCTTTCGACGTTTGTTTCTTCGGTGCCGGTGTCGAGCCAGACGCGCTTGGGTTGGGCCACAGCGACGGGGTGTTCGAGGCACCACTGGCGGAACTTGGGGATGTATTCCTCGTTGTAGACTCCGGACATGGGGGCGACCAGCCCGAAGACGTCGCCGAAGGCCGTTCCGAGGTAGAGGGAGAGGAGTCCGCCGGCGGAGGAACCGATGTGGGCGGTGTTCTCGCGGTCGGAGAGGGTGCGGAAGTTGTAGTCGAGGGTGGGCTTGACGTTGTGAATGAGGAAGTCGGCGTACTTGGCGCCGAGCCCTTGGAGGTCGGTGGTCATGAGCGTGTCGGTGGACGGGAGGTATTCCCAGAGTCGGGCGAACTCGGACGAGCCGGGCATGCCCGGGATCTCGTCGGTGCGGCAGGGGACGGCGACGAGGATGGCCTCGCGCATGTGCCCGGCGCGGATTTCGAGGTCGGCGGCGGTTTCAGCGTTCCAGCAGCCGAAGGGGCCGCCCGGCTGGAAGACGTTCTGGCCGTCGGAGAAGTAGACGACGGGGTAGAAGCGGTTGGTGTTCTCGTTGTACCCGCGCGGCAGGTAGATGCGGATTTCGCGGCCGTCGATGCCGTCGGCGGTGGAGTAGACGTTGGTGGAAATGATTTGGGAGTCAGAAATCCCGTTTGTGGGTTCGTAGTCGAAGACCTGTCCGGCATCCACGCAGAAGGCATCGAGTGAGGAATAGAAGTCTTTATCTTCGGTTCCATAGAAGTGGTACCACTTCTGCTCTCCGTTTTCGTAGCCAGAGAAGGTGAAGCGCATCCAGGTCCCGGGTTCACCGACCTCCCCTTCGTAGCGGCCAGAGCCGGTCTGGCGCAGTTCTGTGGAGGTCCAGTCGCCATCGACGGCGTCATAGAAGGGGCCCGAAAGCTTAGCCCATACGATGTTCACGGGCGGGTCCCATGGGCAGCGGAACACAACCCGCTTTCCGGGATTTGGCGCGGGCGGCTCGGCGGGGACGGAGAGGGAGAGGTTGTCGCCCGCCATCCATTCGGTGTTGTTGCCGTCGGGGTATTCGGCGGCGTCGATGGGGCGCTTGATGAACTTGTACTCGAGCTCGGTCCCCGCCTGGATGCCGATGTCGGCGCTCCAGACGTTGCCTTCGTGCCAGGCGAGCGGCGCGGCACGGAGTGGGTTCCAATCGCCTACGTCGGGGTGATTGCCGACGACAAACCAGTTATAGCCCAGCCCGGCGTCGTTCGTCCAGGCAAAGCGGACGGGCACGCGGTAGGGGCTTTTGGCATGTGCGGAGGGGAGGGCCGCGCCGAAGGCGAGGAGGGCGGCGAGGGCGATAGGGACGATGGATTTCGAGATCATGGGGCGGGCTCCTTTCTGAGGTTCATGCGAGGGACGGCTGGGGGAGGGGAGAGGCATGAAAAACCAGACGCATCTTCCTTGAAAGACGGAAGATTGTCGAGAGAAAAGGCGGGGCGGGCGGGGTTTACCGCTGCCGGTGGATGACGAAGAAGGCGGCGAGCGACCAGAGGAGGGTCATGGCGAGGCTGATGAGCCAGACGTAGAACCAGCCAATGGTGCAGACGAGGGTCAGGGCGAAGGCGGTCCAGAGGCCGCCGCCCATGAAGGGTTCGTGGAGGAGTTGCTTGTAGCCGAAGGAGGAGGCGGCGACGGTGTGGTTTTCGGGGTCGACGGTGCGGAGGAGGAGGAGGCCGGTGGCGGTGACGCCGGTGGATTGTCCGAACTCGGCGATGGCGCGCTCGAACCACGCCTCGTGGAAGAGGCGCGGCGCAAGGAAGATGACCATGAGGACGCTCAGGAGGGTGCCCGCCACGCAGAGGGCCAGCAGAGGCATCCAGTTGGCGGCGACGACGGAGAGCTTGATGGTGGCGACGGCGGAGAGCACGAGGTAGTCGAGGGCGGCCCCGGAGATGCGTTGCATCTGGCCGTGGTCGACAAGCAGGGTGTGGCCGCAGGCGCGGACGCCGGCCTGGAGGAGGACGCCGCCGATCATGCAGAGGGGAAAGAGCGGAAAGGCTTGGAAGAGGCGGTGGGAGGCTGTCGGGTAGATGGCGATTTCGAGGGCGCGGAGGCCTAGGAGGATGATGTAGCCGATGCCTACGGAGAGGCCCACCACGGCGACGTGCCAGGCGAGGGAGTCGACGGAGTCGCTGAAGACGGTCTGGCGGCCGGCGTCGGGGCGCTTGCCGGGGAGGTGGACGCCGAGGCGCTCGTTGAGGGGGCGATCGTCGAAGGAGCGGATTTCCTTGACGTGGCCTTTGCTGTGGGCCCAGTTCACGAGGACCATGCCCAGCACGACGCCGACGACCATGCCGACGGTCGCGACGGTGAGGCCCAGGTCGATGCCATCGGACCAGCCGTAGTTGCGGAAGGCGTCGGCCATGCCGCCGACGGTCCCGTGGCCGCCCTGGAAGCCGATTTCGAGGAGGTTCCCGAAGGCCGGGGGCACGCCGAACAGCGGCGCGAGGACGAAACCCGCCAGCCCCAGGCCCAGGACGTACTGCCCCCAGGCGAGGAGCTGTCCGAAGCATAGCTGCGGAAAGGCGAAGCGCACGACCTTGGAGAATTTCGGGGTCGCCACGCCCA
>JAEEGH010010381.1_pt1 | contig 21399 bp, 10 predicted proteins | sample 9134181 | NCBI WGS metagenome assembly JAEEGH01 (sample SAMN16246544, study PRJNA631951) | gut metagenome | biome: gut microbiome; feature: rumen; material: DP-attached | host: Bos | place: Iran: Karaj | collected 2018-10
CCACAGCCTATGGCGACTCTCCCTTCTTCGATTACTATCAGGACTACCTGCGACCATTCTTTCTCGAACCCTCAGCAGACGATGATTCAGACTCCCTGCCGTTCCTGATAGATTTCAACCTGTCCATCCTTCAGTGTGTATGCTCGCTGCTCGACATCCAACCAAATGTCAGCCTCAGCCAGGCATTTACACCTGTAGAGCAACATCAGGACAACGACCCACAGGACATTTCAGACCTGCGCCAAGCCATTCACCCTAAGCACCCTGCTCCCGACCCTGACTTCCAGCCACGGCCTTATTATCAGGTGTTTCAGGACAGACATGGCTTCCTGCCCAACCTCAGCATCCTCGACCTCCTCTTCAACATGGGACCAGAGGCTGTCTTTTACCTATAAAGAATCTTTCATATGTTTTCTACCAACATTTATTACTCATATCAGACTAAAAAACAAACAACATGATGAAGAAAATGACGACTCTCGCTGGAAGGTTCACTTTCACAATGACGATGTTTCTCGCCGCAGGCAGTATCCAAGCACAGGACCGGCTGTATGCCGACGAGTTCCCACTTGGCGATGTCACCTTGCTCGACGGACCACTGAAGCGGGCACGCGACCTGAACATCAAGACTCTGCTACAGTATGACAACGACCGTCTGCTGGCTCCCTACCTCAAGGAGGCCGGTCTGACACCCAAGGCCAAACCCTACCCCAACTGGGACGGGCTCGACGGACATGTAGGCGGACACTACCTGACTGCCATGGCCCTCAATGCTGCTACCGGCAGCGAGGAATGCCGCCAGCGCATGAACTATTTCATCAGCGAACTGCAGGCTTGTGCCGATGCCAATGCCAAGAACCATCCCGCATGGGGAAAAGGCTATGTGGGCGGTGTTCCCGGCAGTGACCGCATCTGGGGCAATTTCAAGAAAGGTGACTTCGGTGCCTTCTCCGGTGCGTGGGTACCGTTCTATAATGTCCACAAGATGTATGCCGGACTGCGCGATGCCTGGGTTTACTGTGGCAACGAACAGGCCAAGCAGCTCTTCCTTGGTTTCTGCGACTGGGCCATCGACCTGACATCAGGACTCAACGACGCACAGATGGAACGTATCCTGGACACTGAGCATGGCGGTATGAACGAAGTTCTGGCCGATGCCTATGCCATCACTGGAGAGAAGAAATACTTGGATGCCGCCCGCAGGTTCTCACACCGCAGGCTGCTCACACCCCTCATGCAGCGACGTGACAATCTCGACAACATGCATGCCAACACCCAGGTGCCCAAGGTGGTGGGCTTTGAACGTATAGCCGAACTGGCAGGTGATGAGAACTATCATACCGCCGGTGCCTATTTCTGGGACATTGTCACAGGTGAACGCTCACTGGCCTTTGGCGGTAATAGCCGTCGCGAGCACTTCCCAAGCAAGGAGGCCTGCACCGACTTCATCAACGACATTGACGGTCCCGAGACCTGCAACACCAACAACATGCTGAAGCTGACGGAGAACCTCCACCGCCGCAACCCAGAAGCACGCTATGCTGATTTCTACGAACTGGCCACCTTCAACCACATTCTTTCCGCACAGCATCCTGAGCATGGCGGCTATGTGTACTTCACACCAGCCCGTCCGCGCCACTACCGCAACTACTCTGCCCCCAACGAGGCCATGTGGTGCTGCGTAGGCACAGGCATGGAGAACTATGGCAAGTTCGGGCAATTTGTCTATACCCACAAGGGCGAGGACCTTTTCGTGAACCTCTTCGTAGCTTCAGAGCTCAACTGGAAGGAAAAGTCTGTGACACTTCGTCAGGAAACGGAATTCCCCTATGCCGAGTCAAGCCGCATCACCATTGCCCAAGGCAAGGGACAGTTCACGCTACAGGTGCGTTATCCTGGATGGGTAAAGCCCGGACAGTTTGAGGTGAAGGTCAATGGGCGTCCTGTAAGCATTGTCACCGGCCCGTCATCCTATGTGGCCATCAGCCGTCAGTGGAAGAAGGGCGATGTGGTGGACATCCGTTTTCCGATGTATAACAGTGTGAGATACCTGCCTAACGTGCCTCAGTACGTTGCCCTGATGCACGGTCCCATCATGCTGGCCATGAAGACCGGCACCGAAGACCTGGCTCATCTCATTGCCGACGACAGCCGTTTCGGACAGTATGCCAGCGGCAAGAAACTGCCTATCGACAAGGCGCCCATCCTTGTCAACGACAGAATCGAGAACATTGCCAACCAGCTGCAGCCTGTTGCAGGCAAGCCTCTGCACTTCACGCTTACAACCAAGATGGAAAATGCCATCCATAACGAGCTGCAACCCTTCTTCGAACTCCACGACTCCCGCTACATGATGTACTGGCTGGCCCTTTCCGAAGACAGCTACAAGAGCTATCTCGACAATCTGGAAAAGGCCGAGCAGGAACGTCAGGCACTCGAGGCACGTACCGTGGACAAGGTGCAGCCAGGCGAGCAGCAGCCCGAAGCCGATCACTTCATGGAGACCGACCGTTCCCAGGTGGGCAACACCAACGATGTGTTCTATCGTGATGCCCGCGACGGCCACTTCTTCAGCTACCTGATGCAGACAGGTGGACAGACCGACCTGAGCATAAGGCTGAAGTATTGGGGCGTAGGCGAGTGGAAGAGCCATGAGTTCGACATTCTCGTCGACGATGTGCTGGTGAAGGAGGTGAACAACACCGGCAAGTACCGCATCTCAGAATTCAAGTACGAAACCTACCCCGTACCCGCCGAACTGCTCAAGGGCAAGAAGCAGGTACGCGTGAAGTTCGTTGCCAAGCCACGCAAGCAGATTGGCGAGATCTATGAGGTGAGACTCGTCAGGAGCGAGCAGTAAGCCTACCTGCTACCTCAGTACATCGTACCTTATCCTCGGCACAGTGACATAACCGTCACTCCTGTCAGTATTATAATGGTAGATACCGAAGCGCACACCCTTCCAATTGGAGAAATCCGAGAAGAAGGGTGTGCCTATTGGTATGTACTTCTTTGAATCGGTACTGTAGGCAAAGCGGTACTGCCGCTGGTGCATATCAAAGGTAAGCCGCAGATAGACAGTCTTCTTGTGAAGCTCTGCCACCTCGGTGTCGTGTCTGTCTCCACCTCTGTACAGCATAAGCCTGCCTCCACGGCACATGACACCCGCCAGTTCATTGGGTTTACCAATACATGCCAGACCGGCACGTCCCCCTTCTGCCATGTGCGAACAGTCTATGGCTATGGTGACTTCGCTTTCATAGCCAGTCACTTTCTGGGTCAGCGTGTTACGGGCTTCGCGGAATGTAGCAGCCTGAAGTGCATGCAGCGTCAGCTGTCCCTTATGCTCCATTAGCGACCATGCGCCATCAACAGGATTATGGTTCCACTGCCATTGCGGTGACAGATGTACGCCATCCAAGGTAAAGGGTGAGTATCCATCGGAGGGAATGGCGGGAACACCCATTCCTTCTTCCTTCTTCTCCATTCCTCCTTTACCCGGAACAGTCCACACATACACCGGCTCGCCTATGCCATTACGGTCAATGTCAACACCCATCACCGGCCAATCATCATGCCAATACATAGGCTGGAGGTGAACCACCCGTCCCAGTGCTCCGTCGTGCTGGAAGTGCATGAACCACCACTCTCCTTGGGGTGTGTCGACGATGGCACCTTGATGAGGGCCATTCACGCGGGTGGAACCTTGTTCCAGCACCACACGTTTCTCATAGGGGCCATAGATGCTTCTGGAGCGCAGGACAGTCTGCCAGCCAGTGCCCACACCGCCCTCAGGTATGGACAGGTAATACCAGCCATTCCTTTTGAGGAACTTTGTCCCTTCTGCCACAGGGCCAGTATAGACGGTCACACCTTCATCTAACAGTTGCCGCCCGTCAGCACTCATTCTGTGGACGATGATGGGACCTGCCCCATGCCGGCTGCGACCCAGGTAAGCCTGCCCGTCATCGTCCCAGAACGGGCAAGGGTCTTCCCATTTCTCTACAGCTTTCAGGCAGTGCAATGGGCTCCATGGGCCTTCAGGCCGTTCTGCCTGGGTCATAAAAAGCCCCTCGTCGGGGGTACAGAAATATATCCAGAACTTACCGTCATGATAGCGCAAAGCAGGTGCCCACGAGCCTCCCGCATAATGACTGTTCGCATCCCACCCCGGCAAATCAAACCGGCTGTAAACCTGAGTCACAATACGCCAGTTCACCAGGTCATGGCTTTCCAGAAGCTGCATGCCTATGAAGTGGAAGTCGGATGCCACCATATAGTATTTCTCTCCCACCCTCACCACGTCAGGGTCGGAGTAGTCGGCACAGAGCACAGGATTGATGTAAGTACCATTGCCTTGGTCACCCCAGCTCCGTTGAGCCTTACACCATGTGACAGACCACAGGCAGAAAAACGAAAAGATTAGTAGTCGTTTCATCGTCGTATTCTTTTTTCTTTTGTCAGTATGCTGTGTAAACAGCCTTTTGCATTCTACATGGCCATCCTCTGCAAGGTGTTTTATACGTCTCTGCTTTCGGTCAGCCGAATAGTGCGCTGCAAAGGTACAACATTTTTTTTGATAACCATTCAATTATTTAGTCAATTCTTAGAAGTTTCGACTGCTGTCAGTCGTAGCTTTCTCTTCAAGCAATCTTAGGCCTCACTCTGCCAGTAAGTGAGCGTCGCTCTGCCAGTAAGTGAACGCCGTTCTGCCAGTAAGTGAGCGTCGCTCTGCCAGTAAGTGAACAGCACTCTGCTAAGCACCGGTAAACTACCACATTACCATAAGTAAAATCACACTTTACTACGGGTAAAATCCTACTATCCTACGGACTGTCTACCGCATAGCCCTGTGCTTACTTCCTTGTCAGCAAACACTCCTCGCAATTTCAATCATCGTAACAACAACTAAAGGTTTACACAGAATCATTATTTTCCAAGGAAAACATTTGGCGTTCTGAATCTTTTTTTCTATCTTTGCAAACTGAATACAGGCAAAAATATCTATTATCCAGTGAGAGAGGAGAGACCGACAATGAATGACGACAAGCGTAAAATGCATTCCGGAAAAGTGGTGAAGCGTATGCTTCGCGACAAGGCACGCTTTGGTGTGCTGGCAGGACTGATGACGTTGCTGCCCTCAACAGTGGCCGCACAGACAAGTGAAAACCAGGCAGGCGAAGGCGGGAGCTTCCGCTTTACAGAGATGGACTGCCAGCCGGAACAGACCACATTCCGTCTGCTGGCCCCCTGGACGGCTAAAGGTGTGAAGGTGCGCATCTACAGCAGTGGACAGGGCGGCAAGGCCCTGAAGACGGTGAACATGAAACGGACTGAAGAAAAGGACGTATGGGCGGCTACAGTGAAAGGCAACCTGATGGGACGCTACTATACCTTCGACACAGGAAAAGGTGAGACGCCTGGGGTATTTGCCAAGGCAGTTGGAGTGAACGGGCAACGTGCCGCCATCGTGAACATGGTGAATACCGACCCCGACGACTGGTGCTGTGACCGCCATCCCGTCATCAAGTCGCCTGCCGACCTGGTGGTCTATGAGCTGCACCATCGTGACTTCTCTGTAGGACGAAGCGAGGCAAAGCATCCGGGCAAATTCCTCGCACTGACTGAGCCTTGGGCCATTGACCACCTGAAACAACTGGGTGTGAACGCCGTACATATACTGCCCAGCTACGACTATGGATCAGTGGACGAGACACGCCTCGACCAGCCACAGTACAATTGGGGCTACGACCCTGTGAACTACAACGTACCAGAAGGAGGATACAGCACCGACCCATACGACCCCACGGCCCGTATACGTGAGTTCAAGCAGATGGTACAAGCCCTGCACAATGCGGGCATTGCCGTGATACTCGACGTGGTGTACAACCACACTTATGACATAGACCACAGCAACTTCCAGCGCACCTATCCTGACTATTACTATAGGAAAAATGCCGATGGCACCTACAGCAACGGATCGGGATGCGGCAACGAGACTGCCTCGGAGCGGAAGATGATGAGGCGTTTTATGGTGGAGAGCGTGAAATATTGGTACAACGAATACCGAGTGGACGGATTCCGCTTCGATTTGATGGGGTGTCACGACATAGAGACGATGAACCTGATACGTCAGGAACTGAACAAGCTCAACCCCTCTATCTTCATCTATGGCGAGGGATGGAGCGCCGGACAGTGCGCACTGCCCACGGAGCAACTCGGGCTGAAAGCCAACATAAGCCAGATGCCTGGCATAGCCGCCTTCAGTGACGAGCTCCGCGATGGGCTGCGCGGCCCATTCGACAACGATGCCCAGGGAGCCTTCCTGGCTGGACTGCCCGGCTACGAGGAAAGTCTGAAGTTCGGCATCGTTGGAGCCATCAGTCACCCTCAAGTGGACATGACAAAGGTGAACTATACCAAAAAGGCATGGGCAGCAGAACCTACACAGATGATGAGTTACGTGAGCTGCCACGACGACATGTGCCTGGTTGACCGGTTGCAGGCCAGCATACCCGGCATCGGCGAAGAAGAACTGATACGCCTGGACCTGCTGGCACAGACAGCGGTGATGACTTCGCAGGGCGTGCCCTTCATGCTTAGTGGCGAAGAACTGCTGCGCAGCAAGCAGGGTGTACACAATTCGTTCGAGTCGCCCGACAGCATCAACAGACTATGCTGGGAGAACAAGGAACGCTATCCACAGGTATTCAAATACTACTGCGACCTCATCAGTCTGCGACGCCATCATCCTGCCTTCCGACTGGGTGATGCCCATCTGGTGCGCAAGCATTTGGAGTTCCTCGATGCACCGAAAGGCGTTGTGGCCTACCGGCTGAAGGACTATGCAGGACGCGATGACTGGCGCAACATCATTGTGATACTGAACAGCACCCGTGAACAGCAGCAGGTGAACATTCCTAAAGCCATGTATGTGGTGGTGTGTCAGGATGGCGAGATCAATGAGCAGTCCAAGAGCAAAATCTTCGGACGCCGTGCCCTTGTCAATCCGCAGTCGGCACTGATTATGTATGAGGAGTAAGGGTAGAATGGGACATGTGGAATGAGGAGTTTATTTTTAGTTCTTATCTATTCCATATTTAGCGAAGCAATTGCGCTCGCTTACACGCCTAAGCCAGTGGTTTGGACATCGCAGAGCCGCAACAGCAGCGAATCGATGCCCTGTGGCGGTCACGACATCGGGCTGAACGTATGGGTGGAGCAGGGCGACCTGCTGTTCTATGCCCAGCAGAGCGGATGGTTTGACGAGAACAACACGCTGCTAAAGGCAGGCCGATGGCGTCTGCATTTCGACGGGCAGCCGTTCAACGGCACTGATTTCCGACAAGAGCTGTGCCTCGACGACGGGGCCGTCTACATAAAAGGCAAAGCCGTAAAGATCAAACTGTGGGTGGACGTATTGCAACCTTTAGTGTTCGTTGCGATTTCATCGCAACATACCGAGCAGGCAGTACTGAGCTATGAGAGCTGGCGCTACCGCGACCGTCCCTTAACAAAAGCCGCCTGCCAGCAGTGTTCCTACAAATGGCTCATCCCTGCCGACTGCATGACCTTTGCCGACAGCATACGGGCAGAGGGCAGCCAGCTGACATTCACCCATAAGAACCGTGAACAGACCGTTTTCGACTATACTGTCCATTACGAGCACCTCGATGCCATTAAAGACAGCCTCTATAACCCCATTGGCGGACTGATGATGCAAGGCGAGATGACTGCCCCCGGTTTCAGATTCACCGGAACAGGCTCAGGCACCTATGCCTCCACCGACTATCGTAGCTGGAACTTCACCAACAACCGACTGAAGAAAAGCACAATACAAATCAGGCTTTCCGCTACATCATCCTCATGTCACACCCCGTATTCCACGCTCTCTGTTCCCTCCTCAGAAAAACGCAGTGCCAGCTGGTGGCACAACTACTGGCAGCGTAGCTGGATAGAGACTGATGGCACCAACGAGGAAGCAGCACGCATGGTACGCAACTACGAGCTGATGCGCTATCTGTTAGGATGTAACGCCTACGGTCAATGGCCAACAAAGTTCAACGGAGGTCTCTTCACTTTTGATCCTGTCTATGTGGACTCCGCCATGACGTTTACTCCCGACTACCGCAAATGGGGTGGCGGCACCATGACGGCTCAGAACCAACGGCTCGTCTATTGGCCCATGCTGAAAAGCGGCGACTACGACCTGTTACGCTCACAGCTTGACACCTACCTGAGAATGCTGCCCAATGCCGTAGCACGCACCCGTCACTACTGGGGACACGACGGGGCCTGCTTCACCGAGCAGATAGAAAACTTCGGACTGCCTAACCCTGCCGAGTATGGCAAGCATGCCGAAGGCAGCGACTACGGTTTGGAGCGCAATGCATGGCTGGAGTACGAATGGGACACAGTACTGGAGTTCTGCATGATGGCACAACTGATGAAGCAGTATGCCCCTCAGACCATTGAAGAAGTAACCAAGTACGACACGCTCATAAGCCAAAGCCTGCGCTTCTTCGACGAGCACTACCAATGGCAAGCCAGAAAGTTGGGATCAAAAGCACTCAACGACAGCGGAAAACTCATCATTTATCCTGGCTCTGGCTGTGAGACTTATAAGATGGCCTACAACCCGTCGAGCACTATCGCTGCACTGAAGGCTGTGGCTTCAGACGGAACAGAACTGTCAGAACGCATCCCCAACATTCCCCTTCGCACGGTTGACGGCGACACCTGTATCGCCCCAGCCGTAGCATGGGCACGCATCCAGAACGTAGAAACACCGCAGCTCTATCCCGTTTGGCCTTGGCGCATCTTCGGACTGGGGCGTCCTGGTCTGAGCATAGCACTCAACACCTACATGAAGGATACGCATGCCCTTGAAATGCGCAGCAGCAAAGGCTGGAAGCAGGATAACATCTGGGCTGCCTGCCTTGGACTGACCGACGAGGCACGACGCCTCAACACCGAGAAGCTAAGCGACGGTCCCTATCGTTTTCCTGCCTTCTGGGACCAGGGCTTCGACTGGGCACCCGATCACAACCGGGGTGGTGCAGGCATGATTGGCCTTCAGGAGATGCTGCTGCAAGAGACTCCCGACGGACAGCTGATGCTATTTCCGGCATGGCCGCATGAATGGAACTGCCGCTTCCGACTGCATGCTTCCAACGGACGAACGGTGGAAGCCAGCATCCAGGAAGGGGTGATTAATGTTTACGAAATGAAAAGTAATAAATGAAATGAAGAAGCTTTTGATTGAGACATATGGATGCCAGATGAACGTGGCCGATTCGGAAGTAGTGGCCAGTGTCATGCAGATGGCTGGTTACGAAACAACGGAGAGCATTGACGATGCCGATGCAGTTTTTCTAAACACCTGCTCAGTACGCGACAATGCCGAGCAAAAGATTTATCACCGTTTAGAGGCACTTTGTGCCTTGCGCCGCCAAAGGCGCAAAGGCTCCGCCACCTCAGGAGAGGACAAGGAAAGAGGACTGATTATAGGCGTCCTGGGCTGTATGGCAGAACGCGTGAAAGAAGAGCTATTAGACAAACACGGCGTTGACCTCGTTGCCGGCCCCGATGCCTACATGTCCCTTCCCGACCTGATTGCCCAGGCAGAACTGGGACACAAGGCCATCAATACCGAACTGTCGGTCACCGAGACATACCGCGACGTAGTACCACAGCGCATACGACTCGGACACAAGATAGGCGGATTCGTCAGCATCATGCGCGGCTGCAACAACTTCTGCCACTACTGTATTGTTCCTTATACCCGTGGACGTGAACGAAGCCGCGACGTGGAAAGTATATTGAAAGAAGTCTGCGACCTGCGTAATCAGGGCTTCAAGGAGGTGACACTCCTTGGGCAGAATGTAAACTCGTACAGAGCCCGGCAAGAGGTGGGCTTCCCCCAGCTTCTTCGCCTTGTTGCCCAAGCAGCGCCTGAAATGCGTATACGCTTCACCACATCCCACCCGAAGGATATGAGTGATGAGACACTACAGGTCATTGCCGACATGCCCAACGTCTGCCGCCACATCCACCTTCCTGTACAAAGCGGCAGCAACCGTATTCTGCAGCTCATGAATCGCAAATACACCCGTGAATGGTATCTTGACAGAGTAGCAGCCATTAGGCGAATTGTCCCCGACTGCGGTTTGTCTACAGACATCTTTGTAGGCTACTGCTCAGAGACCGAGGAAGACCACCAGCTGTCACTCTCGCTGATGCGGGAAGTGCAGTACGATTCCGCCTTCATGTTCAAGTACAGCGAGCGTCCAGGCACTTACGCCTCCAAGCACCTGCCTGACGATGTGCCCGAGGAGGTGAAGATACGCCGCCTGAACGAACTGATACAGCTGCAGACTGAAATCTCTGCCCAGCAGAACCGCAAGGACGAAGGCCGCGAGTTCAACGTTCTGGTGGAAGGATTCTCCAAGCGCTCACGCGACATGCTCTGCGGACGCACCGAGCAGAACAAAATGGTGGTCTTCCCCAAAGGCACAAGCCACATCGGCCAGACAGTCAGCGTGCGTATCACAGGCAGCACCAGCGCAACGCTGCTTGGAATTTGAAACCCTGTTACACAGGATGTTCTCTCCCTGCAACATAAAGTATTATTACATTATTAATCAATAAAGGTTATAAAGTTATGAGCAAGATCAAGACTATTGGCATCCTCACTTCCGGCGGCGACGCCCCCGGCATGAATGCCGCCATCCGCGCCGTCACCCGTGCCGGCATCTGCAATGGTTTCAACATCAAAGGAATCTACCGTGGCTATGATGGACTCATCAAAGGTGAAATAAAAACGTTCACCACCGAAGATGTCAGTGGCATCATCACACGTGGAGGCACCATTCTCAAGACCGCACGCAGTAAAGAGTTCATGACCCCGGAAGGCCGTCAGAAAGCCTATGAGACTTGTCAGAAGGAGGAAATCGATGCTCTCGTCGTCATTGGCGGCAACGGTTCGCTGACCGGTGCCTGGAACTTCGGCATCGAGTTTGACTTCCCCTGCATCGGTCTCCCCGGCACCATCGACAACGACCTTTACGGCACCGACGCCACCATCGGCTACGACACCACGATGAACACCATCATGGAATGCGTCGACCGTATCCGCGACACCGCCAATTCCCACGAGCGCATCTTCTTCGTCGAGGTGATGGGCCGCGATGCCGGTTTCCTGGCACAGAACTGCGCCATCGCCTGTGGTGCCGAGGCTGCTATCGTCCCTGAGGAGGCGACCGATGTCGACCAGTTGGCACAGTTCATGGAACGTGGCATCCGAAAGTCCAAGAAGTCGTGCATCGTCATCGTCTCCGAGAGTCCCAAGTGCGGTGCCCTTTATTATGCCGACCGTGTGAAGCACGAGTTTCCCGAGTTCGACGTGCGTGTGTCCATCCTCGGCCATCTGCAGCGCGGAGGAAGCCCTTCAGCCCGCGACCGCATCCTGGCCAGCAGCACTGGTGTCGGCGCTATACGGGCACTTCTTCAGGGGCAGCGTAATGTCATGGTGGGCTATCGTAACAATGAAATCGTCTACGTGCCTTTCTCTGAGTGCATCCGCACCGACAAACGCTTCGACAAGCGCCTTATCACCGTGCTCAACGAACTGAGTATTTAACATAATCATTCACCTGCAAGAGAAATGCAAGCTAAAAAATGGCTCATGGCAGCCACACTGATAGCTGCTCAGATAACGATGAAGGCCCAGACGGACTTTATCCGTGTCACGGCCAACGATGCAGAGAGCCTGCTCAGTGCCATCAAACAGGCCAACGAACAGAACCGCGAGGCTACAGCCAACCGTCTTTACATCATGATTCCAAATGGCATCTACCACTTGAAAGACCGTACGCTAACGGCCATCACTGGCCACAACATAGCGCTGGTGGGCGAGAGCATGCGAGGCACTGTAATCATCAACAAGCCTGCTGTAAAGAACGAAGGCATCAGTAAGACTGCCACGCTTCTGAATCGCGGTACAAACCTCTACCTTCAAGACTTGACGCTGAAGAACGACCTCGATTATTACAATAGCGGTGCCGCTGGACGTGCCGTCTGCCTGCAGGACAAGGGCACACGTACTATCTGCAAGAACGTGTGCATGTTGTCATATCAGGACACTTATTACACTGATAACGAGAAAGGTCAGACATATTTGGAAAACGCTGAAATACATGGCACAGTAGACTTTATCTGCGGTGCCGGTGACACCTATTTCAACCGTTGCACCATCGTGACGGAACGACGTAATCGCGATGGTAGCGGCCGCAATGTGATAGCTGCGCCGCGTACAGACGATACGCCATGGGGATATGTATTTGAAAGCTGTGCCATCTACAACCGCATATCGGATTTCGTCTATGCCCGTGGCTGGCACACCAAGCCTCACTGCACTTGGCTGAACACGGTACTCATGTCGCCAGAGAAGTTGCAGACCACGAGGTTTGACCCAAAAGGCATGAGGACGGTTGACAGTAGGTTTTATGAATATCACACCGTTGATGGCCAGAGACGTGACATCACACCAAAGACAAATGTCGTGACATTTACCTTGAACGATGATGAGAAGAATACCGTCGAGACCATCCTCACATCCGAAGAGGCCAGCCAGTATAAGTTAGAAAAAATCTTCCCCGATTGGAGACCGGAGAAGAATGTAAGGAAACTTATGAAACATACAGCTTGGCTGCAGCAGCTACTGTTCTAAAGTCATTACTTGTACTGCTTCCGGAACTGGATAAACTCATCGCAACGCGATACGTACCCACTGGTGCGTGTCGCGTTTTGGCTTTCAAAATCAGCCAATGCTGCAAAGGCCTTATACTGGCTGGCCTTGGTATTGACTCGATGGTCGTACTCAACGGTTTTTTCGTTCCAGATCTCGTCATACCACTTCTGAGTATTCAGATACCCATAGGACAGGGCAAACAGGGCTTTCTCTTTCAGTTGGAAGTCAGTTGTCAGGCTGGCCTTACGCAACAGGTACAATGCTTTGGCAGCCAGGTCAGTCTCGTTGACGCGTAACGTATCGCTGACGCTTTTTCCATCACGCATCAAATACCAGCAGTCACCAGTGAAATGGGCTTGTGAATAGCGAACAGCAAGATCGTAGTAACATTGCTCCAAATCCTTGCCTTTGAGCACATTGAGGGCCGCCTCCATCCTCTGTATCTCTTTCACGAACTCTATCTTTGGATGTATGTCGAAATGCTGCTTTTCATCACTATATTCCATACCTTCCTTCAACCACTGACGCTTGATCCAAGGCTCCACGCGGAAATTGCGATGAGCAGCATAGACAGCGTAGCCACGATCTGCCACAAAGCTCGGCGGCACTTGTTCCAGCCATTGGAGGGCTTCTTTCCATTTGCAGAGACGCATGAATTTTGTTCCAATCAGGTCCTGAAGCGCGTGCTTGTCTACTTCCTTCAGATGGGGCTTCAGCCATTTGTCAAGAGCCGTCGTGGCTGGGGTTCCTATATACTGGTAAAAACGTATTAGCTGGCTCACACGCAGGGTGTCTTGGTAGTCATAGCCTTGGGAGGCCACTTTCAGCATCCCCAACGCCAATTCAGGATGGCCGCTATCCGTATATTTCCTGACCAGCACCTGGTTCAACAGCCGGTCGTATACGTTGGCAAAATGGTAGTCCTTATCGGTTTTCCTGCTGTCGACCCATTTCAGTTCTCCTGCCAGATAGTCATCGAGATCCTTGCCGACAGGCGCTTGGGCAGCAGTGATATAAAGCATCAGCAGCCGGGCATTATCCTTCTGGGTCTCATTTCCGTCAAGACTTGAAGCAGCGATAATGTCGGTGCCTGCCTGACGAGTATTTCCCAGAAGGTACTCCAGCCAGGCCTTGGCGCTCTGCCAGAGCACAGGCTGACGGGTTTTACCTTCCTTCACCACCTGGCTACAGAGCTGTATCATCTGCTGAGCCTCCTGTCTGGATATATTGCGCACAAAAAGCTTGCCAGGCATGGCGTATTCATCATTCTCCAGGTCTACGGCCTCCTGAGTGTTGTTCACGAAATCCTGCAACAGGAAAGGCAGCACGGCTGCATTTGCATCCTTCTGATACTCCTGACGAATGGCTGCACAGGAACGTTTCTTATAATACTGAGTCATGAGGCTTGACCAGTCACCTTGATTCGCAAACAACTCACTGGCTTCAGTCTCATGTCCCGTCTTCAGGAGAGCACCTGCATAGATGTTCTGCATCATCTCTTTATAGACGGTTTCTATGAATTGGCTAGCTGTACCCTCCCAGAACCTGATGTTCTCTTGATGGCGGTTGAGCATCATGTTGCAGCGCATATAGAGCAGCGCATGTTGTGAACGCAGTTTTGTTTTCACCTTGCCCAAAGCATAGGTGCGCACTGACTCGAGCGTCAGTTTCTGCTTGGCCAATTCCGCCTTTGTGGGATAATCCCACGTACTTTGGACAGCACGAGCACATGCAAGATACTTCTCCAGATTCTTCACATAGCTCACCATCAGCGGGTCGTTCTTCCGTTGGGCTACCTTGATGATTTCATCAGGGTCGTAGTACGACCAACGGTCTTCGGTGATGCCGAGGTAAGCCTTCCAGTTGGCTTCGCTGACATCGTGGACACGATCACTGAACTCCTGGCTTTCGCAAGCACGGAACAGGTACCAGTTGTGACCGTCAGGCCAGTAGCAGGCCAACATCGGCACAACCAACGCCGATAGCAAGGACATCATGATAATACGTTTCATAGGTGATGGGTGTTAATTGATAACTATTAGTGTTTATAGATCTTTTCGTAGACATCGGGGGGATATCGGTGGATATTCTCCTCGTCCAGATGATAAGTGATGATGGCACGGCGCAAATCCTGACACTGGTGTTCCACCATCTGTTTCACGTTCAATATCTCACTGGCCTCGACTGTATGTTCCACACGTACGTTGTGGATATTACGCTGCCAACGGTAGACGGGATAAGCCACAGCCAGAGGCAGACCATAGCCGCTGAGGTATTTCACATATGGCTGAACGTCACGAATGTCAAGCACAGGGTTACGCTCTGCAAACTTCCTGGGGTCGCCGGTATTATAGAGCATCAGTACGCCATAGTCTACAGGAGGAACAGCCATCTGAAGCTGATGCAGACGAATCGTCGTTGAGAGAGGAATGGTAAGAGTGGATAGAGAAGAACTTTGATTGTTTTTTATCCACTGCCTGCCGATCTCTTCCAGAAAGCGGTAGTATGTCTGGCGACTGCGGGCTGTATAGTCGCAGTCCATCTGTATCTCTCGCACCCCTGTTATGTCGTTCGTCTCGTTCATCTGGAGAATGCGCTTCACTATCTTTTCCGCCAGCCCTTCATGCCACTCATGCATACAGTCCTCGGTGATGTAAATAGTAGGCACCAACTCAATGCTGTCGGGCAGTGTGTCGGCAAAGGTGATGGTGGCATTGGGCATCGGCACTAAGCTGTCACCGTCACCTGCCGCGAGCATAACCACATCAAAGTAGCGGCAGTACACCTTGTTGATATGATATTGGCCGAGGAAAGCGCGTTCCGTGGAGTCAAGTCGCAGGTCCGTACGCCAATAGTACACGGCATTTCCCTCACGGAGTTCATAATCATTCCGTGAGCCCCGACTTCCGTAGTCCGCACAACCTGCTGCCATCAGCAGGACTGCAACCACAGCCATCATCCATCCCATATTCCGTTTCATCTTGGGTGCAAAGGTACGAATAAGTGAGCGAAAAGCCAAATTTATTTGAGCTTTTCCGAACGGAAGTACTTTCGAGCAAAGCTCAGAGGTACGAATAAGTGAGCGGAAAGCCAAATGAAACCCAATTTTATTTGTCTGTTCGGAAATAAGTTTGTATCTTTGTCGCCGCAATCATGTATTATACCATGCCGACATCATCTGTCATCATAGCGAACATCCTACTGTTTCTGCTACCCTTGACGGCAGCAGCGACATCGTCTCATGACACCTGCAAGTTGGTAAAAATTACTGTCAAGCGTCTTCCCGACTTGAATATTCCCCGCAATGGTCATTCTGCCTATTGTCTGAACAACGAGATAACCGTGTTCGGCGGACACACCACAAACTTCGTACTTACCCCCACGGCAGAATACTACAAGGACGGTACCTGGCACCTGATGCCGATGGCCTATCCTCACGACAATGGTCTCTGCACAGTACTCCGCTCAGGCAGGGTGCTGCTGGCAGGTGGTCATTCCGAGCCAATGGGTGTTGGACAGAGCTATCCTGTAGAAGAATATGACCCTGCTACACATACCTTCCGCGGCTTCTGCATCCTGAACAGAAAGCGCACGTTCGCCTCTGGCATAGAACTGGACAGCGGACGGGTGGTAGTATCCGGCAACTGGTATGCTGGTGACGACATTGAAATGTTCGATGGTGACAGAAGCTTCTTCCCTGTCAAGGATGTCACCACAGGACGGGCCGCACCTATCCTCCTTCGTACGGCTGACGGCAACGTCCTGATTATAGGCAATCAAGGAACAACTGGCGACCCTATTTGCGATGACAAGGTAGACCGTCTGAAAGGTGATCCCATTCGCGTACCGTTATTAAAGAAATGGCAGCCGATAGTTTGCCTAGCTTCTTTCCCCAACGATCTCGGTCTGATCGGTGACACCTCACAAGGTGACTACACTTATCTGCTGGCCATGCAAGACTGGGGCGGCAATGACACTACTGCCCGGAAGACCATCGGACGCGAGCTGGCCTTCACGCTTGTTCACGACACAGTTTTCTCAATGCTCCCCACAACGTGTCATGTGCCGACAACCGGCGTCTCACCCACCGACACCATCGAATGGTATTCCCCCCTCATCGCCGACAGGAAAGCGCGACGCGGCTATGTCCATGGATGCGACCTGCAAGGCCGCAGCTACGTGCTCTGCGTAGAATACAGCAAAAGGCCTGCACCTATCACTCTTTACTATACCAACCCTTTGCCTGATGCGGGGAGACCCATGATGGCACTGACCGCCGATGGCGACCTCATGTTGGCAGGGGGCCACAATTACAACAAAAAACTAGGCGGCAAGCTAGAAAACGACAATTTCTCTCCCCTTTCGTCCGTTTATCTCCTGCATATGGGTGCCCAGCCGACTAAGGAGGCCAGCGACTGGCGAGTTGACTGGCGATGGGCATTTCTCTTTCTCGCTGTGCTCGCTGCCACAACCCTGTTCTTGCTTTGGAGGCATCTTCACAAGAAAAAAACAAAGATACTGACCGTTCATGATCCAATGGATGGCTCGGATGCCAGCCCCGAAGACTCCTACGAAGCACTGATGCAAGGCATCTGTGAACTGATGGACCAACAGCAGCTATATCTGAACAGCGAACTAAAGCTTAACCATGTTGCTGATGCACTTAACACCAACCGCAACCTCATATCCAGCTGCATCAACAGCCAGCGTGCCTGTTCCTTCTCTCAATTTATAGGCACCTATCGCGTGAACCATGCCAAAATGCTGATGCAGACCCAGAAGCAGCTGAGAATATCCGACATCTGGATGCAGTCGGGCTTCTCTACCGAAACATCGTTTTTCCGCACCTTCAAGGCCGTCACCGGAATGACCCCAAACGAATGGAGAACTAACAATATTTCATAATTCATTACAGCCATGCAACGAATCTTACCACAAGCAAAACGGCATCTTTTCTGCCTGATGGCAGCCTGTTCACTACAGTTGAACGCTCAGTATCTAGAACACATTTATGATTACGTTGAGAACACCAAGGTCTTCGAGGAGGGCCAAGAGGAGGGCCATGCCTACTATCTGGCCGACGACCACTTGTCGCTGAACGGACCGTGGCGATTCCTGTTTGCCAACACGCCCGAGGAGGTGCCGCAGCAGTTCTTCCAGCCCAACTTCAAGGACAGCAAGTGGAACACCATACAGGTGCCGCTCAACTGGGAGATGGCGGGCTACGGCGACGCGCAGTTCCGCAACGTGCCAGCACCTTTCAAGGCCAATCCGCCTTTCGTGCCCCGCGAGTATAACCCCACGGGGGCTTACCGCAAGACGTTTACCCTGCCCGCCAAGTGGCAGGGACAGCAAGTGTTCCTGCGCTTGGAGAAGGTGCAGAGTGCCTCGTTCGTCTGGCTGAACGGTCGGCAGGTGGGCTACAACGAGGGCGGTCAGGAGCCGGCTGAGTACGACGTGACGCCCTACCTCAAGTCAGGCAAGAACACGTTGGCCGTCTGCGTGCTGAAATACTCCGACGGCTACTACTTGGAAGGTCAGGACTACTGGCGACTGGCCGGCATCTTCGACGACGTGACGCTCTACGCCACGCCCAAGACGCGGCTGTTCGACTGGTATGTCACCACCGACCTCGACGACCAGTATCGCGACGCTACGATGAAGGTGGCAGTCGACGTGAAGAAATATGAGGATGCCAGCGGCAACTACGCCGTGCGCGCTACGCTGACCGATGCGAAGGGCCGTCAGGTAAAGCAACTGACCACCGACCGCTTCACGATGAACGGCAAGGGCAGGAAGTCGGTTGAAATGTCATCGCTCATTGCCAACCCCGACAAGTGGACGGCTGAGACACCCGTGCTCTACAGCCTGAAGCTGGAACTGCTCAACGAGCAGGGCACAGTGATGCAGACCATCATGAGCAAGATGGGCTTCAAGGAGACCGAGATTCGCCACCAGACGTTCTACCTGAACGGCAAGCCCATCAAGGTGAACGCCACCAACACCCACATGCAGCACCCCGAACTGGGACACGCCATGAACGAGGAGACCATCCGCCGCGATATGGAGATACTGAAGCAGCACAACTTCAACGCCGTGCGCACGTCGCACTATCCCCCCGTGAACAAATATATAGAGCTGGCCGACGAGTACGGCCTCTACATTATCGACGAGGCGGGCACCGAGGCTCACGCCACGGAATACATCTCGAACGACCAGCGCTTCCGCGAAATGTACTTAGAGCGCGTACAGAAGCTGGTGCTGCGCGACCGCAACCACCCCTGCGTGCTCTTCTGGAGTGCGGGTAACGAGAGCGGCGAGGGACCGCTGATTACCGAGGTGGTGAAGGAGGGTAAGCGACTCGACCCCACACGCTACTTCATGTATGGCGGCAATGCCTACGCACACCCCGGCGAGGAGATCATCGGGCCACGCTACCCCACACCCTATGAACTGGAGATGAACACGGCAATGGTGCCAGAGACGGAGGACCCGCGCCCGTCATTCATGGACGAGTACCTGTCCGTTGCCGGTAATGCCGGCGGTGGACTGGACGAATACTGGGCTGCCATTCGTCGCCATCCGCGACTGATGGGCGGCGCCATCTGGGACTTCGTGAGCCCCGGCATCACCGAGCATATACGTCCGCTGAAGGACAGCTCGCCCTACGACACGCCTGCCCATCTGATGGGTCATGCCAAGGTCGAGAAGGGTACGCTCCGCCTCAGTGGCCATGACGAATGGGTAGAGGTGTATCGTGCCAATAACGTGGAACTGTCGGGCAAGGCCTTGACCATCAGCTTCGATGTGAAGCCTGGCAAACTCTGTGGCATGTACGAGGGTGCGCCCTACGTGACGAAGGGCAATACGCAGTTCGGCGTCGTACAGCGGGGTAACGAAAAGCTGCAGTTCTACCTGCACTCCGGCGTAAAGCATACACTCGACGTCGACCTGCCTGCCGACTGGATAGGCAACTGGCACCACGTCGTCGCCTCGTGGGACGGCAAGGAGATGCGCCTCTACATCGACAACCAACTGAAAGGCAGCGAGAAGACCGCAGCCCAGGAGCAGCCCGGCCAGCGCCGGCCTGGTGGCAGGGGCGGCAACGCTGAGCGCGGCGTACTGAGTAACTTCCCCTACCCCATCAACATCGGCCGCATTGCCGGTAACCACGCCATCGACCCGATGACCACCTTCACCGCCGACGCTGAGATGGACAACGTGGCCATCTACAACCGCTGCCTCGACAGCGCCTCAGGGTTCACCCCTGAGGACGCCGTCCTCTACCTCACCTTCGACGGCAACGGCGACACCGGCACCTACTATACCATCGGCGGCAACATGCGCACCTACGGCAGCATCTGGCCCGACCGTACCCCGCAGCCTGAGATGAAGCAGATGAAGTGGACCACTCAACCCCTGAGCATCCGTCTGCTCAACGCCGCGACGGGCGAGGCCGAGGTCACCAACCGTCTCTACTTCACCGACCTTTCGCAGTATGCCTCCCATTGGAAGCTGATGGCCGACGGAGACGTTATTGAAGAAGGCGACATCCAATTCAACGTTGCCCCCCAGCAGTCGCAAGTGGTGCGCATACCCTACCACAAGCCCACCATTGTGCCTGGCAAGGAATACCGCGTGACGATAACCTCGACGACAAAGAAGGATGAGGTATGGGCCAAGGCCGGACATGAGGTGGCCTGGGACCAGTTGGAGCTTACCTCATGGAATATCCCCGCTCCGGAAGCCTCTTTGGCTTCATCATCGCTCCAATCAAAAGAGGACGACCGGCAAATCACCATCAGCGGCTCTGGGTTCAGCTACGTTATCAGTAAGCAGACGGGTAACCTGGAACAGATCGAGGTGGCTGGCAAGCAGGTGCTGAAGTCGCCCGTGGAGTTCAACCTGTGGCGCGCGCCGATTGCCAACGAATTCGACTCGTGGGATGCTTACCGCGTCAACGGCGGCTATGCCGAGGGCTATGGCAACCAGATTGCTACCTTGTGGTTCTCGAAGGGGGTGCAGCAGCTGCGTATCCGTCCCGCTGAGGTACGGCTGAACCGCAATGAGCATGAGACGACCGTCCGCGTCAGCCAGCTGGTACAGGTCGGCGCCTCGTCCTACGGCGCCCTCGACCTCTACATCTCCGGCGTACAGTTAGCTGGCTTCACCCTCGACTACACCTACCACTTCTATGACGACGGCACCGTCCGCATCGACAACCATCTGAGTCCGCAGGGACAAGGCCGTCTACCAGAACTCCTGCCGCGCATTGGCTTCACCACCTCCGTGGCCAACGACTTCGACCGCATCACCTGGTACGGCCGTGGCCCCGAAGAGAACTATCCCGACCGCAAGACGGGCTACCAGGTGGGCGTCTGGACGAAGACCGTCAAAGACATGTACGAGCCTTACCTCTTCCCGCAGGACCACGCCCTGCGCACCGATAACCGCTACGTGCAGCTGCTCGACAAGGAGGGCCACGGCCTTCAGATTTCGATGAACGAGCACTTCAACTTCAACGCCTACCAGTTTACGACCGACAACCTAACGAAGAGCCAGTTCACCTACCAGCTACAGCCACAGCAGGACCGCTACACCCTGAACCTCGACTACGCCACCACCGGCGTCGGCTGCACCTGCATCTA
>JAEEGH010010382.1_pt1 | contig 21398 bp, 15 predicted proteins | sample 9134181 | NCBI WGS metagenome assembly JAEEGH01 (sample SAMN16246544, study PRJNA631951) | gut metagenome | biome: gut microbiome; feature: rumen; material: DP-attached | host: Bos | place: Iran: Karaj | collected 2018-10
GAACCCCACCCCCGGAAAGTCAATGCCGGCGACGCTTTCGTAGGAGGCGAAAGGCGGATATTTGATTGGCTTGTCGCCATTGTCCTGCGGTTGCGGGCCACGGACTTCCCGTTTGCGGACATGGCTTTCTTCAAGCCCGATGTTGTCGCCGACATGGAGATGCATGTGTTTGGAGAGCGTTTCGGGAATGATGCAGACGTGTCGATTGGGTTGTGAAAACGCCTCCAAAACGGATGCACGGTCGCCCTCGACATATCGCAAGTCCAACAGCGGATGATCTTTACGGAATGCCAATTCCGGCGGGACGCCCATGACGACGGCGTTTCCCGCCATGGCTCCTACCTCTTCGCGGAGAATATGTTGCATGGCAAGGGGAAAGTTCGGCTGAGCGACGCTGACAGGCATGAAGCGATCTTGTTTGATACCAGGCATTTTCGCTGTTTTTTCCGCGACAAAATCACCCGCGATGCCCTCTTGGAAGCGGACAAGCGTGTCTGGAATATATTTCGGCGTCCAAAACATGTTGAGCATGGAGGAGCCCCAGATGTTGATGGCGGTGAAAAGGCCGAGGCCGATGGACAGAGCAAGCGTCGTGCCCAACGTCCGCCAGTAGTTTCCTGTGAGGATCTGTGAAAGGAATCGTGGATGGAATGCGAGCAGTTTCGCCAATGGCGGTGCGAGCCATTTTTCCGTGAATGCGATGGTCCATGGAATGAACAGGAGGAAACCGATGCCGAGCAATGCACTGCCGACGGTCGTGAAGAGCAGCAGACGTGTTTGCGTGTCAATAAACGGCGGTAGGAAGACGATGGCGGGAATCAATGCAAGAAGAAAAACGCCGAAAAGTCCTGAACGGAACAAGTTGCGGGAAGACGGCGCATGGAGGTTGCGGATCATGGATTCCGTCGGCGAGATGCGTGTGGCACGCCAGGCGGGAATGATGGAGGCCAAAAACGCGCCGCAGAGCGAACAGGCTCCCGTGAATATGACGGCGACAGAGGAGAGCGTGACCAGTGGAAAGGCACCAGTGTTGGCATAGACGAGTGCTGTCAGAAGAAGCCAGCCGGCGGCCATGCCGCCGATCCAACCGATGACGCCAAGCGCAAGTCCTTCCAATATAATATAAAGCGCGACTTGAAAGCGCGTGAGGCCGATGGCGCGGAGCATGGCGAGCTGGCGTGTGCGTGTGGAAACGTCCATGCTGAGTGTCGTGAAAATAATGAAGACGGAGGCGACAATGACGATGCCGACGGTTGACCATGCCTGCGCGATGATTTGCTGCGGTGACACAGCTCCGTCGTTTTGCTTTTGCTTGACGCGTGGATCATGTGTACGAAGGCCCCATTCCTGCAATGTGCCGCCGAGTTTTTGTTCGATATCACGGTAAAATGCGTCGTAGTCGGCATTTTCGACTAGTTGGACAAAGACGATGTTCGACGGAATGTCGCGTTCGAAGACAAAAGCCATATCGTCCATGGAAATATAGACAGAAGGCGTGGTCGGCGAGACTTCCGCGCCACCCATGCGGCGGCCGCCACGGCGTCGTGGTGGCTGTGTAGGTTGTTGTGGGCCAGAGCTTTTTGATTTGATTTGCTGTGGCGCGGAGGTGCCCATGGGCTTGCCGCCAAGACCGATTCCGAAGCCGAAGGCGTACATGCCGCTGGTTTGGCCACGGATGTCCTGCGGAAGTTTCTGGCGAATTTTGCCGACGACGGTGAATTGCATACTGCTCGCATCTGTCGTGATGTCTAGTTTCTCGCCAAGTTTGATGGTACCCAAAGGTTTATTGCCGGGTACGGCGACGATGATGTCTTCCGCAGCGGAACCGATGACGCATTCGGAAGGCCCGTTGATCCAACGACCTTCCGACAGTTCGAACGGTGGTTCGTTATCGCCGATGGCGAGCACGGCGGGACTGCGTCGTTCCCCCATGCCGCTGGGTTTGGAATTTAACTTAAACTGAGCGTTGTAACTATTCCATGTGACTTGTGCCTGTTGCTGTATGGCATAGGCGATTTTCTTTGCGGAAGGATTCGCTTCCACGGCGTCCGCCAGTTCGACGGGCAGTTCACGCTGCGACGTGATGGCAAGCGAATATGACCCGTAGAACGGTTGCGTGCCATCGTCTTCGGAAAAGGCTGTGGGATTGACGGTTGCGACGAACCAGACGATGAGGCCGCACGTCGCCATAATGGCGAGCAGGGCGAAGGCTGTCATGGATTTCCGTCTGGTGAAATCACGATAGACTAGTTTCAGCAGGAATGACATATTTCCAAATGTGGGTTAATCGGCGATTCTGCCGTCTTTTAGATGGATGACGCGGTCCGCATAGTTGGCGACGGATGGCTCGTGGGTGACGACGACCATTGTGTGGTTGCGCTCTTGGCAGAGGCTCTTCAATAGGTTGCAGATGATGCTGCTGTTGGCGGAATCGAGATTGCCGGTCGGTTCATCTGCAAGGAGAAGCGATCCATGGGAATCCGTTGCGAAATCGATGAGCAGGGCTCGCGCGATGGCGGCACGTTGTTGCTCACCGCCGGAAAGTGTGTCTGGATAATGGTTGCGGCGATGGTCAAGTTGAAGTCGCTCAAGGAGTTGCGTGACAGTGGCATCCAGCTTTGCTTTGTCGATGTCATGGAATCCCGCGAGGACGGGAAGGAGGATGTTCTCTTCCGTCGTCAACGTCGGAATCAAATTGAAGGATTGGAAGATGACGCCGATGTTCTGCCGTCTGAACAACGTCAACTGATGGTCGTTTAGGGAGGCGAGATTCGTGCCATTGACGACGACGTCGCCTGATGTTGGCTGTGCAAGTCCCGCAATGAGATGGAGAAGCGTGGTCTTGCCGGAGCCACTAGGGCCCATGACGGCGAGAAACTGGCCTTGCGGTATGTCGAGGGAGATGTCGTCAATGGCGGCGACGGGCTCCGGGCCGTTGCCGTTGAAGACTTTGCGGAGATTTTTGATGCTGACGTGCGGTTCCATGATAATAATAAGGAGGGTAAGAGATTATGAAATTAATATAGAATAGTCACGGTGTGTGGAAAATGCAAATTGTTGAGCATGAATTAACTCATGATGAAAGGATAAAAGCGATAATAAGGGATAGGAGAAGTGGTAAAGGCAAGTTGAATCAATTGGATTTGATGGTAGATTATTTCCAATCGTGTTTTTCATTTGTTTCACAAAAAACTAAAATTGGAGGCTCAAGATGTTTAAGCGTTTGGTATTGAGTTTATTGGCGTTGCCGATGTTGGCGTTGTGGGGCGATGTGAAACTGTCCGCGTTGTTCACGGATCATGGCGTGTTGGCGCGCAGTGCGAAGACGCCGATTTTCGGCAAGGCTGATCCGGGCGAAGCCGTGACGGTGAAACTCGCTGATTTGCAAGGCAGTGCGATGGCGGATGCGGCTGGAAAATGGCGCGTTGATCTTGATGTCTCGAAGCTTGGCGACGGGCCGTACGAACTGACCATCGCAGGAAAGAACACGATTGTTTTGAAGGATATTCTGATCGGTGAAGTTTGGCTCTGCTCTGGCCAGTCCAACATGGGCTTCCAGCTGAAGCGTGAAGAACAGGCAGATCGTCTTATCGCGACGAGTGCGAATCCGAAAATCCGCTTGTTCAACATTCGGCTGAAGGCATCATTGAAGCCTGAAGAAGACGTTCAGGCAAGATGGGAAGTCGCTGGACCGCAAAATGTTGGCAATTTTACGGCGGTCGGTTATCTGTTCGGCCGTTTGGTGCAGGAAAAGATTCAGAAGCCTGTCGGCTTGATCAATAATGCATGGGGCGGTAGCGCCGTCGAAGCATGGGTCCCGATGGATGTTCTGAAAAGCATGGAAGACCAGAAGGCATGGTGTGAGAAGACGCTGTCCGATTATGTTAATTTTGACGAAAATTGTGAGAAATACATCATTGAATACGACAAATGGGTGAACGCCGTCGGACGCGCGGAACCGATGGTCAACGAGCCGCCTGCCGATGCGAAATGGACGGGCGGTCAGCGTCTTGAGAACCGCAATGTGAAAGGCGGTGGCATTGTCTGGCTCCGCAAGAAATTCAATGTGACGGAAAAGATGGCCCAGAAGGGCTTCCGTATGTATTTCGGTCAGATGACGGCTCCTGTGACGGCGTACATCGACGGCCAGCTGATCGGCAAGACGACGATGAAGGCGGCGTTGGCGGGCAGTTATGCCTCTGTTGACATTCCAGAGAAGAAACTGAAGGCTGGTGAACACACGGTGTTGGTTCGCGTTTGGGCATCTGAAGACATGTTCCGCTTCCTGAAGAACAATTCCAATTTGGAAAGCAATCCGGATTTCAAGAGCAATTGGGAGACGACGATTGTCGAATATCCGCCGCTGACTGCGGAACAACGTGACTCTCGTCCGAAACGCCCCGCCATCCGCCCTGCGGAAAACAAGACGCCGGAATTGCTGTACAACGGCTTGATCTATCCATTGTTGCCGTATGCGATTTCCGGTGCCGTGTGGTATCAGGGCTGTGCCAATTCGGGCCGCCCCGACCGTTATCCGAACGCCATCCGTGCGATGATCAATCAGTGGCGTCATGACTTCGGCAGCGAATTCCCGTTCTATTACTGCCAGCTGGCCAACTACTTGCCGAAGAGCACCGATCCGAACAACGCAGGCTGGGCGTTGATCCGCCAAGGCCAGGAAGGCGCGTTGACGCTTCCGAAGACGGGGCAGGCCATTTTGATCGATATCGGTGAAGCAGGCGACATCCATCCGTTGAACAAACTGACGGTGGCGGAACGCCTCTCCTCCGTGGCGCTTCATGACACATACGGCTTCGCCGATATGCCGTTCTCCGGCCCACGTTGCACCACTAAAGAAGTGAAAGACGGCAAGATCCAGCTGACGTTTGGTTATACCTACGGCGGTCTCGTAGCGAAGCCGTTGCCCGCGACATACGATGTGGCGAAGACGCGCCATGAGACGAAGCCGTTGGTTCGCAACTCCCCCGACAGTGAAGTCGAAGGTTTCGCCATTTGCGGCGCGGACGGCAAGTGGGTCTGGGCCAATGCGAAAATCGATGGCGATGTCATAACCGTCTGGTCTGACGCGGTGAAGAATCCCGTGAAAGTCCGCTACGCGTTCCAGTCGAATCCGACTTGCAACCTCTATAACAAGGCTGGCTTCCCCGCCGGACCGTTTGAAAAGTAATGATTAATGATTAATGATTAATGATTAATGATTAAGGGGTGTCGCAAAAAAGTTGCTTTACGACACCCCCTTTTTTCTTTCTCGCTTCAGTTCCCAACACTCTTGTGGTGTAGAGTATGAACAAAATATTCAAGCATTAGAGTCTTGCTATATGAACAAATTACTTCTCTTTAAATTCTTTTGTACTTTTCTCGTTTTGTTTCTTTTTACAGGTTGTGCAACGACACAAGTTACACCTTTGCCTTTTGACTCAGAACTGAAAGAAGCTTATCTCATAGATAATCCAAATGTAAAGATTAGTGATTTCCAACTTATTTTGGAAAGACATTTCAATCAGCATGGAATAGGCATTAAACGTATTGCTGAATTTTCAGAAATTCCAGAACATGCATATTCAATAAGATATACGGCTGATACAACTTGGTGTTTCATCAGATATTTATCAAATGCAACTGTTTCTATTTACAAAGAAAATCTGCTTATTGCAGGTGGACGGTTTCACGATGTGGATAATTGGCTATTAGCTATGTTTGACTTTGATCCACTTCTCTATAATTCACCAGATTTAAAATTGAAACAATTATATACGAATTTACTCAAAGAATACCCGTTAAAATATAATGTCCCAACTTTTATGCGTTCAAAAACAATAATTGAACCAAAAGATGTAAATCATATCAATGTCAACCATTGAAGGATTTGTTCCTAGGCCCTAAGAATAATCCGTCTGAAAGATGTAATAAGTTAAAATTTTTATAAACTAATATTTCTAATAATTTTTCATAGTATAGAAAGATAAAAATTGGTAAATATTTATTCATAATTCTTTGTTTTAGTCAGAGACAAATTATAATGGAGCAAACAAATCATCCAGTGTGATGACGGACTGGAAAACTGAAGAATGCAGGTTTTCCTTCAGACCGTATGTCGTCACAAGCGTCAGATGAATCGCCTGCTTGGGCATGACATGATGCATGAAAATTTCCATTTTTTGAAACAGTTCCCGCTCGTATTCCTTCGTCACGATGAAATCAGACTTGGAATATTTCATCTCACACAAGTTGATGATCTGATCTGCTCGTTCAAGTAGCAAATCAATCTGAACGCCATTATCTTCTGCACTGCCTGGATGATTCCATGAAGAAGAAAGCGTGTTGACGCCTGATATACCGAGGGCCTTTTTCATCTGTTGGATGTGTAACAAGCAAACTTGCTCAAACGCCAACCCAGTCCAGACGCGATACTTAGACGAATTCAAGATATTCATCCATGCATTTTCGCCTTGCATTCTGCCGTCTTTCATGAAACGGAAATAGAACAATGTGAACGGATCAATCAATTGGTACAAGCCATCCTTCACTTTTTTTCCGATGGCCTGATAATAGCGGATGAATCCACAATGCTCCAAAGCTTCTAGAATTTGTGTGAGACGACCATTTTCGTGGATTTTCGCTACTTGAACCAGTTCTTTTTTGGTGATTCCGCATTTCTTTTCTGATAAGGCGGTTACGATGGCCAAGTAAGCTTCAGGTTGCCTGAACAACGATGCATATAGAGCGTTGAATTCGTTGTACAATTCACCTGTATTGGCAAAAAACAGGCGGTCAAGAGCTTGTGCCACGCTTTCTCCTTTTTCAAGAAAACTCCAGTAATGCGGTATTCCACCCATCGCCATGTAGCATTCCAGAATCTGCAGGCGGTTCCAATGCAAGCTTTTAGCTTTTACGTATGTTTCGCATTCCTGCAATGTGAAGGGCATCAATTGGAGACTGCGGGTGATGCGGTTGTGGAGTCCCCCGTAGTTCTTGATGATTTTTTCGATGATCCATGATGTCGCGGAACCGCATACGACCAGTACGATGTCCGATCGTGCGGAACACCATCCATTCCAAAAATGATCCAATGCGCTGACAAATTCAGAACGTGGTGTGTCCATCCATGGCAGTTCATCCAGAAAAACCACTTTCTTTCCTTCACGGCAAGTATTGAGAAATCTGGCGAGCAGATGGAAGGCCTCATGCCAGTCAGCCGCTGTGCATTTCCCTTCGAATCCTGCATCTTCAAGTGATTGACAGAATTCTTGCAATTGACGGCGTGTGTTGCCGACAACGAGCCCAGTATGCTGGAAGACCATCACTTCAGAATATGTCTGACGAATCAGAAATGTCTTGCCGACACGGCGGCGGCCATAGACGGCAACGAATTCGGAATGATCGGATTCAAGTGCCTGGAATAGTTTTTTCTGCTCTTTTTCTCGTCCTATGAACATATTTGTTCTCCCATGAATGAAGCCAAACTTGGCATTCTACACATGATATAACATGTTAATATACATGGCTTATAGTCGATATCCAGCTAAATCTATGTTTTTTTAGAAGATTTAGCTGATTATCGCATTTTCACATTGGAAATGAAGGAGATAGCAAAGAAAATGGCGGGAGGCAAGGGGAATTTCAACACCATGGATTGCTATACTATTAAGATAATAGCGGTCGGTTTGCTTGACAGGTTGAGAGATTCATTTATGTTTATTGGTTTGAGTTTCTCTGTCTGAACGTCCATCCACCTTGAGGTGATCTTGTGCGAAAACCATTGACCATATTCTGTTTTTTCATGTTGCTTTTCTGCCTGCCATCGTTGCGCGGGCAGAATCTGAAGGAGCTTATCGGCAAATCGGATGAACTGTCGATTACCGCAGATCACATGGATGCGGACGTCGAAAAAGGCGTCGCACATGCAAAAGGAAATGTGAAAATCCAGTATGGGCAGTTGACCGTGAAGGCGAACGAAGCGAGTCTGAACCAAGACACGAAAGACTTTACCGCGAAAGGCGATGTCGTCGTGTCATTGGACGACGGGACGAGCTGGGCGGCGCAGGCCGTCAGCGGCAATCTCGCGACGAATGAACTGTCGTTCGGCGAGTTTGGTTTCGATGGCAAAGTATGGCACAGCGGCGGTAGCGCGGGCTCCAATGACAAGGAAGGCCACAAGATGCTGAAAGACGCGTGGATTTCCACATGCGACCGCTATCCGAATCCGCATTACCGCCTGTCTGCGTCGGAAATCCATCATTATGAGGATAATACGTTCACCGCAAAGCATATCGTGATCCGTCTCGGAGTCGTGCCGATTTTCTATTTCCCGTACATGATCGGCACGACGGACGGAACGGCGGGCATGATCATCAAGCCTGGATATTCCGGCAAACGCGGCGCTTATCTGCAACTCGGTCGTATCTGGAAACTTGCGAAAGACGACAAGGATGCGGATGGCGAGGCTCGCGTATTCGTCGATTTGATGTCCAAACGCGGCATTGGCGCGGGATCGAAACTGGACTATGTTTCTGAGAAGCAGGAGATTAATTTGAATCTCTATGGCCTTTTGGACGAAGATCCGCCCGAAACAGAGGATGGCTTCAACCGCCGTTTCCATGTGACGGACGACCGCTACCGCCTGAATTGGTACCACCGCTACAATTTCAGCGATGAATTGACGCTTCGCGCGAACGTCGATTGGCTAAGCGACATCGACATGCTGGAGGATTGGTTCAAGCATGAGTACCGCCAGATTTCGCAACCAAAGACGTTCCTAAGCCTTGATTATGAAGGGGATTGGTATCATGCGGGAATTTCCGCCAGACCACGCGTAAACGACTTCTATACGGTCGTGGAGAAGCTACCGGAGATGACATTCGACGTCCCGCGTATTGGCATTGGCAAGTCGCCACTTGAATATCAAAGTTCGTCCAGCATGGGTTATTACTATATGAAATGGAGGGACTTCGATAGGAAGCGTCTTGAACTTCTGGAAGATGACTACGATCCGGATGAGCATCTGGATCCGCGTGATTACAAGACGTTCCGCGCGGATACGTCGCATTTCATTTATTTGCCGTTGGATTACAACGACTTGGTGGAATTCATCCCGCGGGCGGGCGTCAAAGCGACGTACTATTCGCGTAGCAGCAAGATCGGCTTGAATGAACGCGATTTGGCGGACATGCTGGATGTTGATAACGCGGACAATGTCTATAGCAAACATCCCGTGCGCCATTATGACGCGGACGGCGGTGAAGTCTTCCGCGCGGCCTATGAAGTCGGTTTTGAGGCGAAAAGCCGTTTCTTCAGCGACTGGATGCCCATCCAGCTGGAAGCGTTTGAAAGCGAAGGCCTTCGCCATGTCATCGAACCATATATAAATTATACGTATTCGCCTGATCCGTCCCATGATCGCAAATACCTTTATTTCTTCGATGAAACGGACCGTCTGGAACGGCAGCATTTCATCCGCTTCGGTATCGATCAGCGGATCCAGACGCGGCGGAACGGTCGTGCGGAGACGCTGCTCCGCTGGCAGACTTATGCGGACCTTCATTTCGATCGCGGCATTGACAACTATGGTGACGATGTTTGGCGGAAGGGCACGGGAAATCACGGCGGCGACTTTGGCAACCGCATCGACTTTATGCCGGCGAATACGCTACATACATGGGCGACCGTGCTTTACGACATGGGTGAAGGCGACATCCAACGCGGCGAAGTCGGAACACGTCTTGGACGCGAAGATTACGTGAACTTAACCATGCGTTATGTCTATCGCAACGACCACATCTCCCGCAGCACGTGGTCGCTGGGCTCCACGCTCGTGGATCTGACGGGTGAAAGCTCCTATTATAAGAAATATTTCGAGACGTCGGACACGATCCGCGGCAAGCTAAACATCCCGCTGAATCAGAAGACATCGTTTGAAATCGAGATGGAATATGACTTCGACAAGCATCGCATGTCCGAACACTACTACACGCTCCGCCGTGAGTTGCACTGCTGGGTGGTGTCGCTTGGCGCGGGATGGGACAACAATGATTTCGAAGTCATGATCATGCTTCATCTGACGGCGTTCCCGAAGGTGAAGATCGATTTGAATTTGTGATGAAAAAACACGTCGCGGTGGAACAAAAGCGGCGTGGTGTTGTCTAAAAGGATTCATATAATGGTTAAAAAGCCAAAGGCTCCACGCCTGCGGCGGAAAGTTGAAATAGCAGTAGAAAGAAGGTGATTGGTATGGCAGAACCACGTCAATTCAAGACAGAAGTTCAGAAGTTGTTGGATTTGGTCATCAACTCGTTGTATTCGAACAAAGAAATCTTCCTGCGGGAACTGATTTCTAATGCGTCGGACGCCATTGACCGTGTCCGTTTCGACGCGTTGAAAGATGAAAGCCTGTTGGGCGACGATACGCAATGGAAAATCAAGCTGATTGTTGATAAAGACGCTAAGACGTTGACAGTACGCGACAACGGTATCGGCATGACGGCGGAGGAAGTCGAGAACAACATCGGTACGATCGCGAGTTCGGGCACGAAGAAGTTTTTGGAGCAGTTGGCCGAAAATAAAGAGAATCTTCCGCCAGAATTGATCGGACAATTCGGTGTAGGTTTCTATTCGGCGTTCATGGTCGCCGATGAAGTGACCGTGCTGACGCGTCGTGCGGGCGCGGATGGCAAAGGCGTGAAATGGCAGTCGAAAGGTGACGGCTTCTACACGCTGGAGGAATGCGACAAAGCAACGCGTGGTACGGACGTCATCCTCCATCTGAAAGAACAGTCGGAGAACTTCCTCGAAGAGTGGGAGATTCGCAAACTGATCAAGAAGTATTCTGATTTCGTCGAGCATCCGATCTGTATGGATATTCGTCGCGAAGAGTACGAACGCGACGAAGAAGGGAAGCGTATCGAAGGCAAGGAGCCGAAAGTGACGATTGAAGAGGAGACACTGAACTCCCAGAAGGCCATTTGGCAGCGTCCAAAGAACGAAATCAAACCAGAGGAGTACTCTGAATTCTACAAACATGTTTCCCATGACTTCCAAGATCCGTTTGAGACAATCCATTGGAGCGTCGAAGGAAACGCCGAATTCAAGGCGTTGCTGTTCATTCCGAAGAAGCCGTTATTCGACATGTTCATGCCCGACCAGAAGGACAGAGGCGTCCAACTGTACGTCCACCGTGTATTCATTACGGATAAGTGCGAAGAGCTTGTGCCGTCGTATCTTAGCTTCCTGCGCGGTGTCGTCGATTCCTCCGATCTGCCGTTGAACGTCTCCCGCGAGATGCTTCAGGAAGCGAAGGCGATGAGCGTCATCCAGAAGAATGTGACGAAGAAAGTTCTGGATACGTTGGCGGACATGCAGTCCAAATCGCCCGATCGCTATCTTGAATTCTGGACGAACTTCGGCTCGATTCTGAAGAGCGGTATCCACATCGACTTCGCGAACAGCGAACGCATCCAGAAGCTGATGCTGTTTGAAAGCACGGCGACTGAGGCCGGCAAGCGGACGACGCTCGAAGAGTATGTGAAACGCATGCCTGAAAGCCAAAAGGAAATCTATTACATTACAGCGGAAAGCACTGCCGCGGCCGCCAATTCGCCGCAATTGGAAGCCTTCAAGAGCAAAGGTTATGAAGTCCTCTACATGACGGATCCAATCGACGAATGGATCGTGCAGGACATCCATGAGTTCCAAGGTAAACATCTGCATTCCATCATCAAAGGCGATGTTGATCTCGACACGGAAGACGAGAAGAAAGCCCATGAGGAAGAACGCAAAGCGGCGGAGGAATCCAATAAGGATCTGTTGGCCAAAATCAAGGAATTGCTTGGCGACAAGGTTAAGGAAGTCCGTCTGTCCAAGCGTCTTACGGAAAGTGCTTGCTGCATCGTGAACGACGAATATGGCCTGAGCGCGAATATGGAGAAGATCCTGAAGGCGATGAATCAGGAAGTGCCCGAAGCGAAGCGCATTTTCGAAATCAACGGCAACCATCCTCTCGTGAAAGCGATGCATGACATGCTTGGCAAGGAGGATAAAGCGCAGACATTGGCGGATTACGTCGAATTGCTGTATGGCCAGGCTTGCCTGACGGCGCAGATTCCGCTGGACAATCCGCTGTCCTTCGCCAAGAAGGTCAGCGATTTAATGGGAAAATGCTCTTTATAATGAGTAATGTTTAATGATTAATGATTAATGATTAAGCGTTGGTAATGTAAAAAGCCGAAAGCGGAGAAAGTTTCGCTTTCGGCTTTTTTGTGTCTGTGATGATTGATGGTGATATTGGGTTACTTGTGAAATTAGGCATCGAGCAAGTTGTTGTCTTTCGCAAGCTGGAGGATATCCGTCATGTCCATATTTGTCAACTTGCTGATTTCGTCAGGCGGATATTTGGCTTCCAGCATTTTTAGTACAATCGTTTCACAAGTTTTTTTGCGTGTACTTTCAATACTTGTTTCTAAGATTTCTGTGAAGCTTTTTATGAAGCTTTCTGTGAAGCTTTCTATGAAGCCTTCCTTGAAGCCTTCTTTCCAGCCATCTCTTCCGGATTGTTTCATTTCAGCCTTGGCACGTTTGCGCCCATAAAGATCCAGAAACCATTCATAGAAAGCATCGGCTTCTTCAGTAGTCAGTGGCTTTTCTATTTCCATTTTGAAAAACTCCCTGATTTATCAATATGGAATACTATTCGATAGTCAATTTGTTGTCCAATGCAATCTGATTGAGCCTTCCCAGACTAATGCCAGTTGCCTTTTGGATTATATCTGGACGAATTTTAAGTTTTAACAAGTTGAGAGCATCTTCTTCATGTCCCTCTTGTCGTCCTTTTTCATGTTCTTCTTCCCCATACTGTTTCTTTTCTTCCGTAAAGCGCTTGCGGCCATATAAATCAAGCATCCAGTCATATTTGTCAATGGTTTCTTTAACAGGTTGTGTCATTTGCATGTCAAAATCCTCCTTTAATATTCTTATTCTTTCCTCTACTGATAGCGATGCTGTTGTCAAGGCCCAGATGAAACCGAAGATGTCCTTTTGACCGGGGCCGCTGTCGCCCCAGACGTCCACGAAGGTCAATCTCAGTTTGTCATAGCTCTGTTGGCGTGGATGGCATCTGCCGACTGGTTGGCAGTTTAGCTTTGTCTTGAAGTCCAGAATCGTTCCATGGCGGTACCATGGAGCGGTCGGGCAGACCCAGATGGAGTGCACTGGCCATGCGCCCTCATATCTAGGGTATGTGTAGATTCTTCCATATTCCATGTAATATATGCATGATTCATATAAAATACCTCTTCCAATACACCTGTCAAGTCGTCTGCTGTCATTTTGAACTTCTATATTGAGTAGTTGTGATTTCCATTTGCCTCTCATACAAATAGGTGGATGCAATTCGAAAACAAGATCGCAGTCCAGATGGGCTTTGTTCGGCAGAGGTCGTTTCGTCGAGAGGATTTTGGCGAAATCGGAGTGGAATTGGCCGGAATCGTCTTGAAAATCGTCAAGACATTCATTGACAATGACTTCTAGAGGAAATGGGGCGTAATCCGGTATGCACGCTTTCACAAGGTGTGCAATGACGCTTTTGATGGAAAACAGCCCATTCGCCCAATTATCCTCTTTGAGCGATTCACTGCCATCATGGATGATCCATGAAAGTCCATTAAAGATGTCCTTCATATGTTGTATCCTGTCGCTTGACTTTGCATTTATTGGCATTTTCTATACTATAGATGATAATTAAAAAATGTCAAGTAACATATTAAAAATAAATTAGTTAAATAAAATATACAGTAAGAAATCATACTAATTAATATGACTTCTTATGATTTCTCATGATTCTTTATGATTCCTTATGACTGATTGATTTTATATGTAAATAAGACACAATGCGATATAAAAATCAATATCGCATTACCTAATTATGCCTATGATTTGATGATTTTGTAGACGGCGTCGTTGGCGCGGAGCTTGACTGGGCAGGGGAAGGTTGCCGTCCTGCTTGGATTGAGAGACGGATCGTCTTCACATTGGAATACATTGACATGGCAATTGACGACGCCAGTTGTCGGCCCCATGATGACAAGATCTTCCGAATCAGCGATGGTTCCGTTCTGCAACCACAGCCGTGCAATGCCCGATTTCTGGTAGTAGTTGATGATTTTACCTACGAGCGTCCGTTTCTGCGTGGCAGCGTTGTTTTCATTTTCCGTGAAATCCGTGATGGGGCGTCCAAGGAAAAAACCGTCGGAGAAATCGCGGTTGAAGACTGTGCGGCATTTTGCGACAAGCTCCTTTTTCAGTTCGTATGTTAATTGATGGGCAGCCCATGCGTCGATGGCCTGTCGATAAGCGGAGATGACAGTATGAACGTAGTCTGGCGGACGGTTGCGGCCTTCGATTTTGAGCGAGTCAATCCCCGAATTCAACAGTTTGTCGATGAAGGGCAGGGTGCATAAGTCCTTGGCGGAGAAGACATGGTTGTCATTTGGATAGACTTCGTAGTCGCCTGGGCCGTCTTGGCAGATGACACGATAAGGGCGGCGGCAGTTTTGTCGGCAGAGGCCGCGGTTGCCGGAAAGGCCGAGCGTGTCTTGTGAAAGAAAGCAACGGCCTGATTCGGAGACGCACATGGCGCCATGGGCGAATATTTCGATTTCGATATTCGCCGCTTTGCGGATGGCGGCGACTTCCTGCAATGTGCATTCACGAGCCAATACAAGTCGTTCTGCGCCAAGTTGTTTGTAGTATAAGGCTGCTTGCGTGTTGGCGATGGATGCCTGCGTGGAAATATGGATGGGAATGCCCCGTTCGCGGCAGCCCATGATGACGGCCGGATCCCAGCAGATGACGGCATCCGCGTATGGCGCGATGTCATCCAGAAGTCGTTGCAGCTTCGATAGTTCGCGCGTATAGATAATCGTATTGACGGTGACATACAGCTTGACGCCGTGGTCGCGGCAGAGCGCCGAAGCCGTTTTCAGTTGGGCGGTTGTGAAATTGGTTGGCGCGCCACGCATATTGAAGGATTTCATGCCGAGATAGACAGCGTCGCAGCCTGCTTGAATGGCGGCGGCGAGAGCGGTGCGGTTGCCAGCTGGTGCGAGTAGTTCTGCTTTTTTCATGGAAATACTTTGTTGACAGGTGGAAGACATTATACTAATGTATAGGCGTAAGTTAAAATCACAATATGTCGTTTGAAAATAACCATGGAGAAAACGATGAAAATGATGAATGTGTTGCTGGCGTTCTGCGGTTTGAGCGTGATGGCGGCGGATGTACGTGTTCGTGTGGCCGATGGCGTGCCGCAATTGCAGGTGGATGGTGTTCCCGTGCGGGCACGATGGTTTTTCGGCGGTCCGGAAGCGCAGCAACTTGTCGTGAAGCCTGGCGGGCAATGGATTGAGTTCGACACAGCCGTGGAAGAGCCTGGAGATACGCCGCTGACAATGCATTTCCGTTTTGAACACAAGCCGACGGATATTTGGCTCGACCGTTTCGAAGTGATTGACAAGACAGACGGAACTGTTTTCTTCAAAGCGGATGATTTCAATCAGAAACCGGAGGAATTGGAAAAGGACTGGATGTATTTCCCTCGAGATGAACGCAATACAGTCGGTACATTTGGCATTGATCCGACGGGCGGCCTCGACGGAGGCCCTGCGCTACATGTCACTCTGAAGAATCCGCCGAACGGAAAATGGCCGGACTACCATTTCTACACGGTTGCGAAACCGATGAATCTGCAGGACGGACATATCTATAAGGTTAAGGTTTGGATCAAGACCGATGTGGAGACCAAATTCGTTTTCGCGGGTTATCGTCCTGCGTCGCCGTCGTTTATCCGTCGCATGAAATGCAATGTGATAGGAGAAAAATTCCGTTCACAGGTCGCATTCGCGCATGAGGCGGGCGTTGATTTCATCACGCCGTCCGTTCCGATGCCGTGGCCAAAAGAGGGCGAAGAGATAAGCTGGCGGCAAGTTGATGCCGTCGTTGAACAAGTGTTGATGGCGAATCCGCAGGCGAAAATTATTCCGCGCGTGGGACTTGAGCCGCCGCAGTGGTGGAAGGACGAGAATCCGGGCGAGACGATGAAATGGTTGGAGAATAGAATCAACCACGGTTCTCTTGTCAGCGTGTCGTCGCTAAAATGGCGGAAGGAGGCCGGAGAGCATCTTCGCGCGTTGATTGAATACATGGATGCAAAATATCCAGACACGATGGCGGGTTACCATCCCTGCGCGCAGAATACGAGCGAATGGTTCTATCGCGACAGTTGGCAGCAGGAGTTCCATGGCTATTCAAATTGCGAACAGGCAGGATTCCGCCGCTGGTTGGCGAAAAAATACGGTACGGATGCGGCGTTGCAGGCGTCATGGCGTGATCCAAATGTGACGTTGGCGACAGCGGAGACGCCGCTGCCGAAGGCGCGGCGCGAAGCGGCTGTCTATGGCATGTTGCTATTGCCTGGAGATGCGCAATCCGTGTTGGATCACAATCTCTTCCTGCAGGACGAGATGACGGATGCGTTGATGGACATTGCGCATGTCGTCCGCGACGCGACGAAAGGCCATAAGCTCTCCGTCTATTTCTATGGATATGGTTTTGAGTTTTCAACAATGGGCCGCATGAGCGCATGCGGCCATCTGGCCATGCGCCGTCTGTTGGAATGCCCCGATATAGACATCCTCTGTTCGCCGCTGTCGTACTACGACCGTCTGTCGGGCGGTGGCGGCCATATTATGACCGTCTGCGAATCTGTGACGAATTCCGGTAAGATGTGGCTTGTGGAAGACGATACGCGGACGTATCTTGCGGCGGGCGGCTCGCTTGGTGGCCTTAGTGATTATGTGAAAACGCCGTGGGAGTCCCATCAAGTTCTGTTGCGTAACACGGGCGAGGAGATTGTGCGCAATTTGGCCTGCTGGTGGATGGATTTGTGCACGTTGGGATGGTACAATGATATGGAACTCTGGAAGGAGATGCGCCGTCTCGGCCCGATGGAAATCCAGAAACTCGCCAAACCGATGCCATATCGTCCGCCAGTCGCCGTTGTATTTGACGAATATTCAGCCGCTTACACAAAAGATGGCGGCCGCGTTTCCGGCCCGATGATCGGCCATCAGCGTCTGGAAACGTCGCGTCTTGGCGCGGCGTTTGGGCAGTATCTCTTGGATGATTTGCTGGCTGGAAAAATCCAGTCCAAATTGCTCATGATGTTGAATCCGTGGGTGTTGGATAATGCGAAACGTGCGCAATTGAAGGCCGCAGTCAATGGCAAATTCGTCTTCTGGCTGCATGCTCCGGGCATCATGGATCCAGTGAAAGGATTGGATTTGGCGGCATCAAAGGCGCTGACAGGCTATGAATTGGTTCGCGTGGAAAATTCAGAAGAAATCTTGAAGGCGACCGCGACGGCACGCGGCCGTGAACTCGGCCTACCCGAAAGTTGGCCTGTCATGAGCAAGACGCCGTTGCTGATGGCAGTGAAGCCTGCGGATGGTGACGACGTTTTGGCGACATGGCCCGATGGTTCGGCGGCGGTCGTCATGCGGGCGGATTCCATCTATTGCGGCACACCGCGCTATCCGTGGGCGTTGGCCCGTCTGGCGGCGCAACGTGCTGGTATCCACCTCTATACGGATACGGATTGCGTTTTCTACACGGACGGTATGAACATGGTTCTACACGGCACGAAGGACGGCACTGTGACGTTGTCGCTGCCCAGAAAGGCCATCGTCTATGACGTTGTCGCTGGCAAGGCGGTGACGACAGAGGCAGTTGACAAACTGGAAGTGCCGTTGAAGTTTGCGGAGACACGCATCCTGCGGTATTAAGTGGACGTAAAGGATTGAACTATGGTTAAATACGTTAATACCAAGATCGAAATCGGACTGCCGAAGCCGTTGCGTTTTCTGCATGCGACCGACAATCATCTGTCGCTCGCAGACAAACGCGACAACGAACGGAAGCGCAATCTGGCGGCCGCTCGCCACAAGGCATTTGTCAGCGACACCAACCGCATACAGGAGAATCTTGATGAAATGGTCGATTATTGCAACAAAAACTGCGACTTGCTGTTGCACACGGGCGATTTGATTGATTTCGTCTCATATAAGAACGTGGAGGTCGGTAAATCGTATTTGGACAGGACGGATTATTTCATGTGCGCGGGCAACCACGAGTTCAGCCAATACGTCGGCGAAGCGTGGGAGGATGAAGCGTATAAGTATCAGTCGTTCAATCTTGTGCAAACGATGACGAAATATGATTTGGAATTCTCTTCCCGCGTGGTGGGCGGCGTGAATCTCGTCGGCGTCGATAACGGTTATTATTATTTCCTGTGGAGCCAACTGGCGGCGCTGAAGGCGGAAGTCGCGAAAGGCCTGCCGATTTTGCTGTTGATGCACAATCCGATCTACACGCCGGATTTGTACGACGAGATGATGCTTCGCCGCAAGAGCGCATGCGCCTACGTCTGCGGTTGCCCAGCGGAGAAGATGGCCTGTTATGACAATCATCGCCGCAAACAACAGCAACCGTACTTTGCGACGAATGAATTCATCGACTACGTAAAAAACGAGCCATTGATTAAAGCATTCATTACAGGCCACTTGCATTTCAACTATGAAGGCGAGTTGGTGCCCGGTAAGATGCAATACGTGACAGGCGGTGGCTTCCGTGGAGACGCCCGTGTGATAGAAGTCGTTTGAACGGGAGAAACTCGCTTCTGCGTGACCAAATAAATGGAACCGAAGACTCTGCAAATCAGACCGATAGGCGTTTTCAGCAGCGCAGCGCGATATCCGTATGACGTGCCGCGACAGGGAGCCGTCGCGGGCGACAACGTCGGCGTGATTCGTCTCTATCCTGAATATGCAGACGGACTTGCGGATTTGGAAGGTTTCAGTCACGTCTGGGTGCTCTATTGGTTCCATTTGAATGAAGGATGGCATCTGAAAGTGCGGCCACCGCGGCATGTCGAACGGAAGGTCGGCGTGTTTGCAAGCCGTTCGCCATATCGTCCAAATCCGATTGGCATGAGCGCCGTACGGCTGCAGCATGTGGAAAAAGGCGAAATCTGGATTGCCGGCCATGACTTGCTCGACGGCACGCCGATCCTTGATATCAAGCCCTATCTCCCTTATGCCGACTCATTTCCAGATGCCTCCCTTGGCTGGACAGGGGAGGAGGAAGGGCAGGAATATGCCGTGGAATTTTCCGAAACGGCCCAACGACAACTGTCGTGGCTGGAGGCGCATGGCGTGTCCTGCCTGCGGCAGTTCGCGTTGACGCAGCTTGGCTACGAGCCGCTGAATGCTGCACGCCATCGTCTGTTGATGTTACCGACAGGTGAGCTAGCCCTTGCCTACAGGACGTGGCGCATATCCTTTGAAATAAAGGATATGCGTGTTCTTGTAACGAATTTATCCAGTGGCTACACGGAAGCGGATCTGGCTTCCGAAGAGGACAAATATCACGACAAGGCCATTCATCGAGCCTTCAACAGCCAGCGATTGTGATTTTTTTTCGCCTTTTGATTTGCATTCCTGCAAAATGGCTGTATTGTAATAACGTTGACAATGAAACGGGGCATTAGCTCAGTTGGCTAGAGCGTCTGCATGGCATGCAGAAGGTCATCGGTTCGAGCCCGATATGCTCCATTCCCTTAAAGCCTGTAACTCCAATGAGTTACAGGCTTTTTTGTTGCCTTTTTTCGTCTAGCCTCATTTCCTCAATTTTCTGCTAGTTTAGGTATAAATCACATCTGTCATATCGGCGAAAGGGTTACCAAAGGGTTACCAAAGGGTTACCACCATTTTTATACCTAAAAGCTCTTTTTCTTGCCAGCCAAAACACGCCAGCGCAAAAACGAAAGGGTTACCAAAAACCGCGAAAGGGTTACCAAAAGCCGCGAAAGGGTTACCATTTATAAAAAAATAGCTCAAATAAAGACGATTAAATGCCATTTGCGCCGCTTTGCCGTCTGCCCATTATAATCCCATGCCAAAAACAAAAAAGCCAGTCAGATTGTTTCTTTTGCCGTTTTTCGTTATTCGGCGCGGGAATCTGCCGCCATCTTCTTCCACTCCATGAAATCCGCGCCGCTTTGTCCATCTGCACGCCTTTGGCCTTTGATCTTGTCATTTTCACCAATTGACGGAGAAAAGCCGCCAGAGCGTCAACAATTGCGCCGTCTGTCATGCCGTGACTGTTTTCTGTCGGTGTCCGTCTGGTTTGTCGGTGTCGGTGTCCATCGGCGCGGGTATGGTGTCAAACGCCGCCATCTTGAAAACGCGATTACAGACGGCTATATTATTCAGTAAAAACACGCCAATAAATACTGATAGATAATGAATAAAAAGCACAAAAATAATGCAATTCACTCATTTTTACACTAAAAAGCCACACAATATAAAAGCCGTGTATATTCACAACATATTGATAATAAGTAAGATATAAATATCATGTCGCATAATGCGCATTATGTTTAATTCACTCTGCAAACAATAGTTAAGTCATTGATAATAAGGTATTTACAATGTCAAAAACCGCCTCAAAAATGCCGTCTGAAAGCGTCAAAAACAATGAAAACGTCATCGAAAACGTCACCCGCGCCCTCAACATGTCAAACCAAAGACTAGCGGACGAATTGGGAGTAACCCGCGCCACTGTCGAAAACTGGAAATACCACAACACGCCGCCATCGGTTGACTGTCTCCGCGCCATCATCGGCCTGTTAGTCGATAAGATTCACGCATTGGCGCGAATACAGGACATAGCAACCCGCGCCGCCAATGCAAGACAGCAAAAGCAAGAGCCGCAAGCCGTCAAACCAACAAAGGCGAATTGATCGCCGTCAATTTGGATAGACGCAAACGGAGCCGCCGTCATTCATCATTCAAACGGAGCCGCCGTCATCGTCAAGCCGCAAGACTTCAAACGCCGCAAGACTTCCAGACGGCAAAAAGAAAAGACGGCAAAAAGAAAAGACGGCATGAAAAACGCTTGTAATCATGCCGTCAAATACTCTGCTTCTCTACTAAATAAGTATAGTCTCGCGGATTCTCCTAGTCCTTCGCCCCCTAAACTCAAGCCCCCAATGGCTTTTGGGTAGTACCTTTTTTCTTTCTGGTATCACGATTTTTTTTATCTTCCATGTTTTCAAACGTTCCAACAATAACCAGATCATTGTTTTTCGTGACAAGATTCTCAAAAATAGACAAATCCTCATTCATACATGCTTTTGCAAATGTCTCTATGACTGCGCCAATATAAGCACGTAACGGAACTGAAAACGAACGTGCCATTTTCTGCAATTGCTTTTTGTAAAACCTATCAACTAGAATTGTGATTTTCATGATAAACTCCATGTTAGTTTAATG
>JAEEGH010010383.1_pt1 | contig 21398 bp, 10 predicted proteins | sample 9134181 | NCBI WGS metagenome assembly JAEEGH01 (sample SAMN16246544, study PRJNA631951) | gut metagenome | biome: gut microbiome; feature: rumen; material: DP-attached | host: Bos | place: Iran: Karaj | collected 2018-10
ACGACGCTGCTGTTCACCCCCGACAAGATCAAGGTGGGCAAGAAGAAGGTCGCCGAGGCCATCTCGGAGGTTACCTGGCAGATGCGCGACGTGGCTCTCGACAGCAAGGGCAATCCGCTCTACGGCGCCAAGGCTGTCCGCGAGGCCAAGAAGCAGGCAGAGCCGCAGCCCTAAAGAGCCTACCAGCCTCCCCCGACCAGCCTCCCCAGACCCCTCCATTGCGTGCCACACTCCATTGCATTGCGAAGCCACACTTTGCACCTTTAGGTCAAAGAACGCCACACTCTCAAAGAGAGAACCTTCAGGTGGGAGAAAAGGAGGGGAGGTTGGTTACACAAAGCTCAGGGGACAGAATGGAAAAGCCCTCTCCCGCAAAAGGAGGGGGCTTTGTTTACTCCAAGCTCAGAGAAATAGAGGTCTAATAGCGTGAGGTTTGGTTACTGTTGGGACGAAACGCAAGGGATGGTTTTAACAAAATTTAATGTTAAAAAGTGGGAGATTGGAGTACAACGTAATGGATTTTTTCGTAACTTTGCACCGCTCTAAGTGAAAAATTGGAGTGGATTTCTTGGTATATCTATCTGATTATCAGGTGTTTAAAGATTTTAGGAAAAGCTTTTCAAGATGAGACAATTAAAGATTCAGAAGAGTATTACGAATCGTTCGAGCGAAGCACTGGACAAGTATCTGGTGGAGATTGGTCGTGCCCCGTTGATTAGCATCGACGAGGAGATTGAGCTGGCTCAGAAAATTCGCAAGGGCGGTCCTGAGGGCGAGCGCGCCAAGGACAAGTTGGTGACTGCCAACCTGCGATTCGTAGTATCCGTTGCCAAGCAGTACCAGCATCAGGGACTGACGCTGACTGACTTGATCGACGAGGGTAACATTGGCCTGATCAAGGCCGCACAGAAGTTTGACGAGACCCGTGGTTTCAAGTTTATTTCGTATGCTGTCTGGTGGATTCGCCAGAGCATCCTGCAGGCCATTGCCGAGCAGAGCCGCATCGTGCGTCTGCCGCTGAACCAGGTGGGTAGCCTGAACAAGATTAACCACGAGATTAACAAGTTTGAGCAGGAGTTCCAGCGTCATCCGAGCATTTCGGAGCTGAGCGACGTTACGGCTCTTGACGAGGAGAAGATTTCGCAGTCGATGCAGGCTGACAGCCATCATGTGTCGATTGACGCTCCGTTCCAGGACGGCGAGGACAACTGTATGCTGGACGTGATGGCCAGTGGCGACGACTCGCGTACGGACCGCCAGGTGGACCACGAGTCCATGGCCCTGGAGCTGAACAACGTGCTGCAGAAGGTATTGAAGGAGCGCGAGATTACCATCATCCGCGAGTGCTTCGGCATTGGCTGTCATGAGAAGGGTCTCGAGGAGATTGGCGACCAGCTGGGTCTGACCCGTGAGCGTGTCCGCCAGATCCGCGAGAAGAGCATTGCCAAGTTGCGCGATTCGGGCAACGCACGCATTCTGATGAAGTATTTGGGTTAACCTTTCCAAACCGGTCAGAGGCCGGATAGGTTAAAAAAATCTGAATATTTCGGCAAAAGTTTTGTTGCTTCCAAAAATATTTGTACTTTTGGGGGCGTGAAACTAAAGCTAAGCATCATAACACTGACTATGCTGGGCGTGATGACACTCATGCCCAGTGTTTGTTTTGCCCTCTCCGCAGCGGACTCCACCGTCTTGCAGCGCCTCTGGGAGTACCGTCGCAACTACACGACGCCGTTCGACGGACAGCAGCAGAACGTCTATATGCGCTATGGTTTCGACATCGACAAGCGCAACGCCCTGTTGTTCCTCGTCCCCACGATGTACGTCATTGCCAAGGGCGACCGCAACTATGTCGGCGAGTCGTACTGTAAGGTCCAGTTCCGCGACAAGTACGACAACAGGATTTCGCGCCAGGTGGTCTGGGGCACCATCCCGCGCCAGCGTACGGCGATGGACTACATGGTGGAGTTCTCCACGCCCAGGTTCTACGACGTGACGCTCTACCGGGACTACATGCTGTCGCCGTTCCATCGGGACAACCGCCACTACTACCATTATAAGATGACGCCCAACGACGACGGTACCACGCTGCTGAGCTTCAAGCCGCGTACGGCCAACACCCAGCTGATTGAGGGCGAGGCCACCCTGGACTCCAAGACGGGACGGCTGATGAGCGTCTCTTTCAAGGGCGAGTACGACATGATTACGTTCAACGTGACGGCGGACATGAACCAGAGCGACCCACACATTGCACTCCCCAAGCAATGTTCTACCAACGCCCGCTTCAGCCTGTTGGGCAACAAGGTGACGGCCAACTACCTGTGCGTTTACGACTGTCCTCAGACCCTCCCCGACTCGTTGGACGAATTGGAGGACAAGGCGCTGATGGACTCGCTGAGACCCGTGCCGCTGAACGCCCACGAACAAGAGATCTACGACCGCTACGACCAGGAAATCCTCAAGAGTCAGGAGTTTGCCCACATCCCAAGTCCTGCCGTACCCCGCAAGAACTGGCTGAAGGACATCGGCTGGGACATCATCGGCTATAACCTCATCCGCGGCAACCGCACCCAGCTGGGCAACGTCTCCATGCGCGTCTCGCCCCTGTTGAACCCACTCTACTTCGGTTACAGCCAGAGCCGAGGCATCAGCTACAAGCTGAAGTTCGGTCTGCAATACAACTGGAACGCCCACCGATTCCTGACATTCAACCCGCAGATAGGTTACAACTTCAAGCAGAGCCAGTTCTACTACAAGGCCCCGCTGCGCATGAACTACAACCCCAAGCGCAACGGCTATGCAGAGCTGTCCTTCTCGAACGGCAACCGCATCTCCAACGCCTCGCTCGCCGAAGCCTTCCACAAGGCGATGGGTGACAGCGTCCAGATGCCCGATTACAAGGACGAATATGTTCAGGCCCTCAACAACGTCGTGGCCTTCGACTGGCTGGAAATTGCCACGGGACTGGTCTATCACCACCGCTATTCCACCAACCGCGCCCTGATGCGCGAGGCCGACATGCCAGACGTCTTCAGGAGTTTCGCGCCCATGATGACGCTCAGGCTGACGCCCTGGCACAAAGGCCCCGTGCTGACCGCCAACTACGAGATAGGCATCAAGGACATCCTGCACTCCAACCTGAAATACCAGCGCTGGGAGTTCGACGCCTCCATACTCCACCGCATGTCAAGTCTCAAGAGACTCAGTCTGCGCGGAGGACTTGGACTCTACACCGAGCGCAATTCGGAGTACTTCGTCGACTACCTGAACTTCCGCGACAACAACCTGCCTACCGGCTGGGAAGACGACTGGTCGGGACAGTTCCAACTGTTAGACAGCCGATGGTATAACGAGTCCGACTACTACGTCCGAGGCCACATGACGTACGACACACCCATGCTCGCCGTGGCCTATCTGCCCTTCATAGGACGATTCATCGAGGCCGAGCGACTCTACCTCAGCGCCCTCTCCATAGAACACACGCGGCCTTACATCGAGGTGGGCTACGGATGCAGCAACCGCATATTCTCGGGGGGCATCTTCGCCAGTTTCCTCGGAGGCAAGTTCCAGGAACTGGAGTGCAAGATCACCATAGAACTGTTCAACAGGTGGTAAAGATGAAACCCCTTACCGTATATAAAGCCAGCGCAGGGTCTGGCAAGACTTTCACCCTGGCCGTAGAATATATCAAGCTGCTCATCGTCAATCCGATGAACTATCGCCATATCCTCGCTGTCACCTTTACCAACAAGGCCACCGAGGAAATGAAGATGCGCATCTTGAGCCAGCTCTACGGCATCTGGAAACAACTGCCCGACTCGCAGAGCTACATGAAGCGGATTGTCGATGAAACCGGCTTTTCCGAGGCCATCGTCAGCCAACGGGCTGGTACGGCGCTCCACCTGCTGCTCCACAACTACAACTACTTCCGCGTGGAAACCATCGACACCTTCTTCCAAAGTGTCTTGCGCAACCTGGCTCGCGAACTCGACCTCACCGCCAACCTTCGCATCAGCCTGAACGACGTCCAGGTGGAAGAACAGGCCGTCGACCAGCTTATCGACTCACTCTCCCACTCCGACGTACTGCTGCAATGGATCATGAAGTACATCATGGAGACCATCAGCGACGACCGTTCGTGGAACGTCATCGGACAAGTGAAACAGTTCGGGCGCACCATTTTCCGCGACTACTACAAGGAACACAGTTCGCAACTGACTGAGCGCGTCAACAAGAAAGGCTTCCTCGATGCCTACATGAAGCAGTTGCGCGAGATAAAAGGCAGCGCCGAGAAGCGCATGAAGGAGATTGCCGAGGAGTTCTTCAGCACCCTGGAGGCTGAGTCTCTGACCGCCGAAGACCTCAGCTACGGCAAAACGGGCGTCTATGCCTTCTTCGTTAAGTTAAGCAATAGTCAATTCGACGAAAGCATTATAGGAAAGCGAGTTACGGACTGCTTAGAAGACCCAGCTAAGTGGTATGCCAAGAAGAGCCGATGTCCTGAAACCGTACATGCTCTGGCCGACACGACACTCATCCCCCTGCTCCATCGGGCTTTGGAGGAACAGCCCAGGCAGTGGCGACTCTATCAGTCGGCAGAACTCACGCTACGCCATCTGAACCAGCTGCGACTGCTCGACAGCATCGAGCGCCGCGTACGCCAGATGAACGAAGATGCCAACCGGTTCCTGCTCAGCGACACCCAGCAACTGCTCCACGCACTCGTCAAGGACAGCGACTCGCCGTTCATCTTCGAGAAGATCGGCACCCAGCTGGAGCATGTCATGATAGACGAGTTCCAGGACACCAGCAACGTACAATGGCAGAACTTCAAGGTCTTGCTACAGGAGTGCATGAGCCACGTCGATACCCAGAACCTCATCGTGGGCGACGTCAAGCAGAGCATTTACCGCTGGCGCTCAGGCGACTGGCGACTGTTGAACGCCATCGACCGCGAATTTCCCCATTCCAACGACAACGTGGACATCAAGCCGTTGGACACCAACTACCGCTCAGATCGAAAAATCATCGATTTCAACAACGCTTTCTTCGTCGAAGCCGCCAAGCAGGCGTATCTCGAACAACAAGAGAACTATCCCCAGGGGGCCGAACAGCTAAAGAAAGCCTATGCCGACGTCAGACAGCAGGCTCCGAAGAATAGCAAATCCCACGGTTTCATCGGCATCACGCTTTTGCCCCAGAAAGACTACCAGGAGCGTGTGCTTGCCATATTGGTCGAACAAGTACGCGAACTCGTCGATAAAGGAAAGAGTCCGGCAGACATTGCCATCCTGGTGCGCGCCAACAGCCACATACCCCTGATAGCCGACTACTTTGCCGAACAACTGCCGGAGGTACCCATCGTCAGCGACGAAGCGTTCCGTCTGGACTCCTCGATAGCTGTGGGAATGCTTGTCCAGGCGCTGCATTTGGTAAGCCATCCGGAGGATATTCTGGCCAAGGCCACCCTCGCAAAGCTTTACCAGCGCGTGGTGTTGGGCAACCAAGAGGCCGAGAGCGACCTGCTCATCAAGGGACGACCGTTAGACAGCTTGCTCCCCGAAGGCTTCCTCGACAGCCACGATGAGATGCTTCGCATGCCACTTTACGAGCTCGCTGAGAAGATTTATCGTATCTTCCAGCTGGAACGTATTGACAATCAGAGTGCTTACGTTTGTGCATTCTATGACCAGTTGAACCAATTTGCGCTTGACAATAGCACCGATATCGACGATTTCATCGGCGAATGGGAGTCGTCCATCGGTAGTAAAACCATCCAGAGCACGGGGCTCAATGGCCTGCGCATCTTGTCTATTCATAAGAGCAAGGGCCTGGAGTTCGACAGCGTCCTCATACCCTTCTGCGACTGGCGCCTGGAACACGACGACATCCTATGGTGCAAACCCACGGAAGCGCCCTTCGACGCATTACCCATTGTGCCTGTCAACTACAGCGGCAAGCGCATGATGGGGACAGTTTACGAGCATGACTATTTGGACGAATACCTGCAGAATACGGTGGACAACCTGAATCTGCTCTACGTGGCCTTCACCCGTGCGGAGCGCAACCTTTATGTGATTGGTCGGCGAAATGCCAAAGGCACCCGTTCGGCACTCATCGAGACCGTGCTTCCTGCCCTCAAGCTTGACGGCAGCACATTTAACGGAAAGGACGATGCTGAAGCCCCGCTGACGTTTACCTACGGCAGCCTGACTCCCACCCCATCGTCAACGGCCGCAAAAAAGTCCGACAATGTCTTCCTCAAGCCTGTCACCCCGTTGTCGCTGAACATCGAGACCTTCGACATCAAGACCGAGTTCCGTCAAAGCAACAAAAGCCGCGATTTCATCGAAGGCGATGACGAGCAGGATACCGTCAGCTATGTGAAGGCTGGCAGCGTCCTCCACGAGATATTCTCGACTATCCGTACCACGGCCGACATCTCGCAGGCACTCCTCAGACTCCAGCACGACGGCATACTCTATGACGACGAGGTCACGCGTGAGAAGATTACCAGCATGTTGCGCAAGCGACTTGAAGACAAGCGCGTCAGAGAATGGTTCTCGGACCGTTGGACGCTGTTCAACGAGTGTTCCATCCTCTCGCTCGATGCTGACGGGAATATGAAGGAACGCCGTCCAGACCGCGTCATGACTGATGGTCAAGAAACGCACGTGGTGGACTTCAAGTTCGGCAGTCCCAAGGCTGAATATCATGAACAGGTGCGGGAGTACATGACGCTCCTTTCTTCTATGGGCATGCCCAACGTCAAGGGCTGGCTCTGGTATGTATATAATAATAAGGTGGAAGAGGTAAGAGGGAAGATGTAAGATGGAAGATGTAAGATGGAAGATGGAAGATGGAAGATGGAAGATGTAAGATGGAAGAAGTAAGAGGTAAGATAATATGAAGGACTTTTTAGCATACGTCGCAGAAGATATCATACAGAAGTACGGCACGGACTTGTCGCATATCGCTATTGTGTTTCCCAATAAGCGCGCTTCGTTGTTTCTGAACGAACACCTGGCACGCCTGGCAGGTAAACCGCTGTGGAGCCCGGCATACGTCACCATCAGCGACCTGTTCCGTCAGCAGTCACAACTTCTTGTGGCCGACCCCATCAAACTGGTATGCGATCTGCACCGCTCGTTCTGTCTGAAGACGGGCATCGACGAGTCGCTCGACAAGTTTTTCGGCTGGGGACAGCTGTTGCTTGCCGACTTCGATGACATCGACAAGAACATGGCCGATGCCGACCGTGTGTTTGCCAACCTGCGCGATATCCACGAGTTAGACGACATCTCCTACCTCACCGACGAGCAGCGCGAGATGATTCGTCGCTTCTTCAGCAACTTCTCAGAGACACACAACAGCGAACTGAAGGAGCGCTTCCTGCGTCTGTGGAGCCATTTTGCCGACATTTACCACGATTTCAACGAACGTCTTGCCGAGCAAGGGCTTGCCTACGAGGGCGCCCTTTATCGCCAGGTCGCCAGTTCAGCATGTTGCTGTGCCACAGCAACAAACACAACTACAACAAACACAACGCCAACCGACACCACAACAACCGCAACCGCCTTCCCCTACGACTGCTACCTTTTTGTTGGCTTCAACCTGATACAGAAGGTCGAGCAGCAGCTGTTCCGACAGCTGAAACAGGCAGGCAAGGCCCGTTTCTATTGGGACTTCGACCACTATTACATGGAGCGCAACGAGGCCGGGCAGTTCATTAGCCGCTATTTGGAGCTGTTTCCCAACGAGCTGGACAACCGCTCCGACCAGATCTACAACAACTTTGTCCGTCCCAAGCACATCAGCTACATATCGGCTACGACGGAAAACATCCAGGCGCGCTATGTCAGCAAGTGGCTTCGGGAGGTCAAGGAGCGCGAGTCGGCTTCCCCTAATCATGATGCCCGCCGTACCGCCATCGTACTCTGCAACGAGAAACTGCTGCCGGTGGTCATCCATTGTCTGCCGCCAGAGGTGGAGAAAATCAACGTTACCACCGGTTATCCGTTGTCACAAACGCCTGTGGCCGCCTTCATACAACTCTATTTCAACCTGTTGCTCGGAGGTCGCAGTCCACGTCTGAAGCGTCTCTTCCTGCGCCATCCCTATGCCAAGTATCTGGAATCGGAAGACGCTCTCCTCTCCCAGCTCGACTCTCCGCTGCCCACTCTCCTGCAAATGCTGCGAACCATTGCCACCCATGGGAAGGATGACCTCCAAGACCCGCTGTTTCAGGAGTCGCTGTTCCGTGCCTATACTCTGGTGAACAGACTCGACGACCTCGTCGGAAGCGGCGACCTGACTGTTGACGACCATACCCTACAACGCCTCGTCACCCAACTCATCCAGCAAACCACCATCCCCTTCCACGGCGAACCAGCCGAGGGCATTCAGGTGATGGGCGTTCTGGAGACCCGCAACCTCGACTTCGACCACGTGTTGTTGCTCTCTTGCAACGAGGGCAACCTGCCACGAGGCGTCAACGACTCGTCGTTCATCCCCCACAACATTCGCCACGCCTACGAGCTGACTACGGTGGAAAACAAGGTCAGCATCTATGCCTACTACTTCCATCGCTTGCTGCAACGCGCCCAGGACGTCACCATTCTCTACAATAGTGCCACCGAGGACGGCCAGCGCGGTGAGATGAGCCGCTTCATGCTCCAGATGTTGGTGGAAAGTCCCCATTCCATCGAGCTGCACACCCTTCAGTCAGACCATGCTGTGCTACCCGCAAAGCCAGCCCCCATCGCCAAGACTAACCAGGTGATGCAGGTGTTGCTCGCTCCCTATACCTCATCAGAACCCAAGACGCTGTCGCCAACGGCCATCAACCGTTATATGCGTTGTCCGCTGCAGTTCTACTACCGTTATGTGGCTGACATCCAGGAGCCCGATGTACCCGACGACGAGCAGGAACTGGACAACCGCATCTTCGGCAACATCTTCCACGATGCCGCCGACATCATCTATAAGCAGCTGCCTCAGCAAGTCACCCGCGAAGTGCTTGACCACCTGTTGCGCAGCAAGGTAGAAATAGAACGCGCCGTCGATACGGCCTTTGCCACCCATTACTCCCCTCAGGCCCACCGTCCTTCGTCCGACATTGGCGGCCTGCACCTTATCAATCGCGAAGTCATCATTCACTATCTTCGCCAACTCATCCAGATAGACCGCCGTCTGGCTCCCTTCACCATCCTGGGATTAGAGTGCGATGTCGAGCGCCAACTTTCTATTTTTATTGCGACGCCACACTCTCATGGAGAGAATCATCCATTTTCAATGAAAATTGGTGGCCGAATAGACCGTCTCGACCAGCTCAGCGACGGAACCATCCGCGTGGTAGACTACAAGACTGGCGGTCGTCGCCTGAAGCCCTTGGCCGATGTTGACGCCATCTTCCTGCCTGAGAACATCCACGAGCATTCCGACTACTACCTCCAGACCTTTGTCTATGCGGACATCGTTAGCCGCCAGCAAAGTTATTCGACCGAGGCCGAAGCGAGCAAGCTTGAGGCAAAGTTTAAGGTCTCCCCCGCCCTGCTCTTCATCCAGCATGCCGGTGCCGACGACTACGACCCCGTGCTTTGTTTCGGCAAGGAGCGCATTACCGATATTGCGCCCTATAGTGCCCATTTCAACGAGCTCTTGGAACAGAAGGTCACAGAGATTTTCTCCACAGAGACGCCCTTCACTCCTACCTGTGACACGAAGATCTGCCGCAGCTGTCCCTACGCCCAACTCTGCCGTCAGACATAAAAAAAGGCCAAAATGTTTGCGGTCTCAGAAAAAAGTCTTATCTTTGCATACACAAATCACAATAATGACTATGGAAGTAAAAACTATCGGATTGGCAAGTGACCACGCTGGCTACCAATTGAAACAGTTTGTAAAGAAGTATCTCGATGAGAAGGGATACGAGTATAAGGACTACGGCACATACACGGAAGATTCGTGCGACTATAGCGACTTCGGTCATGCGCTGGCAGAAGGCATTGAGAAGGGGGAAGTCTTCCCTGGTATTGCCATCTGCGGCAGCGGCGAAGGCATCAACATGACGCTGAACAAGCACCAGAGCATCCGTGCCGGCCTGTGCTGGATTCCGGAGATTGCACACCTCATCCGTCAGCACAACAACGCTAACGTGCTTGTAATGCCCGGCCGCTTCATCGACGAAGATACGGCACGTGCCATCATGGACGAGTACTTCGCCACCGAATTCGAGGGTGGCCGCCACCAGAAACGTATTGACAAGATTCCTGTTCAGAAGTAATTTTTTCCGCATATAAGCAAGAAAAGAGCCTGCAAAAGCATTATTGCAGGTTCTTTTTTATTGTTTTTCTTTGCTTTTTGTTTAAACCTTTTCCTTCGGAGAAGGTACTCCCGTTCAAAAAAGCAAAGAAAAAACTTCGTTTTCTTTGCTTTTTGCTCACTTATTCGTACCTTTGCACCCCGTTATGAAAAGATTATTGTTTATACTGAGTATTCTATGCGCCTCATGCTGTCTTCAGGCAGCCGAGAAAGAGACTCCCAATGCCCAGCAGGCCAGGCGTATGTTTATGGAAACATACAACATGGTTTACGGCAAGCAGGGTTCCCAGCTACACTATAAAGTCAACATCATCGGCATCTATAAGACTGAGGGAACCATCTGGACAAAAGGCAAGAAAAGCAAGTTTATCGACGAGAAGTATATTGCTTGGAATGACGATGTTACGTACTATCGCTTAGAGCGAAAGAAGAACCGCATCGTTGTCTATGATGCCCATTCTGACGAGCGCGATAAGTACGCTACCAAGTTCAAGTTCGTCCCCGACAACTATACCTATAGCATCAAGGACACGAAGGAGGGCTATGCCATTACGCTGAAGGCTAAAAAAGGTGTGAAAGGCATCAAGGAAGCACGCTGTCTGTTAGACAAGCGCACACGCTACCCTATCAGCGTCCGCATCAAGGTGGGCATTTTCCATACCACCATCAAGATTAGCGACTTCAAGGTTGGCGGTCTCAGCGACGACTTTTTCAAATTCCCTCGCGAACAGTACAATGCCTCAAAGTACGAGTATGAGGACTTCCGCCACTAAAGACCGATGTCCTCAGACAAGGGCGACAATGTGTAACGGCATTGAAGGCCGAAGTGCAGACAACGGTTCCGATGTGTAAAAAAAGCAAAAATGTGCGGTTTTATTTTGCAATTTGGCATTTTTTTCATACTTTTGTAGGCTCTTAGGAAAGAGGCGAAAATGCGTCAGCGGGCTTGAAAATGGCCTTAAACGCGAAATCGTCCTTTTCTGACGCAGTTAAAATGTAAATAGTAAATTGTAAAATAGTAAATTAATTCGATGGATCAGACTTTTGACAACGACAGAATTATCAAAATCAACATTGAGGAGGAGATGAAGTCCTCCTACATCGACTATTCGATGTCAGTCATCGTGGCCCGTGCATTGCCCGATGTGCGCGATGGCTTCAAGCCCGTACACCGCCGTATCCTGTACGGTATGATGGGCATTAACAATGTATCGACACAACCTTATAAGAAATGTGCGCGCGTGGTGGGCGAGGTGTTAGGTAAGTACCATCCCCACGGCGACAGCTCGGTCTATGGCGCCTTGGTGCGTATGGCCCAGGAGTGGAACATGCGCTACACATTGGTTGACGGACAGGGTAACTTCGGCTCTGTTGACGGTGACTCACCGGCTGCCATGCGTTACACAGAGTGCCGCCTGTCGAAGATGGGTGAGCATATCATGGACGACTTGGAGAAGGATACCGTGGACATGGTGAACAACTTCGACGACTCGCTGGTGGAACCCAGCGTCATGCCGACGAAGATTCCCAACCTGCTGGTGAATGGCGGTAACGGTATTGCCGTAGGTATGGCAACCAACATGCCTACCCACAACCTGAGCGAGGTCATCGACGGCTGCTGCGCCTACATCGACAACCCCGACATCGATACCGACGGACTGATGCAGTATATCCCCGGTCCTGACTTCCCCACAGGCGCCTACATCTACGGTCTGCAGGGCGTTCGTGACGCTTATGAGACCGGTCGTGGCCGCATCGTGATGCGTGCCAAGGCAGAGATTGAGACCACCGAGACCCACGACAAGATTGTGGTGACGGAGATTCCGTACGGTGTGAACAAAGCCGACCTGGTGAAGTACATAGCCGACCTTGCCAACGAGCATAAGATTGAGGGCGTAGCCAATGTCAACGACGAGTCAGGCCGTCAGGGTATGCGTATCGTCGTCGACTGCAAGCGCGACGCCAATGCCAACGTGCTACTGAACAAGCTGTTCAAGATGACAGCCTTACAGAGTTCTTTCTCCGTCAACAACATCGCGCTGGTGAAGGGACGTCCCCGTCTCTTGACGCTCAAGGAGTGTGTGAAGTATTTCGTTGAGCACCGCCACGACGTCACTATCCGCCGCACCAAGTTCGACCTGAAGAAGGCTCAGGAGCGTGCCCACATCTTGGAGGGCTTGATCATCGCCGTCAACAACATCGACGAAGTGGTCCACATCATCAGAAACAGCAAGACCCCGAGCGATGCCCAGCGTAACCTGGAGAACCGCTTCGAGTTAGACGAGCTGCAGTCGAAGGCCATCGTCGATATGCGCCTGAGTCAGCTCACCGGCCTGCGCGTCGACCAGCTGCACCAGGAATACGACGACCTGATGAAGCTCATTGCCGACTTAGAGGAAATCCTGAACAACCCCGAGCGTTGCAAGGAGGTGATGAAGCAGGAACTGCAGGAAGTGAAGGAGAAGTATGGCGACGACCGCCGCACGGAGATTATCCCCTTCGACCACGAGTTCAACGCCGAGGACTTCTATCCCGACGATCCTGTGGTCATCACCATCTCGCACATGGGCTATATCAAGCGTACCCACCTCGACGAGTTCCACGAGCAGGGACGCGGCGGCATGGGTTCGAAGGCCGCACGCCATCGCGACAACGACTTCACGGAGTATATCTACCCCGCCACGATGCACAACACCTTATTATTCTTTACGCGTAAGGGACGCTGCTACTGGCAGAAGTGCTACGAGATTCCCGAGGGCGACAAGAACTCGAAGGGTCGCGCCATCCAGAACATGCTGAACATCGAGCCAGACGACGCCATCAACGCTGTGCTGCGCATTAAGAATTTCAACGACGAAGAGTTCCTGACCAGCCATTACGTCGTCTTTGCCACCAAGCAGGGCATCATCAAGAAGACCCGTCTTGATGCCTATAAGAACGTCCGTGCTGCCGGTGTCAAGGCCATTCTCATCAACGATGGCGACGAGGTGGTAGGCGTTCGTCTGACCAACGGCAAGAACGAACTGCTGCTTGCCAACCGCAACGGTCGTGCCGTCCGCTTCGACGAGAATGCTGTCCGAACCATGGGCCGCGTCTCAACAGGTGTCATCGGCATGCGTCTCGACGGTGGCGACGACGAGGTGGTAGGAATGGTCTGTGTCAACGATCCCAGCGTGGAAACCATTATGGTTGTTTCTGAGAACGGCTACGGCAAGCGCTCCGAGGTGGAGGACTACCGCATGACCAACCGTGGTGCCAAGGGTGTGAAGACCCTCAACATCACCGACAAGACTGGCCGTTTGGTAGCCATCAAGGTTGTGACCGACGAGAACGACCTCATGATTATCAATAAGTCGGGTGTCCTCATCCGCCTGAAAGTCGCCGACGTTCGCGTCATGGGCCGTGCCACACAGGGTGTACGCCTCATTAACCTCACGAAGAAGAACGACTCCATCGCCAGCGTCTGCAAGGTGATGTCCAACCAGGACGAGGACATTGAGGAAGCCGAGATTCCCGACAATCAGGAAACTCCTGAGGTTCCCGATGCTCCCGAGACGACCGATATCCCCGTCATCGACGTCGAATAACTGAAAACTAATCAATAAAATTGTAAATACTAAATTGTTAAATTGTAAATTACTTAAGGCTTATGAAAAAAGTAATGATGATGGCAATGATGCTGGTGGCTACGGCTACCGCTTTTGCCGGTGACAGCGACGCCCTGAAGGCCGTCATGAAGTCAAAGAGCTATGCAGAGGCAGCTCAGCTGTTGAAGACCAACCTCGGTCAGATGGCCGATGATGCTGAGAAGGCCAAAGCCTATAACCACCTCGTTGACCTCGCCATGCAGAAGGTCAGCAACGAGACAGGAACCATCGCCGAGAACCAGGCTGCCCTGCAGTTAGGTACCGGCAAGCAGAAGGAGTACGACACGATTGCCCTTGCCGACGGTGTCTGCGAGGCCATCGAGGCTGCCATTGAGTGCAACAAGTACGACCAGCTGCCCAACGCCAAGGGTAAGATTGCCCCGAAGTTCGCCGAGAAGAACGCCCAGCGCATCTGGCAGGTGCGTAGCCATCTCGTCAACGTTGGTCAGGAGGCTGCCAAGAACAGCAAGGCCGACCTCGTACTGAAGTACTGGGGAGCCTTCACCGACTCAGGTGCCGACCCCTTCTTCGCTGCTATGGACCACAACTCTGAGAAGGAGTATGCCGGACAGGTGGCTTACTTCGCAGGACGCTATGCCTTCGACGCCAAGGATATGCAGCGTGCCATGAAGTACCTCGACATCGCCATGCAGGACGAGACACAGAAAACCGACGCCCTCAACTTCAAGCTCTACGCCATGCGCAGCAGCCTGAAGAGCCGCGAGGACTCGCTGAACTGCATCAACCAGTTCAAGGAACTTTACGCCCAGGATCCCACCAACGAGGTAGTGCTCGACGGACTCTACAGCATGTATGACGGCTTGAAGATGAAGGAAGAGCAGAAAGCCCTCTTGGACAACCACCTGGCAAAGTATCCCGACAGCTTCACCGCAACCGCTGAGAAGGGCATGATGGCTATCTCCGAGAATAACGCTGAAGAGGGTGCCAACTGGCTCCGCAAGGCATGTGCCCTGAAGCCGGACAACGCCGTCGTACAGACCTATCTCGGTACCTGTCTGAACGTCATTGCCGGTAACACCGACGACGCCGCCAAGCGCAAGGCTGTCTTCGAGGAGGCCGTCCAGGCTCTCGACAAGGCCAAGGAGCTGGATCCCGACAAGGCTCAGGCTAACTGGGGCTACAACCGCTATCAGGCTTACTACGGACTGTATGGCGAGGAAGATCCTAAGACCAAGGCTGCCGAGGCTGACATACGCTAAACCGTAAGCCGACATACGCTTAACCGAAGGCCATGACGGCCAAACGTTTTATAGACTCATCAAAAAAAGGTATATAGTTGGCTATATACCTTTTTTATTGTTTTTTCTTCTTGCGGGAGGTGGTGAAGAGTTCGCGCCAGCCGTCGAAGTCTTTCTTCATGATGATACCGATGCCCTGGGTGTTGAGGGCTGAACGGGTGAAGTAGCGGTCGTTGGTCTGGTTGTACACCTTGAGGGCGAGGTTGCCGCTGGGGTATAACAGATAGCGAATGTCGAAGTCGCCGATGAAGGACGGAGTGGCTGTGGTGGCATTGTCGCGATAGCCGAACTGGCCGTTGATGAGCAAGCGGTTGTTGAGGAGGCGACCGTTGATGATGCCTTCGTACTCGGCGTTGTTCCAGCCCTCGTCGCCGGTAGAGATGTTGGCGCCGAAGTTCCAGTTGTTGCTGTTGACGACCTGCCCGAGCATGTTGTTGATTTGTCCGCTGAGGGTTCCGGAGAGGAGGCTCTGCATGGCTAACGAGGTGTTGTCGCGACCCGTCGCGGTCTGGCTGGCGTTGTTGGCGCCTTGTGGGTAGAAACGCCCTACGGCAAGGAGATAGACCACCTGCTGGTGCATCTCTTCCTGTCCGTTGATGGCGCTGCGGATGAGTTGTTCCTCCTCGCTGTTGACGTTGAGGACGTTGAGGTCAAAGTCCACCTGTGGTTCGCGGGGCTGTCCTGTGATGTTCATGAGGCAGTTGACGCGAACGGTGTTCGAGAAGGACTGTCCGACGTTGAGGTCTGAGAGGCTGACGCCATTGACGACGTGCTGAGCCTGGAGATCGAGCCGGGCGTCGTAGGGGTCGCCGCCAAAGACGATGGTGCCTCCCTCCTTGAAGGTGAAGTCTTTCTTGATGATGTTCTGGATGGTGACGTTGTATGTGCCGTCGGTCACCTCGTAGTTGCCGAACATGGTGAAGCTACCTTTATTATAATAGGTGGCGTGGAGGTCGCCGTTGCCGTGAAGGGTGATGTAGTCGCCGGTGTTGGCGTCCATCAGCAGGCGTATAGTGGCCTGAGGCGTGGCATTGACCTTCAGCCGCATGGTGAGGTCGGTACGGTAGTCTTGGGAAATGACTGGCAAGGGGTCTTGGTCCAGCCGCTTCGAGGGCTGCTGCCATTGTATGAACTCGGTGTTCGTGATGGCATCGGGCGTTGCGGCGTTATAGACCAGGAACGACTTCTCCAAGGGCGTGACGTCGGCCTCTATCAGCACCTCATTGGCTAGTCCGTGGATGGCTGCGGTACCTTGCACGATGGCGGTACCATAGAACAGTTCGTCGCCGAAGTCGGGGAAGTCGTAGGCCATCAGGGTGTCGGCGTTGACGTAGATGTCATAGGTCAGGTTGGTGAGTTCCTGGTGATGGATGCCGCCAGTCATGATGCCGCGGTGGCCATGAATGTCGTAGATGGGACAGCGCACGAACTCTATCTCGTTGGGCACCATGCGGAGCGTGTCGTTGCGCATCTCGTAAGTACAGCCTAACGTCGAGACGTGGGCGCTGCCGTTAAGCACCAGTTCGCCCGTCATGTTGATGGCGTCCAAGGGACCGACGATGCGGACGTTGCCGCCAGCGTGGCCGTCGATGTGGCTAATGAAGCTTTTAGTGAAGGAGTGGGCGAAGTCGAGGTAGGTGCCCTCGGCGCGAATGCCCAGATCGATGTATCCGGGGTCGGGCCCTGGGGCAACATAGCCGTCGATGTATGTCATGGCCTCCTTGCCGTCGTCGGCGATGGCGTGGATGTCTATCTGCTTCTTCTCCGTGTTCCATTCGACGTCGGCGTTGAGCGTACCCATGCGGCCGTTCTCGAACTTGAACTCATCGACTTGCAACTTGCCGTTGGCCTGCATGTCGCCGAAGACGCCGCTGATGGTACCAGTACCCGTAGCCAGCCCGTTGAACTCGACGGCGTGGAAGTTGACGAGGTTCAGGATGTAGCCTATCTCGAAGCCGCGGAGGTTGACCGACAGCTGGTCGTGATTGCTCTTCGACGCCTTGCCATTTACTTGCAGGTGCTGGTCACCATGCTGGATGGAAAAGCCCTCAACGTCTAAGTGGTTGTCATAGTAGGTAATGTGGCAGGGATGGATGTCCCACTCGGTGTCCTTGATGTTCAGCTTCGACGAGGCTACGGTGACATGGGTGCGCTTCTGACCGTCCACGAGCTGCTGGAAGTCGGCCATCGCAGTCAGCTTGCCGCTCATGTGGTCTTCATCGTTGGAGCTGAACATGAGCGACGCCGTCAGCTGGTTGTTATGTGCGCCACCGTCCATCTGCAACTCTAAGGCGGCACCGTTGTCCATCGCCTTGCTGACGCTCAGCTTGTAGAGCAGCGTGTTCATGGGCGACATGATGTGCAGCTGGGCGTAGTCGTAACGGCTGTCGTCGTAGTAGAACTGCGGCATGTCGCACAGGATGTCTATCTGGCGCGAGTCGTCGTTTACCGTACCTTGCAGCGTCATCGGCTTCGTCAGTCGCAGGGGGATATCCAACAGCTGCTGCATGAAGTCGGCGTTGTGGATGATGCCGTTGACCGAGAAGTTGTTGTGCGTGTGGCTCTTGACAGCAGGAATGCCAGGCAACGTGGGGAGCTTCTCGGCCAGCAGGTTGGTGAAGCTGAGGGGCAGGTCGCTGATCTTGTAGGCGCCTTCGATGGTCAGGTCGGCAAAATCACTATGCAGCGTGATGTTGCGATGCTGGTCATCGCAAGCGGAAGTCAGGCTCAAGTGCTCCAACTGGAAGTTCTTTTCGGGCGAGAGCATGCTGAAGTTGTTCAATTCCACGCTGCCTTCGATGTCATCCTCGTTACTGCCATGAAGGTCGGCAGTCAGGTTGGCCGAGAAGACTGTGTTGGGCCACTTGTCGGAGATGTGGGTGGCCTGAGGCGAAAAGTGGTCGATGGCGGTTGTCAGCTGGACATCGTAGTTCGCTCCATGCCGTTCTGCCAGTCCGTCGATGTTCAGCTTCAGATGTGGGTCGTCGATGTCCATCGTACCACGGAAGCCAAGCTGGTCGTAGCTCCCGTCGAGGTTGATGTTCTGGAACGTGTAGCCATTGTAGTCGAACTGCTTCACCAAACCCTTGGCATGGACGACGGTCTTTGCGGCGCCGCCAAGCTGACCCTCCAAGTCGATGCCTGTTGACACCAGACCGAACTTCTCGTTGGCCAAAAGTCGCGCCAAATCGATGGCCTCGGCGTTAACCTTGCCGCTGAATTTCCGTTGCTTGTCCATCACAAGCGTCACATCGACATCGCCCGCGTCCGTATCAATCTGAGATTTCGTCACCAGGTCGTCAACACCTGTCCCTTTGACAAATCCTTTCATGTGGATATTTCCTATTCTGGAGACTACGGCAGGTATCTCAGCCTCTTCTCCGGAGAGGTTCTCAGAAATATAATCGATGCTTTTGTCGGAGAGCTGCAGATTACTGACATCGACAAACCAGGTGGGCGAAGGCTGCGTCAGATTCTTCACCCAGCCGTTGGCACTCAGGTCAATGTCGCCCGCCGTACTACTTACCAAAAGCGACGGAATGTCAAGGTCTTCGCCTTGTCCGCGGAAGGTGGATGTGCACGTAATATTTCCCGTAAACGTCTTTAGTGACGGAACAAAACACGTTATATCTGAGAGTCTTACCGTTGACGGAAGAATGCATCCGCTATAGTTTAGCGACGGCAGGAAGAAGCGGTCGTTCTGGAATTGGTAGTTAGCCTCTATCTTACCTAACAGAATCTCCGTTCCTGGCATTTTGAGTACGAAGTCGTTCAGCTGGCTGTAGCTACGACCACCCTCAAACCTCAGCGAAAGACGGTCAACCTGTGCACCGGACTTTTCCTTGAACGCCAAACGTTTGATGTTGACGTTCAACGTGTCTTCGGTCATCGTCTTGAGGATGATGTACGCACTAATGTCAGAAATTTTCAGATGGTTGGCGTTGAACAAACCTTCGGTTTCAGGAACGTCATAGCGGTCGTAGCTGACGCTGGAACGACGCATGATGAATGAGTTGATGCGCAGGTTCAAGGGATTGGTTTCCGTGGTGTCCTTCGAGGCTAACGAGTCAAGGACGAACTGAAAGTTGGGCTTGCTGAGCGAATCACGCTGATAGAGCATGGCGTGAGCGCCGAAAACCTGCGCCGTTGCAATAGATATGCGCCCCTCGGTGACAGGCAGCAGATCGACACGTGCCGAGAGACGGCGCACCTTCAGCATCTCCTTACCTTGCTGGTCGTTAATCAGCACGTCGTAAAGCGTCAAACGGTTTGGAATGCCAAAGTCAGCCTTCCCCACCCTCACGCTGGTACCTAATTTTTCAGCAGCCAAAGACGCGATGCGCCGACCGAGATACTCCTGTGCGGCTGGTATCTGGAAGGTGAGAATGACAAGCAGGTACAGTCCGAGCACAGACCACACCACGATGTTCAATATGTACTTCAGCAGCTTCAAAACTGACAAATTGGGATAGCAAAACGGGTTGCTAATCTTGTTTTCAGCTACAAAATTACATCAAATTATTGTGATTATGATGATTTTGGCACATTTTTTCTTTATTATCTATCTTTTTTTTATTAATTTTGCACCATTCTTATAAGAAACTATTCAAAACTTTCATAAATAATACTCATGGCAAATGTAATCAAGTTATGCAAAGGCTTGAACATTCACCTTCAAGGCAAGGCTGAGAAGAAGCTGATTCAGCTGAAGTCGAACGGAAGCTATGCTTTAGTGCCCGACGATTTCGAGGGAGGCACTCCAAAAGTCGTTGTCAAGGAGGGTGAAAAGGTGAAAGCCGGGGATGCCTTGTTCGTCAACAAGCAATATCCCGAAGTGAAGTTTGCCTCGCCAGTCAGCGGTACCGTACGCGAAGTGGTGAGAGGTGAGCGGAGAAAAGTGCTCTGCATCAAGGTCGATGCCGATGCTCAGCAGGAGTTTACGGACTTCGGCAAGAAGGATGTCGGCAGTCTTACTGGTGAGCAGGTTGTCAACGCCCTGTTAGAAGCCGGTATCTTCGGATACATCAATCAGTTACCTTATGCAGTCTCAACCAATCCTGAGACGATGCCGAAAGCCATTTTCGTGTCTGCCCTGCGCGACAAGCCCCTGGCCTGCGACTTCGAGTACGAGGTAGAAGGACAGGAACAGGATTTCCAGACGGGTCTGACGGCGCTGTCAAAGATAGCCAAGACCTATCTCGGCGTAGGCGTCGGTTCTAAGCTCGAGGGTATGAAGGACGTCGAGGTGAACGTCTTCGACGGCAAGTGTCCTGCCGGTAACGTCGGTGTGCAGGTCAACAACATCGATCCCGTCAACAAGGGTGAGGTGGTTTGGACTATTGGCGATCCTACTGTCGTACTTTTCATCGGCCGTCTGTTCAATACGGGCAAGGTGAACTTGTGCCGCAGAGTTGCGCTCTGCGGAAGCGAGATTACCAATCCTGCTTACGTGGATATGCTGGTAGGCGAAGAGCTCTCGACGCTTTTGTCGAACAGCTACGACGCCTCAAAGAGCGTTCGTATCATCAATGGCAATGTGCTGACAGGCCGTCCTACTACGAAGGAAGGTTTCCTTGGTGCCCACACCTCTGAGATTACCGTTATCCCTGAGGGTAACGATGCCGATGAAATGCTGGGATGGATTCTGCCGCGTTTCAAGCAGTTCTCTGTGAACCGCAGCTATTTCTCTTGGCTTTGTAGCAAAAAGGACTATGCGCTGGATGCCCGTGTAAAAGGTGGCGAGCGCCACATGATTATGAGTGGCGAGTACGACAAGGTACTGCCGATGGATATCTATGGCGAATATCTCATCAAGGCCATCATCTCTGGTGACATTGACCGTCAGGAGGCGTTAGGCATCTACGAAGTTGCTCCTGAGGACTTTGCATTAGCAGAATTCGTGGATTCTTCTAAACTTGAATTGCAGCGAATCGTTCGTGAAGGTCTCAATATTTTACGTAAAGAAAACGCATGATTTTAGAAAGAAATGAGAAACAATGAGAAAGAATTTATTCCAACAATAATATTTTTTCTTCCAATTGTTGAACGTAATTATTTCTAATTCTTGCTGATTTCTTTTCCAAAAACAAGAAGAATATGAGTTTTTTAAGGAATTATTTGAATAAGATCAAGCCGAACTTCGAGGAGGGTGGCAAGCTTCATGCCTTCC
>JAEEGH010010386.1_pt1 | contig 21393 bp, 20 predicted proteins | sample 9134181 | NCBI WGS metagenome assembly JAEEGH01 (sample SAMN16246544, study PRJNA631951) | gut metagenome | biome: gut microbiome; feature: rumen; material: DP-attached | host: Bos | place: Iran: Karaj | collected 2018-10
TCATAGCTTCTATATCATTCCCAAATTGACGAACCGCTTTGGGATGGTTCAGATTCTCACGATACTGCTCAGGAGTCCATTCCATGTAATCCTCGCTAACGCTACTCCACTTAAACCCAGGATCCCCTGATGGAGGATTTCGGAAGTCATAGACATCATGCCCTGCCTCCCTTAACTTGACGACAACCTCAGGATAATACCCGTTGCGCCAACTACTTGCTACATATATTGATAACCTCCTCTGCATATTAAGCTCCTTTTTTCTTTTTCCCTTTTGGGGGAAGTATCTGTAGGTGTTGTATACGATATTCACGAGGAGTCATTCCAACATTTCTGTAAAAAGAAGAATAGAATGTCATTCGACTTGTGAAGCCTACTAATTTACCTACATCTTCAACGTTAAGGTCTTGATAACGCTTATCTTCTAGGATTCTGATGGCATCATCAATCCGGAACTTATTGATGAATGATGTATAATTCATGCGAAATCGCTCATTTATTACCGCAGAGATATATCTAGTATTCGTCCCTACATCTCGAGCTAATTCCTTAGCAGAATATGACTTGTCACAATACTTCTTTTGCATCACAATAATATTCATGATCTTTTCTTGTAGCCAATCCATCATAACAGGACTGACTGTATTTCGGTAGGCGGCTGCCATTTCTTTTTTATCACGAATATTATATTTTGCCATAAGGATCTTGTTATGAGAACATCAAGGCTATTTATTTATACGATAATTAAGAAGTATCTCTCCTGTAGGAAAAATCGGGGAACCTTTTTGATAATTGCTATCCAAGTTGCACGTATCTTCAATAAGCCTACAGATATCAAACTCTCCAATATTCACTTCTTCATCAAATCGGAAAATGAAATAACTACCTTTGGGGCCACCGTGATTGGTGGGATATTTAGCTTTTCTCATCCTTTCCTCTTTCATTACGGCATAATCATGTATTCTGAAAACATGATATTTGTTTTCCCTTTCATGACCTTCTTCATACAAAATAGCAAATCTTGGGCGCATATTTCTTATTGTTGCTTGCTTCAAAGCACCTTCTCTTGATTTGTCTAATCTTACATTATAAATTAGGGAGCCTTTGTCATTATTCCCTGTTATCCATTCCCAATGTTCTTTGTCATGATACATACCCACGACAAAATACACATCGGCGTACCTTTCCACGTGGTAATCTGGTAACCAATCTTGAGGAATATTAATATAAGGATGCTCAAGCTGGTACTGCTCAACTCTGTTGTCAAGATCTTTTTTGGGATTTTCACCTAGTTCTACTGGAATTATTTCAAAGTAATCTTCAAGGATATGATATGCATCTGATTCTTTTGTTTCATAACCTTCACGCCTCTCTAAAGCGAGAGAATACAGATCCTTATCTCCATACGGACGATAGAGTTTGCCTTGTAATTCCTTGAAGTTATCTTTTATTACCTGTTCACCAGCTATAAAATTACCTTTGCTCTTTAATGCATAGAAGTCATATTTTGATTTAAGAACATCCCTAATTGCATCTCTAAATGTGCTACGCACTTCTTCTCTCCAAGCCAACTTCTCGTTAGGTTTGTTTCTTGCATACAAATAAAGAACATAAAGAAAATTCACATCATAATGAGATAAAATCAAAGTATCTCTGTCAAAAAGACGATCCTCAAATTGATAAGACAAATGAGTTTGTTGTCCTTCATGAGGCTTAATGTTTTTACTAGCAATATATTTCCTGTCAGTGTCTACAAATGCAGATATAAAGAAATTAGGGATAACGTTGTATCCTTCTGTCAGAGGATCTTGTTCATCATCGCGGAGTCTAATTTTACCATAATCTTTTTTGTCAAGGCGATATTCTTCTTTTTCTTCTTCAGACCATCCTTCACGTTGACCTTTCATAAAAAGGTCAATATTCCACTGAATAACATTTCTAGCATATGTATACTGTTTATATACAGACTCCCTACCTAAAGGATGCCCTGCTTTGTAATACTTAGAATCGCCTATATAATATATCTTATCATCTTGATCATTACTGTGTGTAAGACCGTAATATGTGTACATATGATCTACACGTTTCCCATCTGGCTGTTCTTTTAATCCCCTTGGTATCTTTTGCTCCCCTATTAATTCATCAATCATAGCCTCAAATACGATATTAAAATTTTTAGCCAATATATATTCTTGGGTATTTGTATTGATGGAGACAGGATAGGACTTTTCAAAAAAAGCATAGCATAAATCCCATAACAGCAAGGCTTTATCAGAAAAATATTTATATTTAATTTGCATGAGTCTTATTTTACCCATGCCATTGAGATATTGTTTGAACTGTTTCCCTTTAATTAAATCATACTGAATATTAATTGGCGTATGGAAACCATATTCTTCATTTAAGTATTTTAATATACTGTAGAAAATGATAAATAATTCTTCCTCGTAGTTAATAATACGTTTTTTATTAACAGGTGTCATGTATAAAACATCTTCTCCTTGGATAAAAGCCTGGGAATGACTTATGGTTCGATTCCAATTTACCTTATTGTTACCTTTATGTAAATTTTTAATTGTAAACAGCACAAAATCTTTATTTTCTTTATTGAAATCAATGAGCGAAAGAACTATGTCTAAAAAAGTGTTAGCACAATGCCTTCTACCTCTTCCTGCATGGGGGAGGTGTTTGTAGAGAATAGCTTTGCTCCTAGGGTTATCTTTATAATATACACTTAATGCCCTATATATCCATACAGAGAAATTATAGATAAACTCCCTATATTCCGATTTCAATTCATTCTGATTTTGGGGAGTAAGCACCTGTTCTGGACTTACATCTTCTCCTGTCTCTAATGATATACCTACTAATTTATCCTGCTCAGTAAGCAATACTTTTGGCAAAACAAACACACAGTCATGCAAATGTGGATTATAGAAATACCCAACATATTGCACGCTCACTTTCTTGTCAACATCTTGAAGAACATATATATCTTTTAAGACTTTTTCTACAAGATTGCTATCGTACTGATGCTCTTCAAACAGGATATACATTGGCTTTTAATCTTCTTTCATATTTTTCCAACTCATCACTTTCTTAAGGAATTCTTTTAGCATCTCAGTTTCTACATTTTTTCCTTCTTTATCATAGAAGTCTGGGAATGTCAATTCTTTATTTATCTCAGTACCATCTTCTTTCTTGCTTGTATATTGGAATAAAGAGGCATCCTCGAAACCATAATCCTTAAATACGTCATTCCACAGATAGAAAATAACTTTTGAAACAAATGTTTTCAAATCTATCTTTCCATCTTTATTAGGTAAGCAGAAGAAATAGCCCAATTGCTTATCAGCACTGGATGTCATTGTTGCAATAATTTCATTTATCTTTTCAATGAAATCCCACCAATCCAAGTAGTTTATATCATCCAACTTGATTTCTATTTTCCAATTGAGATCATTATCTTTCTCATCTTTTTCCTTTTTTATCTTCATATATTCCCAATCCCAACGACGTTTGAAGGCAGAGTCGATAGGGAAAAGGCTCTGATCACTCGTGTTCATCGTTGCCCAAATATATAGGTTATTAGGTAATTTAAGAAGCGAGCCATCAGATATTTGGGATGATATATCATTACCATTTTTATCAAATATGCCCGATATATCCAATCCTAAATCTGCAATAAATTCCTGCAAGTCTGTATCCGGTGTCACCTCATAACGAGAAAACCCTTGTTCATCTCTATCCAACAGCTGAAAAAGATCGCCAAATATCTGGGCACAGTTTCCTCTGTTGATTTCTTCTATGATCAAATAAACTGGTGTTCCATCTTTTTGCTCCTTCCATGCTCGAACATAAGCCTTAATAAATGTTTGAGGAGTAAATTCATAAGACAATTTGTTTTCTACAATATATCCATCTTCTTTTAACCAGTCATAAATATTATACATACAATTAGCTTCAGTTGTATAAGGACAGCCTGTAAACCCTTTAGCAGTAAGCTTGTCTGCAACCATTTGAGCATCAAATCCTAGATCTCGAATATCCTTCGTGTGCACCAATGCTTCATAAAGATATCTTGCTTTATTCTTACCTTTATACTCCGGCCCATTACTATTAAAGAAGCTACTTAAGAGTTGTGTTTCATTTATACCATTTCCGTTCAACATATTCTTTTTATGAGATCTAGGTTTATAACATCCCACGAAAGTTGAATAGTCACTATCCGGATGAAAAGTGGTTCGGAAATGAATTTGTCCTTTATCATCCACCTCTTCTTTTATTTTATTTGACTTTCCCGTACCTGGAGCACCATAAAAAATGACTTGCAAACTACCTTTATCTTCATTAGAATAAAAGTCTTTTTTAATATCATCTTTAATATTTGTTTCTATCAAATCTTCTATAGAGGTGTCTACATGCAAGTCAAGTATTCCATCAGTATCCATCTCAACAGTTAATAAGGAATGACTTTCAATCAGGAAGTCCCTTATATTAAGATCAGAATCATTATTCAATATATAGCTTCTTCCTTGGCTATACATTCCGTGTTTTGCTTTATATAATGCAATTTCTCCATTACCAAATTTCTTCGTTATCTGAGAATAAATCCCCTCAAACCATTTACTTGAGAAATGGAATGGGATTAATTCTTTCGATGGACACTCCCATAATTTACCATAGGAAAGAAGCGATATGACATTGATTGCCTTAATAAAGTCTTCTTTGTGAATACGAATGTCAAATAATTCGTCTTTTTGATAATTAAAAAGTGGTTTTAAATTTTTGGATATATTAATCCAACAATCTCCACCATTGTATGGTTTGTTAATTACTCGAAATTTTGAGTCTCCTGCTGATGTAATTTTACTAGGCATAATTTTATAAATTAGTTATTGGAACTTTTTAAATATCTACTCAAAAAGAATATTATTTGATATAAGATAGTGTAATACAGCATATATCGTATTTATACTTACTGCATTGCCAGCTTGCTTATAGAGTGAACCATTTGCGACTCCTACTTTTTGAGCATTTAAAGCAAAATCGCGAGGGAACCCTTGAAGCAAAAACGCTTCTTGGGGTGTCAGCTTACGTATGGCAATATTTGCCAGATCTTCTTTTGACATATTCTCTGATGGTCTTTCAGTACCATGAGAGCGGATAAACAAATCACTATAATAATTGTCTTGACAGGCCCTGTGCATCTTGTGCATAGAAGCAGTTAATGGTCTTGCCACCATTTGATCTATGTCCGAGTTCGAAACGAAATTACCACTTCCATTGCTAAGAATTGTAGGTTTAATACGTTCAGACAGATAGTATTTTCCTTCAACTTCTGGAGAAAGGACATCCAAAACACTATCATATATTCCAATACTTAAATTATCTGGATCTAATTTATCAAAATGATTCTTTACTCTTTCAAATGAAAATTCAAAATCGCCAAACTCTTCTTTTCTTGCAAAAATAATTACCCTGTTCCTTTTTTGAGGAAGACCGAAAGCATTTGTATTAAAGATATCCTCATGAACAATATAATGCTCCGCCTCTAATTCTTCTTTAATTCTCCTATAGGTCCTTTTGTTATCATGATTCATGAGGTTCTTAACGTTTTCGAGAAGAACAAAATTAGGTTCATATTGTTGGATAATATCCATTATTCTAAAGAACATTTGTCCTCTGTCTTCATTAAATCCAGCTTGGCTGCCCATCATACTAAATGTTTGGCAAGGGAAACCTCCCGTAAGGAGATTAAAATTGGGAAGATTCTCAAAACGATTCCTATCTTTTATAAATGTAACAATATCGCCTATTTCTACCTCGTCAGTTGTATCGTAATTGGCTTTGTATGTAGCAGTTGCTTTGGAATCAATCTCAGAAAAGCCAACAATATCGTTCGCCATACCCAGATCTTGTTGGATATGATCCATGGCAGTCCTAAACCCTCCTACTCCTGCAAATAACTCCAAATGTGTCATTTAATAAAATCCATAATGCCTTCTCCTATTGCCTTTGCGAGCTTTACAGGAACGGCGTTTCCTACTTGTGCATACCAAGAATTTTGAGCACCTGTTATCACATAATCATCTGGGAATGTTTGAATTCGAGCAGCCTCTCGAGGGCTCAGTCCTCTTGCTTCCCATGGATGAATATACATATTGCAATCATACTTCATATGAGATGTAATAGTTTTGCAAATTTGAGTTTCATCCAATTTGAAATATTTATCTTTAAAAATATCATTCCTACGTTTATAAGGCATGATATCAGCAATAGAATCGTGAAGCGAATTTGCGCCTTGTGGCAATCTGCTAAATATCTCTATATCGCGAGGATTATTATATCTGTTTTTATGATTGTATAGTTTTGTAATCTTCTTTTCACCATTGATAAAATGGTAGAAGTCGTTCTCTTCATAAATGAAGTCTCTTTCAGTAAAACCTGATTCTTCGTTTTCCACATCTATTTTTCCTTTCTCTTGCTTAGCTTCAAGATGAGGAAGGCCAACGAGAGCATCTCGTAATACAAATGGTTCTTTTTTACGCTTATCTATCGCTTTGAATACATCTTCCACTGACACGCCAATTCTATTGCCTATGAAGATAAAGCGCTCCCTATTTTGAGGCACCCCAAAATCCTGAGCATACAGAAGGCGATAATCGAATTCATAATCCTCTCCCAAATATTCCTTAAAGTTCTCTTTAATCTCTTCAATCTTATTTGCCATACCTCGAACATTCTCCATAATGAAGAATTTGGGTCTTGTGACACTAAGGAAATAAAGATAAGCTTTATATAACTGGTTTCTGGGATCATCTATAAGCCTTTGCCTATTTGCCATTGAAAAGCCTTGGCATGGAGGACCACCACAAACAAGATCTAAATCACCAATGTATTCTTTGTAATCATCAAGATGTTTGTTTAGTTCATTGATATCTCCAATGTAATAGTGATCATCCGAAAGAAAATGATTTCTTTTATATGTAGCACAGTAAGCAGGTATTATCTCGTTTACAAACCATGGAGAAAAGCCTGCCTGTTCTAGTCCCAAGCTAAGTCCTCCGCAGCCTGCGAATAAGTCTGCCATTTTATATTTGATATTTGATTTCATTAAATTTTAAATTATCGAATACAGGATAACCCTCCTGGAAAGATTTCTTCCTATAACCTTTATTGTTTTTATTATTATTGTTTGACAACGTGCAAAGGTAACGGAAATATTTCATATTTCCAAAATTTTGCCGAGAAACTTACATTATTTATAAAATATACTTGTTATACGCCATAAGACTCATTGATCCTTTCGCCATCTGCAGAATACTCAACTATATTCATATACTTAGCATCTTCTTTTTTACAAGGCATATGATTTTCATCATAAAAATATGCAGTACCATAGGCACCGCCATTAAGGGTAGGTCCCTTATGTGTTTCTGAAAATTCAGTATCTTCAGGAATTACGATATTGCTATAATCAAACTCTGGACTGTTTTCTATGTTGAAATCGAGTCCAAACATAGAGCGTATCAAATCATCCACCTCTTCATTAGACATATCGGGGGTAACTTCAATATCTATCTCCTTAAGAGCCTTGATTGCCTCGTCACGGTTTTTTATATCACAGAGTCTTTTTGATCTCATATTTACTTATTTTATATTTCTGGTTGCAAATATAATACATGGGGTATAGCAAAACTCGCCACACCCTCCAACTTTAACACTATTTTAACACAAAACATTCTTTTAAACCATACTCATACCACCACCTTGTGGCATCGCAGAGGGCTAAAACTCGCTCCTTGATGAAGTCAGGATACTTGGGTGTCAGCTATTCAGTGTTCTTGTTCTGGCAAGCGTCCCATAGGGCCGAGCGATAGCCTGCAATGACACAGAGGAAGGAGAGTAATCGTTATGTTTCATTTTCACTTTTTTTCAATTTTGGAGTTCATGGCAAGGATATGCCAACTACCATCGTCGCGACGATCCAGATAACCCTTCTTTCTGAAGCCCTCTATTTGCTTCTGGATGGCAGAACGGTTCACAGACAAAGAGTCTGACATCTCAGAGAATGTTACGAAAGGCTTATGCTGTAGAAGTGCCAGCAGTCGAGCACCATTTTCGCTTCTGAAATTGATTTTCTGGCCATCGTACCACCACGTGTCCTTATCTGCATTTCTGACAATGTCAATCTCGCATTGCATTTCCTCGCACACCGTCTGACGGAAGAAAGCAAGAAACGATGTTATCTTGCCTATTGTAGCATGGGCTCCGTCGGCAGGCACTTTGCCAATTTTCTGATCTGAACGATGAAGCGCCTCTAAGTATTCTGCCTTTTTGCGGTTGCGAATAACTATCATAGGCCATCCATGACGAGCCATAATGTAGTTTACCATCAGACGGGCAATGCGTCCGTTACCATCTTCAAAGGGGTGAATGCGGATGTAGCGATAATGGAATAAGGCTGCCAACTCCACAGGCGTCAGCTTTCCCTCCTGCTCAGCAGCATTATACCAATCCACAAGGTCGCTCATCAATGAGGCCGTTTCTTCAGGAGATGCATACTCAAAACGGTCGCCATAACGGGTGATAACGCTGTTGGGACGTGTCTTATACTGCCCTGCATGAACGGTATAACTCGTCTGTCCACCTCCAGGAAGGTCTCGATAAACGGTATAGTCTTCACGTAAGAGCACCTTGTGCAACTGGCGGATAAAGTTCTGAGTGAGAGGCATACCTTTGTCGCGCACAGCCTCTTTCACCATTTCAACACCCACCTGACTGGCTTTCATATCTATAAAGTCCTTCAAATCGCCTTCACCACTCACCTTTCCAAACAGCAAGAGTAACTCCGTCTGTCCGTAGGTCAGTGTGTTACCTTCGATGTGGTTGCTGTTGTAATTATACTCCGTCGTAAATTTATTACGCAACAGTTCTACATGCGCCTCCGAAAGTGGGAAGAGCGATCTCCAGTTGTTGTATATTTCTTCAATCTTCATCATCGTACCACCTTTTTATATGGGTTATATACCACCTTATAAACGAAATTTCTGCTATTTTATTGTGTGTACCACCATTTTAAGTGGGGTTTATACCACCATTAGGTGTTTCTAGATGCAAAGGTAAGGGAAATATTTTATAATTCCAAAAATTTGCCCAGAATCTTTCAAATTAAATAGTTTTTACCGTATTCATACCACCACCTCGTGGCAGCGCAGAGGGCTAGAACTTGCTCCTTGATGAAGTCCGGATACTTGGGTGTGAGCTCTTCAGCATTGTAGCCTGCAATGACGCAGAGGAAAGAGAGATCGCCCTCAATGTACTCGCACCAGTGGTTCTGTGTCAGACAGAAGCTCAGGATGTTATCAAACTCTGCCTCTGTCTTGGGGAGTTGCACATGGGCTACGACATGGGGCTTCGATTGTTGATGTATCAGCCAGTAGTCGCCATGGCCATCGACGTGTTTCAATTCTGCCTTGAACGCATCGCGCTCAACGTGCATGGGTTTCAAACCTGGATGCTGCAAACGTGGGAGCATCACATAATCTTTGTTCTCGATCTTCTTGATTTCCATAATCGTTTATATTTAGTGGATTAAACATTCACTCGCATCGCTTTACCACCGCTGCCAACGATCCTTGAAATAGGCCGGTTGGTGGGCACATGTGCCACTCTTGATGCAATATCTGGATGCAAAGGTACAACTTTTCTGTGAACAAACAAAATAATATCAAGAAAAACGTTTCCCGTTTTCCCGTTGTGCCGTTTTCCCGTTTCGTGATGTAGTTTTGAATTGATGGAAGTTTGTGGATATCTACTTTTACAATAATATATAATTATAATTATATATTATTGTAATATAGAATATGGTAAAATTTTTCTCATCTGCAAAACGGTTGAAGAAACGGCAAAACGGGAAAACGGGAAAACGGCAGCTGGGGATTTTAATGTAGGCATATCGCTCGATTAGAGTGAGGACGGTGCAATCTCATAAATTGAACTATTCTTCAAGCAGGATTGAACTATTGAACGCACAGGCGCGCAAGGCCAGGGGATTTGAGGTAAATAGGTTATGGAAGAGAGAAAAAAAGTGATGTTGGGAGGTTGTGTGCAAGGATGTAAGGATTTGTTACTTTTGGAAGAAAATTAATTTTCAAATTTCTCAAAAATAATTGGGGGAAACTATTGTTTTGCATTGATATATTTCGTAACTTTGCACCTGTAAACAAGTTCAGGTGCGAGTAAGGGCTTCGGCTCAGCAAAGTTCGAACAAATTCGGCTCTGCATTCGCCTTGCACCTTACTTGTCATTGTCAATCATGAGAGACATACAAGCGGGAATCGGCCACCCGATGTAGCTGGCCGAGCAAATCTAATACCATGAAAAACAAGTAAAAACTATGGCAAAGATTATTTATGAAGTGTACCAGAATCAGAATGAGCATTCCAGTGCTTACGGCAAGTGGTACGGCCGTGTGAAGTATCTGGAGAGTTTGAACACCCGCAAGCTGGCGACCCACATCAGCGAGCACGGATCTATCTACACCCCTGACGTCGTGTACGGCGTGCTGGAGAAGTTCCGCAGCTGTCTGCTGGAGATGTTGCTCAACTCGAAGAAGGTGAAGATCGAGGGCCTCGGCACGTTCTACACCACCCTGGAGTGCAAGAAGGGCGGCGCTTTGACGAAGGACAAGTTCAACATCAACTCGAACATCGACGGTCTGCACATCCGTTTCCTGCCTGAACAGGAGCAGGAGCAGAACATCTCGAGCCGTCAGTTCCTGAAGCAGGCAGAGTTTATCAACGTGGATTCACTCCTGAAGAAGGAGGAGGACGAGAACGGTGGTGGCTCAGGCAGCGGATCCGGCTCAGGTTCACAGAACAGCGGTTCTGAGCAGAACGGTGGCTCAGGTAACAGTGGCAACAGTGGTTCGCAGGCTGAGACGGTAGCAGCTCCTACCATCAGTGGTGTGACTCCGTTCGATGAGTCTACTCAGGTGACCATCTCTGGTCCTGAGGGCGCAGAGATCCGTTACACAGTGGACGGTAGCACGCCAACGGCAGAGAGCAGCCTTTACTCGGAGGCTCTGACTCTGACTGACACCGTCATCGTGAAGGCGATCGCCATCAAGAATGGTGTATCCAGCGAGGTAGCCTCTAAGACCTTCACCAAGAACGGCAGTGGCGACAACGGCGGTGGCTTTGACACTGGCAGCTAATCAGGAAGGAGGTAGCGTATGACGAAGAAGGAAACGCTTAAGTGGACGCTGCAGATCCTCGCATCGATCATCTCAGCGGTACTGACTGCACTGGGGGCAACATCCTGTATGGGATTCTAAAAGAGAGAGAGGCATCCAAACGGGTGCCTCTCTTTTCTATTTGTATCTAAAACAACAAGAAGGGCTAGTTCCCTTTGTATCATTGAACAGTCCGAGTATTCAACTTCTTCCCATTCATGTCATAGGTGCATACAAACGAACCATGACGAGCAGTGAATGTTTGCCCTGCTACAGATAAGATTTCACCTATATTAGACACAGTCAATGTATTCAATCGTTTGCAGTTGGCGTCATAGAGCACATAGAAACTACCACGAAGAACAATGAAAAAACTCGAACTATACCCTACGACATCCCCAAAGCGCGAACGTGAGTCTGTATAATAGATCTTTCCACTCTCGTCATAGATATGAATCCAAGTCGAAGTCGTCTCGATATACGAGATCGACCTCGACTGTGAGGATTGCGCATATCCGTAGTTTACAAATACCAGAAAGAATATTGTATACAGGAATCTCATATCTATCTTTATCCAATAGGAGGGGGAGGTGGCCCCATTGAAGATGGTGGAATAGGAGGAGGTGTTTGATTATTATTGGGGAAGAACTCTTCCATCTCTGGCACTTCTTTTGCTGCCTGCCACTGTGCCATTCCTTCTTTCCACACTAATGTATTCCTATTGACCATATCATTATCGACAAGTCTTTTGAATTGAATCTTGTCGTATGGACCATATTGTTTGTTGTCGATTAAAGCGTAGAAAGAGAATGTAGGGGGAGGGGGAGGTGCTACAGTTGATTTCGTAGATTCTGACTTTGAAACCTTTGATGCTCTTTTTGGTTCTTCTTCCTCTTCTTCAAAATCATCATCTTCCTCGTCTTCTTCGTCAAAATCATCATCTAATTCTTCTTCGTCATCAATGTCCTCCTCTTTTTCTGTTTCGTCTTCCCAGTCTTCTCCATTCAGCTCTTTGATTAAATTCTTAGGATCTCTACGACCAAGTTCTATCAGATCTCGCATTTGTCTCACCTCATAGTTGGAGAAACCTGATATAGGATCCAGATATGATAATTGTCCACCATAAATTCTTATGGTAGCAAAGCCTATCATTGGAGTGCTAATTTTGACATCCTTAATATCTGAGTAACGCACAAATATCTCCTTACCTTTGAAGACACCTTGTTGAATATATTTCACACCGTCCTCATGAATCTCAATTCTGGGAGGGAACAACTTACTATTGCCTTTTCCCAATGGATTTGCTTTAAACTCTTTCATGTTATCTAGTATTTTCTCTTATATTACCAATTCACTTCTCACTGTGGTGTTCTATTTTTGCTTTGTCTGAATCATTGATTTCAGAATCGCTATGAAGGCAAAGAATAGGACAAAGTTAATAACTACGTAATAGAGTACATTCATATTCATATACGCAGGAATAAACTGACTCAATAAGAAAACGAAAAACAGCACGAATGACAATGCACGTCCATTCATAGCAAGAGCCTTTGTTTCATATCGCATTCCTATTGCAGATATCAATGTCGCACTAAAACAGATCAGCGCACAAACACCAAATACCCAATCATAGTCAGTGTCGTCAACCAAATAATATACCAAATAGCTTAATAGTGCAGCCGTCATCACAGCCAACATACTAAAGACAGCATTGATTTTCATAAATCTATCTTTTTAAGTTAAATATTACCCAACTGGAGGTGGTGGAGGTGGTGGCGTACCAGCACCTATACCAAACAATGAAGCTAGTTCTTGTACTTTTCCTGCTAATTCCCAATTAGCCATACCTTGCTTCCATACATAGGTCTGAGGTGTTAGTTGCCCATTGTTTACCATCTGCTGCAGTTGAGGTAATTGGAATGGGCCTGATTGTTGACCATTTACAGCTACAAAATATTGAGACAGTGGTGGTGGAGGTGTTACATTCATTCCTCCTTGCACCACTTGACCCATAGAATTCATCATCCCAGCCATTTGCTGTCCCATAGCACCACCTATAGTCATACCTGCAAACATCCCTGCTGGGTTCATACCTCCTCCACCATCAATAGTGCCCATACTACCAAGACTTTCTCCTGCAGCCTTTAGAACCTCAGCCTGCTTATCAAGGGCATGTGCACCCATGAAATTTGATTCTGTCTGCAAACGCTGAGCCCGTTGCATTTCTTCGCGCTGAATACGCAATGTCTCTCTCGTATTTTCCACGTTAATAGACTGCATATCCTGAATGTTCTTGATATTAACATCAGTCTGCGCATTAATAGTCTTAGCAGTATTTCCAGCAGTCAAGGCACGCAATTCAATATAATACGGACTAGATTTATCGATGTCCAAAGCATCTATATCCAGATTCTTCACTAAAACGCCGAAATCACTCTCTAGACGTGCTCTCAAATGTTGTTCTATACGATTGTTCACGTCCATAATCCGGCTTTCTAACTGCACCACAGGGATTCCTGCCTCTGATGGTATTGCCAGCACAACTGATTTTACATATCTAGTTAATGCCGAACGTATCTGCTGGTAGAAATCATTGAGCTCAAAATTTATCAAACGGTTTAACTTGATGAAACTCTTAATATCTACAAGAGTAAATGTCATGGTTCCTCTTACAGCCAAAGGAACACCATGATCAGGAAGGCGTGGATCAAACACATCAAAATATGGTATACCAAAACGTATTTGATTGTTCAACTGCAAATTAAAGAAATATACCTCTGCCTGAAAAGGTGAAGTACCACCAAATGCTGCACCAACCAAACCCGCCAAGACGGGGAAGTTCGCTGTTTCTATAGTTCCATCATAGGGACCATAGATAAAGTCTTGCAGTGTCCCATTACCTTGGTTATAAACAAATACAGCTGCTTCACCTTCTTTTACTCGAAGGCTACTTCCATATCGTATGGAGTTTTCACGCGAAGTAGAGTTTGCCTCTTGACCTTCAGGTCTCCATTTCCATACCAAATATTCTTCTTGATCGCAGCGGATAACATTCATCAATCCGCCACTCTTTCCTATACCAAATATTCCCATAAATCACTAATACAATTTAAAAATACTTGATTTACTTTGATTTTCGAATTCAGTAATCTTCTCTTTGAGTCTAGGATCATCTCCCATCACAAATTTTGCTTTCATAATTATTTGCTCACATTTTGACTTCCACACTCTAGCAAGACGATTCTTTTTTACAATATCAGCATGTCTCTCTCTTGTTAAGAACCAGCAAATTCCAGCTACACCTAAGGGTAACCACCAAGCAAACATTACAATTATTCCAACAAAGCCTAAAGCTCTTTTAATATCGAACTGGCAACCTATTAATGCAACAATAACCATAAGTATAAGACATATTATTCCTCCTAATAGACCTCCGCCCAACTTTGCAAACAAACTGTCATTCACTTTAGAGTTTGGGATTCCCAGAAAGAGGAACTCGAGTATATCTTCTTTGGTTGTAGGTATTGGGAAATTAGTTATAAGCATCTTTACCTTCTCCTCCTTAATTGTTTCTGAGTCCTCTTGTGAAGAATAAATGTCGTTAATCATTGAAAAAAGGTTTTGAACAGATTTGTTTGCTTCTACATTATTAAATTCATATCCACATGTAGGGCACTTAACAGACATTGCAGGTATTATTTCACCACATGCAGGACATTTTTTTACTTTTGCAACAGCCTCTTGTTGCTTTTGACGTAATTTTTGAACTTCAGCATCAAGCATTAAGTCCACTTCATCTGGATCAACCCCTTCTAATAATGCACGTTTACGAATAACGGCTCTTTCTTGGTCTGTGATTACGCCATCAACTAATGACGCTTCAATCAATTTTTGTAAATCTTCTGAGAACATAATCTTATCTTTTATTTAATATTGGTTTACTTTGTCTTATTAATTCTTTCTCCAACTGTTCAATGCAAACATCTACATTTGTACAGCAAGCAGGGAAAAATATTATTTTCAAATAAAACTCCTTAGCAATCGGAAAACACTTGTCTATATCTACATCTTTTTTAGATTTATATAATAATGTAGCCATGTTCTTGATCATATTATTCATATAATCGTTTTCTCTTGGTGCAAAATGGGCAGCTATCCTTTCAATAAATGACCTCCCACCTGCTTTACCAATATATACTATTTTATATGGATTGAGTGAACGTTTTGTTAAATCTCGATTAGAAAGAAGTACCTCCTCAATATCATAAAAGAGATAAACTCCATTACAATAGTATGCAGGAAACATTAAGTCACTCAATTTCAAATCCTTCACTTTAATCCCAGGAATTGAGTTCAAATGATGAAAGACAGCAGAAATTGTACTTCTATTAATAGTACAATTCGAATTGAATAATCCAGGAATAGACTGAACATCAATGGCCAATTGAGGATTAATTGGCAACAAACTGCTATTATGTATAGGTTGTCTCATTTGTATTTTTGCCATAATTACTTATTTTGATTGTTCAATCTTTTCTTTTGCCCGATCCCTATCAGCCCATGAATATTGCATTGTTTGAACAGAATCTGAGACATTTTCAAGAGACATAGGTACTGCTTTAAAGAGAGGCATTATACGCTCAGCTAACCCTTCATTGTGTTTGCTAATGGCCAAATCAATAAGCATACTGCATTTCTGGTTGTATTTAGTAACAGAACGGATATAAAGATTATGTCCATCTTCCATCTTCCTCATATCATATCTGTCTTTAAAAGCAGTTCCTTCTGGTACAGGTGTTCCTTCTATAGGTACACTTGACAGCAGGAAAACAACACGATCAAGGCTCGACTTGTCACCATTTGCACAGAGATAAAGAGCCTCAGCATTAAACACTTCATCATAGGCTTTTTCATAATCAGGCTTACCTTGCATTCCTTCAAGGAGCTCATGAGCAGCCTCAAAATCATTTGCACGTAATGCATCTTGATAGTTATCATAACTAATCACTTCCTCAGTCTTGTATTTCTCTTTCAAGTCTGATTTTAGATTGCATGCTGTCAACATGGCTACAACAGCCAACAACATTAATAATTGTCTTCCTCGTATATTCATAACCTTATAACAATGCTAATCCAACTTTTGTCAACATAGGTAATGATGCATACATGGCTATGCCTGCGACACCTGTTACTACAGCGCCTGCTCCTAATCCCCAGAGGAATGGATGCTTTTTAAAAGATTCTACAATCTTACTACCAGAAGACCCACTCGAGGTATCACCACTATATGAAGATGAAGTTTGCGGCTTTGATACAGCTTGATCTGCAATCTTCATTGAGGCTTTTTGCTGATGTTGCAACTCTATTTGTTCTACAGCCAAACGCTCCAGTTCTATTTTCTGTTCATGTTTGATAGAATCCAGACGAACATCTTGAATATGCTTAACATAATTGTCGTAGAGTTTTGATGCCTCAGCATATTGTTTGGAGTTTGCTGGGATCATTTTCAGATATCCAGCAGCCATCGGATCGTATTGTTCACCCGCTGCAGCAATGGCATTCTTCATATCTGCCAGTGTTTCCGCTGCCTTTTGGTTTTTCATTTCTTCAAGCACTTGTCCTTGGCGCTTCTGGGCATAGTCAAAACAGGTTGTTGCCTGCTTAGGGACAGAAGCTAACAGGGCATAGGCTGTTTCGTAATCCTGCTTGTTGACATATTCTTCTACAATGGCCTTGAATCCTTGAGGATTACCATTATACCATGAAAAAATACGATCCGAAGCCGTTTTTATCATCTGCTGTAATGCAGGTGTGTTCTTAATATCATTGACAGCGTTTCTCGTAGCCTCAGTAAATGTTGCGCCAACGCCCTCTACATCTTCACTATGGGATGCATAGACATCGCCCGTTAACATATTGGCGACAACGAATGTAATGGTATATTTGCTCATCATTCGCTGGGGAGCGGTACCTGTAGCAGCATTTCCTGTTGGTGCCATCACCACTGCAAGTGCAAAGGCTGGGGAATTACCATAGCCTCCAACCCCATTCTGAGCAGCAATCTGCATCATCTTTCCTGCCATCAGCGATGAGGCTTCTTCAGTGATATCACCAGTGGCAGCAGGTGGAAGAACAGTCAGTTTAATATTGTTCTCAAACACGAGCGTTTGAATGTCTAACTTCAAACTGTCAAGTTCTGCCCTCTTTTTGTCGATAGCGGCCTGACGCTCAGCATCAGAGGTGAATACTTGTTCACGCTCTTTTGGAGCAAACTTCGTTCCTTGCTTGCCATTATTACATGCAACTAAGAGTGTTATTGCAAATAGTAATCCTAAGTATCTCATACGCACCTTATTATATTATAGACCACTAATCGTAATTAAGATCTCGCCTAACCCCTGAGCTTTGTTCGTTGCTTTCACACCAAGGTTTTTACGAATGGCTGAACGGAAATCACGAGCCCAATCATACACACTATTCTGGGTGCCGTCTTCATGAAGCAATTTAATACGAACATTCACAAAATAGATTTCATTATCGCTATTACGTTGCATCTTATATGCTCCCTTGATGGTATGGGTATTCAGATAATCCACGATCCAATCGGAATAAGTATCGCCTTCTGCATTTTCATCAGACAGTTTGATATTAGAACCTTTTTCTACTGCGACCCTGACTGTTACCTCACGCCCACGATAGAGAATATCAGAGAAATATTTAATAATATCTTCAGATAGCTTTGGGAGTTTGCCCTCTAAAGACTTTTGCAATGTCTCAGCAGCATTGGAAGTTTCAATACCAGTTTCGCTAATCGTAGCTACCACCTTATTTGTGTAAGCATCTAATGCACGAAGAGTATATGAGAGTTCACGCTTGCTTACATTATGACTGGCGAGATCCATCTTGTTCTTATAATCAAGTTCAAGGATGATGTCCGGCTGGGCTGTTGTTAGAAGTAAGGTCTTGGAATCCTTTTCCAGATCGTCAGCCATATCTGTCGCCTCCTGGGTATTAAGTTGTTTCAATGTCTGTTCCAAATCGTTTAGAGGATAGTTCATATCCACAAACGCTCCTTGAACAGTTGATAGAATCTGCTGATTATCATTGTTGGCAAGAAGATACTGCTGATAATCACGCAGTACGAACTTTCGACCATCAATCGTCTGTGTCTTTAGGGAGTTATACTCTTCGAGGAGATTATCACTTGGTAATACCATAATCGTAGGAAGCGCCTGCTGGACTGCATTCACATCCTCGCTTTCATAGTCACCTGAGGCAGAAGCCTTTTCTGTCAGACTCTTATTCTTTCCTCCAGAACAGGCAGAGATAAAGATTGCGACAGCAAATAATGAAAAACAGAAGGCTGCTTTATAAAATCGGTTTTCAGTCATTGTAGTTACTTCGTGCCCCCAGCACCTTTAGGCACATAAATTCAACATAGAAGCGTGGCACTGATATGTTCCATATCTCCTGTTGAAGGCCCTAGGAAAACCCAAAATGCAAGATATAGTAATAGCAGTCCACGCAAAGCGCGGAAGCTAATTACGCTGTCATCTGCATTTTATTGTGAAAGTTTCCTAGGCTTTACAACAGTCAGACAAGCATAACGCTCCTTTAATTCCCACAATGTCCTGGATGCGATTATATCGCTATCCGAGGGCAAATATAGGGAAAAATGCGCGGACTGCCAAATTTTTTCTTCACTTTTTTACTCATTGTCTCAGAATTTACAAAAATCATGCTACAAAGATATGAAAAATGGATGAGTTATCGCTCATCCATTTCGTCCATTCTCGTCATGGTATAATCATAGATCTCTTTCCTTACCAAATCTATAGGGATATGGGGATATCTGGCAGATAGTTTATTGGCTGATGATTGGTTCAGTCCCTTTAGATAAGTACCAGCAGAATAATTTGGGTCTTTGGATCTCATGAGTGAATCATGACTAGCATCAAGTACGATTGCTATATTCTTCTCCACAGCCTGCCTTATATCAGCCATCAATGAATCTTTTGATAAGTCCTCCTTCTTGGTTTCTGATGAAATCGCTTTCAGGTCTTCTTCAGCAAACTCCTGCTTTGGTGATTCCTGAATGATGGTGTCTGGCTTTGCTATCTCTTGTGTCTTTTCAAAGTTAACCTGTTCAGACTTAGGATAAAATAGGACACCAGCAACTATCGTAATGATGGGCAACAAAAGCAGCCATCGATTGAAAACCTTTTCTTTGGGGAGATGATTTATGACATCAGTTGTTGTTTGAAATCTGTCTGATGGATCAGTCTGCAGGCATTTTGCCTTCACCTTATTATATATAGAGGGCAGTGGGAGCGAATCCATGATTTTACCAATGGCATAGATATCAGTAGTGGCATTCACCTGAGAACCATTGATTTGCTCTGGTGCAGCATATTTGTCTGTTCGCCCCATCGTGTCAGTATAGCCATCTGTGTAGCAGAAGCCTAAATCAGTCAGTTTGACCTCTTGCCCTATGCGAGTCATCAGGATATTACTAGGTTTCAAATCAAGATGAACCACCTGATGCTGATGCAAATAGCCAACACCTTCCAAAAGTTGTGTCAGAAATCGATTGGTATTCTGAACTGACTTAAAGTAATCAGGATTATCCTTCACAAACGCTCCCAACGTCAGTCCATCCACATATTCTGTCAACAAATAATCATCGCCCTTTGCCACATAATGCACCAAATGAGGATGATCCAAATGAAAACCAATCTCAAACTCTTTCTGCAAAGCTGCCACATATCGAGGATCAGTGCTGAGTTCTGGCTTCAGACGCTTCATAAAATGGAGTTTGCCATATAGCTTCACACGATAGCAATCGCATGTTGCTCCACTGACTGGCAACAACTCAGCATCAGGAAACGACTTCTGAGCATCTGAGAACTCTGACAACTCCATAGACTAAAGGATCTTAAAACTGACACCCTGCGCCTTACCTGCAGTAAAGGCACCAAGGTCAATGCCTTCTCGCCACACATGACTCACCAGAAGAGGATAACCTTTCACAATGTGAGTGATGATGAGTTCATCGCCTATCTGGAGTTTGCTGTTCTGACTCTCCTTTACCATGAATCGTCCTTCGCCACTATATTCTAATTCTAACAAACGATCAGGAAGATAACTGATCTGAATACGCTGGCCTCCAGAAAGATCATTCACTCTGATTTCATCTTCAGCAGTATTAAAAGATGAGTTACTCTTATCATCGAAGCACTTCAGCGAATCCCAATTATCAAAATCCAAATAACGGGCAATGATATCAAGCGTCGATAATCTTGGTTCACGCTCATCTTCGATAAAGCCCAATAGTCGCTTCAAGGTATTCACACCAATATGCTCACCTGTCACTGATTCTATATCGAGTGCTAGGTATTCACAGTCAGCAGGCAAACGCAGTTCACGCTTAGCCTTCTGCTGCAGCAGGTCTTTTATGTAAGGAGAAAACTTCATACGTTGATTACTACGACTGCAAAGATAAGGCTTATTCTCCACACCACCAAATATTTCTGTCGCATTTTTAGTTCAACAGTCTCCCATCTCCCATCCATTTCGTCCACTGTCTCTAAATACTTGATGAAAGAAACTTTTCAATTGTGAATAATCGAGTTGCGTGTGGTATTAATCCCCAAAGTCTAAAAAAGGATTCCTCGCTCAGTGACACAGGGGGCAGACACTTCTTTGTCAGTTTCTCGCGACAGGAAATTGTATCATACATGCTATTTGTCGCATAAATAACTATCAGTCGCAACAAGTTGGAGAAGAAAGTAGCAGATTATTTGGAATGTACCTGGAAAGTCCATAACTTTGCACCAGCTTTTTGATTCATCTGCATTAGTTTGATAGTTATAAAATGTTTGGTTTGTTATTCTGAGTTAGTTCGTTTTTTCTAATTGTTTGTTTTAGGTTTGAACATATAAGGCTCGCAGGGATTGCGAGCCTTATATGCGTTTATTACTAAAAGACACAGAAGGGTCTGACCCCTTTGTGTCATTGTGCTTACGCCTTTTTGGGCGTTGTACTGATATTCACCAGATGGACGATGTTCAGATAAGGGATGCCGGTGTTGGCTTCGAGACCAATCTCACAGGTACGGCTGTTGGAATAGCCGACCTCGATCTTGTTCTTTTCTA
>JAEEGH010010391.1_pt1 | contig 21389 bp, 29 predicted proteins | sample 9134181 | NCBI WGS metagenome assembly JAEEGH01 (sample SAMN16246544, study PRJNA631951) | gut metagenome | biome: gut microbiome; feature: rumen; material: DP-attached | host: Bos | place: Iran: Karaj | collected 2018-10
ATTCGCACTTCTGTTCCATGTACGACCTGTACCGTCGCCGTGTTGTGCGCGAAATACCTATTTCAATAGCCACGTTCCGCCGTTACATGAGGTTTGCCGTCAACCGTGACGGATTCATAGGAACCGGGAGCAACCGAATCGAAAAGCCGGTGATTCCAGAACTCGCATCCGACTACGACGAACGACAACTCAAACTATTCAACATTTCAAACTATTAAATATAAACACTTATGAAACAGATTTTTCTTGACATTCAACAACAACTATCGACGGTTCCTGCGCTCAAGCACATCGACAAGAACTGGAACCAGCTCAACTACGAACAGCCGCCTGTAAAATGGCCGTGCGCATTGATTGACATAGCCAACGCCGACTATTCGCAAGTGGCACAACTACACCAGATAGCCGAGGCCGATGTGGAACTCACCATCGCCGACCTTCGGTTCACCAACACCTCGCTGCGCAACCCAAGGCACGAAGACGGCTTCGACATATTCACCTTGCTTGACGACGTGCACCAGGCATTGCAGGGTTTCCGCCCAACAGGAGCACAGCAGCTTGTACGCACCAACCTCCAGAAGGTTGAAAACGGCTACAACTACGAGATTTACAAAATGACCTACCGCACCAGTTGGAAGGTGGAAAAACTCACCGACACCACATCGGCACACGTGGAGCCAGTAATCATCGACGAACATATTAGCAGAAGATTCACCAAAATACAGTAAGGAGGCAATATTATGACACAAGACGGACAAGAAAAGGTATTACAGAAAGGATTCACCGTAATCCGAAAATGCGATAATCCAAAACCTTGTATTAGGCAACTAAAAAGAGCAGGCGTTTGGATTACCTATGCTAATTTCAAGACCAAAGCAGAAAGGGATAGAGAATTCAAAGTGATGTTGCAAAAAGATTGGGTAATAGAAGATTAACAATAAAAAAACGAAAATTATGGCATACAAGATTACATGTAAAGACTGCATACATTACCAACAAGAGGTATCGTATGTATGTGGAGTTGCAATATTTGACCCAATGAAACCGCCATATTGCGACTACATAAAGGGAACAACGTCGCCAAATCATCCTGCTTGCACATTAGGCGGATTCAAACTCAAAGTTGACAAATAAAAGACGCTTTCTATCGCGTTCAAAAAAAAGCCTCGGACTCCGCCGTTTGAACACTGTTTGAACGGCGGTTTTTATTTTTATTAACAAGAATATGTTGTTTTTCTGTTGAAATGTCGTATAATTGCACACGAAAGACAAAGGGAAAATGTGTAACAATCTAAAGGATAAGTCTGCTAAATACGAAGTTACAGCTGCGTTTCTTCAAAATAAAAGCAATGCTCTGAAAAATGATTATTGTCCTGTGATTGCTCATAGTGCATACTACTCATGTTATCAGTTGATGTTTTTTATTTTTAAGAAAAAAATGAAAAAAACGGACACTGATTTGGAGATAGAATTACAAAATTTCAAAAAAACATATCCACACCAAAAAGCAGGTCGTCATATAATTTTAGCAAATCTTGTAGGAGATTACATAAATAAAATAGATACTAATGACTATAATGATTTTTCAAAAATTACTCTTTTAAGAAAGTTAAGAGTTAAGGCAGATTATTTTGATGAACCATTTACTTATCAGGATAGTTCTAACGCAATTATGTACGAATCTTTGGTTTTACCTATACTAAAAAAATATTCATAATGAATTCATTTAACTTTTTGATAGATAAATTGACTCACATCGTTGAGACATGTTCTAATATTAGGATTAGATATAAATATATAGAAGAAGACTTATTGCATATAGTTGAAGTCGTTCCAGAAAAGACATTTCAAGAACAAATTTTTCTTGAAATAGAGAAAAAATTTGTGTCGGAATTTCATGAAAAATTCAAATATGAAAACCTATGTTTTATATCAAACGACGACCCGATTGGAATAAATAATCCAGACTTTGTCATGCAAGGGAATAATTTCGGAAACATAATCACAGAAAGGTTCATTAATGATATCAAAAGAACTGAATGGAAAATAGAATTGTCTTGTGATAGAGATGAGGAAATATTTTACGATAATAAATTAGCAGCATAAACAATGAGTGAACAAATAGCAAAATTTAGATTATCAAAATTTACAATAACTAAGTCTGTTGTTGAAATTAAGGAAGCGGAAAAAATCAGCGATAACTTGAATGCTGAGTTTAACCAATCTGGTGCAATTGAAGAAAACAAAAATATATTCAAATACACATTAGAGTCAACGATAAAAGATGAAACGGAAAATCTTTTTATAAACACTATAGTAGTAGGTATATTTGAGTTTGACAATAACCTACCGGAAGAAATGAAAAAGTCATTTTTCAATGTAAATGCTCCTGCAATAATATTCCCTTATGTAAGAGCTTATGTATCTTCTATCACTGGTTTGTCTGGAATAAAACCTATCATATTGCCGACATTGAATCTTTCGAATCGTGGAGGAGAAAATACAAATAAGTAAAAGATGTAAGTACCATAATAATTAAAAAAAGCCACTTTCAAGTGGCTTTTTTATTTCCCCAACCTCCCCATCTGTTCCTCGATAGTCTTTTTCACCATTTCGGTTATTTTGGCATGGTCGCCGATGAACTGACGCTTGGGTAGGTGTACGTTGTGCGAGCGTCCTGCGTTGTTGGTGCCTTCGTTGTGTGCCTCGCTATAAGGTAAATCTGAATAAATGATTGCCTTTCCCGGTTCCGTCTTCCAGCGGATGGAACGACCGAGGTCGCCTGTGCGACCTGTAAGGATTTTTCTTCTGCCCATTACACCTTTGCCTACAGGAACCACCTTGGTTTTAACTTTTCCGCCCTTGGTTTTGTATTTAACGGTGTGCAACTGGCGACGCTGCACTTCCTTCCACTTTTTGCCGAAAAAGCCCTCTTCCTTGAAGTTCTGCTTGAACATCTGCGTGGCTCGGTTGGCCACTATCTTGGGAATGGTCTCGTTTACCGCCTTTTTTAACTGGGCGTTCATCCGTTCGAGGTGTTTGCTGAATTGGTCGGGTGTCATATTTTTTTCCTCTAACTCTTGACTTTTATATCCAACATTCTTTATATTTGCTCTTGAAACAAGGTTTTGCTTCTTTATCATTGGGGCGGGTATTTCAGCCTATGAGAGTTGCAAAACCTTAATTATTATAATCCGTTATATTTTTGCTAATTGTATATAAATAATATAGTCCATCTTTGTGCAATACTATATTGAGATATGCAGATTGACCATTGGCAAGTTTTATTTCAGAATAAAAATACTTTTGAAATTTCTTTTTTAGTCGTAAGGTCTTACCTGTATTGTGACTTAAATCTATATCAGCCGAGTGTCTATATTCTGCTTTTTCAAAATATCTTTGAGGATTATTTAGAACCTCATTCTTTAACCAATATATATTTTTTCGACCGAGCATAGAATAGGCAGTCTCTGAAATTCCCCATTCTGCAAAATGAATGTCTTGTTTCACCCCCTCAATTTCACATTGAAAAGATTGAGACAATAACGGATTGGATTCAGAGTCGTGTTTATATTTTTTATGGACGAATAGTTCAACTTTATATTCGGCATTGTCCCGTTCTTTTCTATTTTGTCCTGACTTTGCTATGTAACTTGCCTTATCCGTAAAAATCTCTCCTGTAACGCTTGGATTTCCTTCCAAACCTTTGGGAACTTTAGGTTCTTTCTTGCGTGAGTATTTTTCTGGTTCTTTGGGAGCATCGTCACATTCTTCCAAGTCGCACATACAATTCCATTCAGTTCCTGGTTGATGGCGTTTCCAAAAGTCATCGTCTTTACGCCACACGCCGCCCCAAAACATTGCGTGCGACTGCCGTGGATTCACCGCACGGCTCGGAAGCCATTTCAGGCAGGGGAACAGTTCTCGGCGGTCGGGTTCGTTGAACTCGGTGAACTGTTTTGCAGTGCGGGCACGTGCGCCCGCGGTGGTCAGTTCCGCATCAGTCCATCGGCGGAACTGGTTAATGGTCGCCTTGTTTGCCTCGTCCAAATCCTTGCCAGAAAACTGCCGTGCGTTGTCGTCGAACGCCTGACGGACATAGTTCGCCTTGTAGGCGGAAAAACGGCTCACGTTGGCACGCAGCTGGTCGGCCATTTCGGGATATTCGTCGCCAAACACGCTGTCAACCGCCTTTCTAAAACCGTTTGAATAGTGTTTATACAGGTCTTCCAACGAATCGTCGGCCGTGATGGCCGAGAGTCTTACTATTTGTCTGTTGTCGGCACAACCGCAGGTGCATCCTTCCGGGTGTGCCTTCAGCCGAAAAAAGGTTGCCGAGTTCTTGAACGACGGGTCGGTGTAGCAAATCAGCTGGCGGTATTCCTTCAACTGAAGTATTTTTCCGTAGCGTATGTCCTTGGCACGGAACACGGAGCCTTCGGTGGTGGGGTTGTTCATATACTCCTTCTGGAAGTTGCGTTCGCCCATCATCTGCCGCATTTCGGCAACCTCGGCTGCGGTGTAGTTTTCCTTCCATGTGGGTTTGCCGTCGCGGTCGAGAATGTTTACCTTGGTGTGGTACACGCCTGGTCGTTCTATTATTTTCGACAGCACGGAGTTCTTGGCAATGCGGTTGCCAACCATAATGAAGCGTCCGCGTCCTGCCTCCATTGCTCCGAACAAAGCCGACAGAACCCACTCGGTTGCTTTCGACACTCGCTGTTCGTTACGCACCATCTCGTCGTCGTCGATGTCGTCTATTATTATATAGTCGGGACGGCGCGAATGTTCTTTAAGACCACGGGGTGACTGTCCACGGCCAAGCGAAGTGAAAAAATATCCGTCGCTTGTCGAAAACTTGCCTTCCGCCCAGTTGCCCTCCTTAATCTGTTTGCCGAAGTCGGCAATGAACAAATCATTGTATTGAAGTTCCGCCTGAAGGTCGGCAAGCAGCTGGTCGGCGGAATCCTCGCTTTTTGAAACAAGCACCAAGGTGTGGTATTGCCGCTGCTTTTGAATTTTGAGCCAAAGGGGAACCAGTACGCCGAAGTGCGTCGATTTTGCGTGTCCGCGAGCCCACTCGAACACGGCGCGTGCGTTCGGGTTTCGAAGAATATAACGTGCGGCCGTAAGTTGGAATGCTCCGCAGTCGCACCGTGCTATATGCGGAAAGTAGGTCTTTACAAAGTAATTATAGTCGCGCTGGGCACGTGCTATGCGTGCCGCCTTGACCGAGGCGTCCTCGTGGCGGTCTTTCCTGAAAATTTCACCGCTGCGGATTCCTTCTTGAAGCAGTCGCCACTCCCTGTATTTCTCGGTTTTTGTTATATCCATTCCTCACTTGTTTTGATGCAAAATTCCGCCTTACGAGAAAAAAACTAAAATATTGTTATCACTTTGATACTTATATTTTTATAGGTATTGCGATTGGTGAAAATTTGCATCGTAAACAATTTTTCACAATGGCGACGAAACAAGAATTGAACAAGAAAAAAGAGATTGCCTGCTCAATGTATATGCAGGGCAAACAGCAGAACGAGATTGCCGAACTGCTCGGTGTGAGTGCGAACACCATAAACAAATGGGTAAACGACGGACATTGGGAGGAACGGCGTGCCGGCATAGGCATAACTCGAAGCGAAATTGTCACCAAAACATTACTATATGCGAGCCGACTTCTTGACAAGCTCAACAGTCAGGATGTTGACCTGACCAACACTGGAAAGATAATCGACCAGATTGTGAAACTGTCGGCCACAATACAGAAAATCGACAAGCAGACCACCGTCGTCGATGCGATTGAAGTGTTCCAGGCACTTAATAAATGGTTGCTTGCAAGAATGGAGACCGACAAGAACATCACACCGGAGTTGTTGCAGCAATTCCAACACTATCAAGATTTATACATATCGGAAAAACTAAACGAGAAATAAGATGGGAAAGAAAACTGTATTCATATTATGCGACGGAAACAACGTGAACAGCTACGGTTTCCGCACCGATGTCCAGAAACTGGTTCTTGACAGATTCAAGGCAAATCCCGTAATGCTGTTCTCGCACGACAGCGACAAGGTGATAGGCCGATGGGAGAACATCAAGATAGAAGACGGCAAACTGACCGCCGAGGCGGTGTTCGACACCGACGACGAAGACGCAAAGAAAATTGCAGGCAAGGTTGAACGGGGATTCCTGAAAGGTTGCTCCATAGGAATGATGGTGCTTGACGTGCGGGAAGACGAAAACAGCATTCCAACCGTAACCGCGGAACTCCTCGAAGCGTCAATCTGCGCATTGCCGAGCGACTCGCACGCAATACGCCTGTACGACAAGAACATGAAGCAGCTCACCATTGGCGAGTTGCGGCTTCAGATGCAAAACAATACTAATTTAATACAAACAAAAATGACTGAAAAAGAACTGAAAGAGAAAGTGGAGGCCTTAGAGGCACAACTTTCGGAAAAGGACAAAAAAATCACTGAACTCGAGGCAAAAATCGCCGAAAAGGAAAAACAAGCAGTGGATTCTTTCTTGGACGCAGCCGTGTCGGAAGGCAAGATTGCGAAAGGGGAAAAAGAAAACTTCGCCAAATTGGCAGTTTCCGACTTCGAGACTGTGAAATCGCTTGTTGAATCACGCCAGGGCAAACCATCGGTGAGTTTGGCGGGAATGGTCAATTCCAAACAGTCGGTTGACGGCGAACGTGCCAACTGGACGTACATGGAATGGATGAAGAAAGACAGCGAAGGGCTTGCCAGACTGAAAGCAGAGAACCCGAAAGAGTTCGAAAGACTGCAACAAACTTTGTAAAATAACAATTAACTCATAATTATTAACTCTTAATTCAATAAAGTCATGTTAAAACAAATTTTTGCAAACATCATCTTATCATTGTTCTACCCCGCATGGTCGTGGTTGAACGAACTTACGTCGATGGACCACATGGTATCGGCAAACAAAATCAATCTTGCGGAAGTCGGTGCCGACCCGGAAGTAGTGCAAGACAACAAGCAATGGCCTCTTGTGCCGACTGGAAGAACCGACAATGGCGTTGAGATTGTTCTCGCCACGTTCGACACGGTTCCTACACACGTAACCAATGTAGAGGAATTGGAAACAAACTACAACAAATGCGAGTCGGTTGTACAGCAGCATGTGAACTCGTTGCGTACATTGGCGGCAAAGAGTGCGGCCTACAACATCGCTCCCGAAAGCAATTCAGCCAACACTCCTGTATTGGCTACAACAGGAGCCGACCGTGGCGACGGCAACAAGGCGTTGACCTACAATGATTTGCTCCGTTTGCGTACCGCATTCAACAAAAAGAACTATCCTGTTGAAGGGCGCGTGCTTTTGCTCTGCCCTGAACACGAGGAAGATTTGTTGGCCGAAGACGTAAACCGTTACAACCAGATTATGACGACTGGCCAAGTTGCGGGATTCAAGGTATATACGTTCAATGGCAATCCTAACTACAGCACTGCGGGCGTGAAAGCTGGTTACGGAACAACCAATGCACAACCTGCATCAATCGCATTCCTCAAGAGCGAAGTGATGCGTGCGATGGGAACAATCGAAGGCGAACCTGAAAAACGCTGGGCAGACTACCGTGGTTGGTTGTTAGGTTTCCAATTGCGTTTCGTGGCTATGCCGTTCCGCAACCAAGGAATCGCGGCAATCTATTCGGCTTCGGCTTCTGAAACGGCTCCAAGCGATGACAATTCGCAAGGCGGCGACAACGAACCAGTAGTTCCTACAATCAGCGGTGCTTCTACAATTGAAGCCGGTGCTGCGGCAAAATCGTACAACCGCACGTATGCAGTAAGCGACGGCTCTGAAATAGAAGTGGCAGTTGACGACCAAGAAAACGACTGGTTGAACGTTTCGGCCACAGGCAACAAGGCAGTGATTTCTGTAGCGGCATTCGACTACAACGCCGAGGCAACTTCGCCACGTACGGCTACGTTTACCGTAAGTGCAAACGGAGCGACCAAGCAAGTTACTGTTTCACAAAAAATGGCTGCTGAGGCGTAATGACTCGTCAGGAATACAGAAGACTGTGCAGGGAACGCGAATCCCTCCAGAAACAGGTGGAAAACAGAGCGACAGCCGCATTGCACGACAAGCGGCTGCCTCTTTGGATTCGCAAGGTGAAACTGAACCAGCTGCACAAGAAAGGTCTTCTGATGAACATAGAATCGGTTAATAACTAAAACGTACCATGAGAACCGGGACAAGCGGCATAGAACTGATTAAGCGACACGAGGGTTGCAGACTGCGGGCATATTTGTGCCCGGCGGGCGTGCCCACCATCGGCTACGGTCACACCAAAGGCGTAAAGCTTGGCGATGTGATTACAGCCGTCCAAGCGGAGCAACTGCTAAAGGAAGATGTCCGTCCAATTGAGGCATTCTTGTCTCGACAGGGACTGACCCTTACGCAGAATCAGTTCGACGCCCTTGTATCGTTTTGCTACAACTGCGGATGCGGTGCGTTCCAGCGTTCGTCGCTACGCAAGGCGATAGCCGAAGGTTACAGCGACGCTGTTGTGCGTGAGTGCTTTATGCGGTGGGTGAAAGCCGGTGGAAAAGTTCTTCCAGGATTGGTGAAAAGACGTACCGACGAAGCCGAATTATTCTTGAAACGATAATGAAAAAGGAAATCAACATACGGTTCATTCTTGCTGCCGTGGTGGTGGCTTTCGGAATACTGCTGATTGTGGCAGGGTTCATAGTTCCGCCAACAGGCGTGATAGATGCGAGCGTTCTCACCGCGTTCGGCGAGGCGCTGACTTTTGCAGGCAGCGTTCTCGGCATCGACACGTCGTACCGCAAGAAGAAACTCGACATTCAACGGAAGGAGGAAGTATGCGAAGACTGATTCTTATAGTGTGTGTGCTGATTGCATTGTGTTCGTGCCGAAGCCAGAAGGCCGTGCAGAACGAAAGTTCGTCGGTACTGACGGTGACGGTTCACGACACGGTGTACCAGACACGCCTTCAGGAACGGCTCGACAGCGTGGTCTATATCTACCGCAACGACACGGTGATGATTGACCGCTGGCACAACCGCACCAAGGTTGACACCGTGTATAGGAACTTTACGGAGTACGTGCACGACACCGTGCGGGTGGTTGAAACCATACAGCAACCGAAGAGCGTTAAATGGTCGGTTAAAGACGATTTGAAAACCTTTTTGGCGTGTGTGGGATTGTCGGTGTTTCTGCTGTTAGGATTAAAGTTGTACAACGACAAACGGAACTGATATGGGAAAGAAAAAAACTAAAAAGGAAACATCGGCATTTCCGGTACTGACAAATTCTTTGTGGAAGTGTTCGGATGGAATATGCTATTCTGATGTTTATTTAGCAAATCAACACGAAAAACAAATAAAAAACAAAAAACGATGAACGACATTAAATTTACAAAGACCAACGGCGGATTGGATCGTACAGCCGCCAGCGAAGACCCGATTTCGGGATTGGTGCTATTCAATTTGACAGGAACAGGCGAGAGCTCTACTCCGTTTGTTTTTGGAACCGAAGACGGACAAATCAAAGGATTTGAAGCCGTGACAGTCGGTAATGAAACAGCATACGTTAAAAAATTCACGTTTGCCGAACAATTGGAGGAATGCGGTATTGAGTATGAAAAATACGAGGATACAGCATTGAGCGAATTGCAGAAAGCAAAAAATTTCGTCCACTACCATATTTCTGAATTTTTCAGAATGAATGCAGGTGGAACAGTGTATTTAATGCTTGCAAACTCCGATGTGTCGGTTGATGCCATTGCCGTGTTGCAAAACTATGCCAACGGACGTTTGCGTCAAATTGGCGTAATGACAAACGGCGACAATGCCACCGCATATCAATTGGCGTTGACGGAAATGGAAGCGAACCACAAACCTGCCAGTCTCGTTCTTACAAAGAGCGGAAAAAATGTTGAATTGGCAACATTGACAGGAACATCATTGGAAACAGCAGGACGCTGCAACGTGTCGGAACTGATTGGTTGCGATTTTGATGTTACCAAGGTAAACGAACTTGGTGATTATGCCTATTTCGGTTGTTTAGGAACTCTGTTGGGTGCAATCAGCAAGGCAAGTGTGAACGAGTCAATAGCGTGGGTTCAGAAGTTCCCGTTAGGATTCGAGTCGCCGGCATTGACAAACGGCAACCTTATTAAGAATGTTTCGGAAGGCAATCAGGATTTGTTAAATGCAAACCGTTACATTTTTGTCCGCACATACGTGGGCGACGCAGACTGCTATTTCAACGACAGCCATACGGAAGATTCAGTGACAAGCGATTATGCGTTCATTGAAAACGTGCGCACAATAGACAAGGCGTGCCGAGGCATACGCAAGAACCTACTTCCGTATATGAATTCGCCGATGAAGGTTTACTCGCAGACAGGCAAGCTCGACCCAACGACCGTTTCATATTTGCAATCAATAGCATCTGACGCGTTGACAGATATGGAAAAGGTAGGCGAAATTTCTGGTTATTCGGTTAAAATAGACCCTGACCAAAACGTGCTTGCAACTTCGGAACTCGAAATCATTGTGAAGAAAGTTCCTGTTGGAGTAATCCGCAAAATGAATGTTAAAATAGGTTATACTACTAAATTGTAAAGGAGGATTCAAAAATGGAAACACCGCAAATAACAACAGTTGCGCCATTGATAAACGGCGTTGAATATGGATGGGCATCAGTAAATATGATGATAGCAGGAATGCAGACGGTTGGCGTTACCGCATTCGACTTCCAAGAAAAGCAAACAAAGGAAAATATCTATGGCATCGGGGTTAAACCTATTGGGCGTGGATATGGCAACATCGAATCAAATGGTAGCATTACTCTGCTTCGTTCCGAGATTGCCGCTATTCGCGAAAGTGTGCCGACCAAAAAACTCATCGACATTGCTCCGTTCACCATTGTATTAAAATACATCCCGACAGCCGGTGAAAAGATGGTGACAAAGATTTTCAAGAATGTTGAGTTTACCAACGACGACTACGGAATGAAACAAGGTGACACGAAAGAGGAACAACAGTTGGATTTGGTAATAGGTAGCATCGAGGAGGAATAGCCATGAAACAGTTTTTTGAAAAAAGATATGGCAAAGCTCAACTGGATGCGTGGAAACAGAAATACGGCAGCATTTTCGGCTACAAGACCGAAGATGGGAAAAGCTGCGTTCTTCGCTGTCCTGACCTCGATATTATTGATGCTTGCAGGACTACCAGTGGCGGAAGTTCCATCAGGTTCGACAAGGCGCTTGTGGAAAACTGTTGGCTCGATGGCGATGAGGAACTCCGCAAGGAAGACAAATACAAGATGGGCTTGTTCGACTGGCTTGGTACCATAATCAAGAAAGTCGAAGGCAATCTGGTGGAGTTGTAAGCCTTTGCACCATAGAAAAGCCCGGCGTTTCGGAGCGGCGGGACAGAGCAAAGGCATTGCAATATTTGTACAGAATGATGAGGGCGTATGTGAGGTATTACCTTAAATATACGCCCGACGTTCTGGACAGAATGACCACCAAACAACTCGTGGAGGCATTCCTTGATGTTTCGTTTGTGAGAAAACGGAAAAATCCGATGGAAGCAGAAGAATGATTTAAACTAAAATGTACAAAATCAACGATAACTCTATCAAACCAACAATAAGTAAAATCAACTTAGAGAGCTTTGGATAAAGCATCGCAAAAATCATATAGCAAAAAAAAGTAGTCATTTTCAATTAATTATAGTGCAATATACAACAAAAAAGTAATTATGTCAACAAATTCCGTAAAATATCCTATAGAGGTTGTCGATAAATTTAGCATTCCAATGCAAGATTTTATTAACAATGTGGATTCTGCACAACAAAAAATGGCAAAGTTTTCTGATGCTATGGAGAAACTCTGGAATGGTGCAAAAATCATTGCTTCTATTGGTATTGTGTTCAAAAAAGCCTTTGATTTCGGAAAAGAATCGGTAAACGCCAGTAATCAAATAGAGGTGTACGAGGCATCTCTTAAAAATATGCTTGGTACTGCCGATGCGGCACGTGAACGTATGCAGGACTATATGCGTATAGCCCAGGCAACGCCGTTCGACTTGCCACAGGTGGTTGAAGCTGGAAACAAACTTCAGGCAGTAGGAAAATACAGCGAAGAAAACCTGAAGATGCTCGGCGACTTGGCTGCGGTGAGCGGCAAACCTATGGAACAGGCATTGAACGCATACACAAAAATGGCTTCGGGGCAGAAAGGCGTGGCTATTGATATGTTCCGCGACTTGATGATTACCACCGAAGACTGGACTAAAGCAACAGGCAAAGGCGTTGACAAAAGCGGTCAGTTACAGGCAAGCACCAAGGAACTGCTTGCGGCTTTGCCACAGATTATGAAGTCGAAGGGTTACCTTGGTATGATGGCATCGCAGGCGGAAACTACACAAGGAAAACTTGCAAATCTTGAAGATGGAATATTCCAGTTGAAAGCTGCCATAGGCGAACAACTCCGTCCTACCGTGCTGAATTTTACGAGTTCTGCAAGCCGTGCGGTTGACGCAATGAAACGCTGGGTGGAAATTCCGCTTGAACAAAAAATAGCAGCCGAAAAGCAGGAACTGAACTTTTTGGTGGAACAGTTACTCGATACCAATACAAAAGAAGACGAACGGGCAACTGTAATTGACACTCTACAAAGGAAATATCCTGAATTCCTGAAAAACCTCAATTTGGAAAAATCGACCAACGAAGAAATTGCTACAGCACTGCAAAAAGCCAACGATGAATACGACCGTAAAATGAAAAATGCGGCCATCAACAGGAAAATAGAACAACTTCAAGCGGAACAAGGAGAAACTATGGATGATATTATGGCTTATAAAGCATCCATAGATGGGAAGAAAAAATATTCAACATTAGTCTTAAAACAAAAAGAAATTACTGACAGAGTATTTGGTAAAGATGAATTTGGACATTATGAATTAGATGATGAAGGGCATTTGTTTCACTACTATATGAAGGGTAGAACTTCTTATCGAGACGAAAAGAAAGATTGGGAAAAAGACATACCAGAAGAAACCGTAAAAGAGTTGCTTAAAATACATGATGAAATGGTTATAGCTAAAGAAGCTATGACCTTTTTGGGTAACGATGAAAAAAGACTTAAGAAAGCAGAAAAGGCATACGAAAAATATAAAAATACCATAAAATTCTGGGAAGATATGCTTGAACCAGAAAACAAACCCGATGACAACGGAAACAACGGCAACGGAGGTTCTTCCGCCGCTTCAGCACTTGAAGATGCCTCGACTACAATTTCAGCCGGTGGAAAATCGGTGAAGAATTTCAACATAACAATAAACGACGGCTTGGTGAAGGAAGTGGTGAACAACTTCAACAGTTCCGACGACGACCCTGCCAGCGCAAGTTTGTTTATGGAAAAACTGAGTGATGCGTTACAAACGATTGTAAACGATGTGAACTATGCAGCAAACTAACGACTTACATACAAGGATTATTGTAAAACTACAAGACACGTTTGGCGACACCAATGTCCGCAGAGCCGTGAACGCACACAACACAGCCAAACTCGTAGGAACAACCGTGGCAACCGCCTCGGTTAAAAGCGGACTCTATGGTGTGGCATTAGGAACGGAACCCATAGAGTTCGACCCCTATAACGATTTGCTTCAGCTTGAGGAACTGAACACCGACAACTCGCTCATATTGAAAAACAAAGACAACACACAAATTGGGCTTGTAGGTGTTAAGATTGACGTGACCAAGGTAAACAAGATAGTGGAGACGCAACTTGTGAACCGCGAGGGAAAAGTAAAGGAGTTCATTCAAAACGACGATTACACAATTACTATAAAAGGGAATTTATACGGAAACCGTAACAAGTTTCCGCTTGCGGCATTACAACAGTTGCTTGAAGTGCTACGCCCAAATCAAAACATGGAGATTGCAAGTCCTTACTTGGAAGCTTTTGGTATTTGCAAAGTAGTATTAAAACAAGCTGAATTTAAGCAATCGAACTTAAAATACTTTAATGTAATGCCATTCGAATTAACAATGGCGAGCGATATGGATTATAATTTTTTAGTGGAGGATTAAGTATGTTTTATTTAAGACCAGGAACAACACAATCAAATGTTATTGCAAAATCTTCATATCCTTGTGAGACAATGCGAACGATAAAATCAGCATATTCTCTTTGCGAAACAATTTCCCATTGTCCACATTCTGATGCACAGCAATCAACTATTTTTACCTTTACAGATTCGTATCCTCTATCAACAATTGTAATCTTAAAATCTTCAGTCCCGGAATCTGAAGTTATAAATACCCTTCCATGTAATGGAATACCCTTACAAGAACAATCATTATCTATGGGATTTCCTGCGAGCAATTGCAGAGGCAGAAAACAAATCAACAATAACAACAAGCGTTTCATAGCATAAAGAGATTAAGATGTTAACACTCGAATGTAAAATACAAATATGTTCCAAAGATACACAAAAAAAAGTGTATTTCAACTATGTTAACAGCATTGTTGTAACCACATCGTGCGGAAACCTTTCCGACACGGCGGTTGTGAAGATTCCTCGGAAAATTTCGTGGCAGGGGAAATCCATAACCGATTTCATCAACCGCGACGATTCCATTTCAATCCAAATGGGCTACAGCGAATATGGTCTTAAAACGGTGTTTGAAGGGTATATAAAAACCATTGAAAACGGCACTCCAATCACCATCACCTGTGAAAACGACATGCGCCTGTTCAAGACAATCAATGTGGAATCAAAGCAATACAAGAACTTCAATATAAAGGACTTCATTCAAACCTATGCACAAGGAGTGGAAGTCGAAGTGCCTGGCGAACTCCGTTTCGGAACTGTCAATGTTCAGGAAATGACGCTGGCACAGGCATTGGATAAACTAAAAGGAGCATTTCCGTGGCTTCGCTGTTTCTTCTATGGTCATAAATTCATTGTGGTTTCAAATGTGGCAGCGCGTCAGGACTACAACAAAATAACGCTTTCGCCCGACCGAAACATCATAAGCGACGACTTGAAATATTCCGTCAAGGAAGATTTGAAGATTGCTGTTGTGGGCAAGGTCATAACGAAAGACAATAAGAAGATAGAGGTAATAGTCCCCGACGAGGCAATAGAGACCAAGACCAGCGGCAAGACCGTGACAAAGAAAGTCCGCACTTCGTGGAGCAAACACGAATGCCTGTGTCCGGGAGCAACAACCGAAAAAGAGGTTCGCAAACAGGCAACCGATATGCTCAACGAACTGGTGCAGGACAAAATGACGGGAAGCATTACGACTTTCGGCGTTCCCTATATCCAGAAATGCGACATTGTGACGTTGAAAGACGATTATCGCAAGGAACGGAATGGGAAACGGTTCTACGTTGACGGTGTTGTCTATACGTTTTCCACAACGGGCTACCGTCAAAAAATAACACTTGGTTACGAACTACATTAAAAGATTGGACTATGGGAAAAGAACGAGAATGTGCGGAAAACCTGAGACGAATTGTAGGAACTGAGGCAAAACAGTTCGACACGTTTGTCTGTCACGTGAATAGCGTGAATGGTGCAACCTGTGAAGTAAAACGCTTGCTCGATGATAAAATAATACCCGATGTCCGTCTGAATTGTAGTTCCGACGCATCACATGGTATTGTGGTTGTTCCCAAGGTCGGTTCTGCGGTTCTGGTCACAAGCATAGCCGATGACGACAATTTTGTGGCACAGTTTTCTGAAATTGACAAAATCACCATTGTTGCTAATACCGAAATCGTGATAAACGGCGGTTCGTTGGGCGGATTGATTAAGATTGAAGAGTTAAAGAATAATCTGAAGTCTCTGAAAGATTATTGCGAAGCCCTGAAATCTGCTATCGCAACGGGGCTTACAAGTGTTGGTGCAAGTACGGCGGCAAGTGGTGCGGCTGGAGCACAAGCATTTAATGGAGAAATGACAGGAAAAACAATTTCGTTTTCAGATATGGAAGACAAAAACGTAAAACATTGAATTATGAACGGAATACTTATAGACAACACAGGCGATATAAAGATAGTGAACGGCAAGATGCAGATAGGTTATGCCGATGCCGACATCACGGAGCGGATTCTGCAAATGAAACAAGGAGAATTGAAGGAACATCCGTTGATTGGGGCAAACACCCATAGAGGATTAAACGGTCGTTTAAGTCCTTTTTGGCTCGGCAACGTGAAAGAACAACTGAAAGCCTGCAAAATAGATTTTAAGTCAGTAAAACTAACAGATAACGGAGTTGAAGTAGAGTTATGAAGTATTCAGTATTAAACGGACAATCACTGTTCGACGTGGCGGTTCAGGAATGCGGCGACGCTTCGGCGGCGTTCGAGCTTGCATTGCGTAACGGCTTGGCGTTGAGCGACGAACTCACCAACGGCGACGAGTTGGAACTGCCATCGGTTGAAGACAAACGCACCGTGGCACAGTACAGAGCCGACAACGTGTTTCCCGCAACGGCAATCACCGCCGAACAGTACAACGAAACCATTGAAGGCGAAGGCGTGGAGTTCTGGGGAATAGAGTTCGATTTTATAGTGAGTTAATAGTTAAAAATTAAGATATATGGCACGAGAAATTAAAGTGATAAAAGACGAAATGACGGCGGAGTTCATAAGCAATCCAGCCGTGGTGGAAAAATACGGACTTGACACAGAAAAGTCGTTCGACGCGCAGTTCTCGAAGGCGAGCATAGAGAGCATACTGTTCTATGTGTTTGCGTTCTGTGCGTGGACGGTTGAAAAACTTTTCGACACGCACAAGGCGGAAGTCACGAACTACATTGACGAGATGAAGCCCCATTCGCTCCGCTGGTATGTGAACAAAGTTAAGGAGTTCCGCTTCGGCCAGTCGCTCATACCCGACACCGACCAATACGACGACACCGGCTTGACCGACGAAGACATTGCCACAATGCAGATAGTGAAGTACGCCTCGGCTGAGGAGACAAACGGAAAACTATACATAAAGGTCGCCAAAGACGGTTCCGAAGGTCGCACGCCTCTTTCACAGGAAGAGGAAGACGCCCTTTCTGTATATATCAACGAGGTGAAAGACGCAGGGGTGAAGATTTCGGTACGGAACGCACCAGCGGTAAAATTCTGCCTCAATATAGAAATATATTACGACCCACAAGTATTGGACGGTGAAGGTAATTCACACATTAGTGGCGGAACGCCTGTTGTCGAAGCCATAAAGGATTATATAAAAAATCTTCCTTTCAACGGCGAATATCGCAATGTTGATTTGGTTGATAAACTACAAAAAGTGCCTGGTGTAATTATACCTGAATTGTATTCGGCATCGTTCAAAATACAGAACGCCACGGAATACACACAAATTGTAGCAAAGGAGAAACCGTTCAGCGGGTACTTCGAGTTTGTAGATAATGATTCACAAATAAAATATACAGCGTATGCAGGTGTATAATGTAGATTTCAAAAAACTGGCTTTGCTGCTATTGCCGACGGTATTGAGAAAACCAATAGTCTTCGCATTGCTGAAGTCAGCATGCAAGGCGTTCAGTTCTATGCAGGGAGAATTGTTCCGCCAACGTGAAGAATGCAACGTAAGAATGACGCACACATCGCAAGTATGCTATTTGAAGGCAATACTGAACAAAACATTCTGTGTCGATACCGAGGCATCGTTCAACATAGTTGATGTTGACAATATTTCTGGCGAATGGCTTATGACCTATCAGGAAGAGCACATTGAGCAATACGAGCATATAATACCAGTGGTTTCGACAACGGAAGCGACGATAGTATATACGGAAAATGCAATACATGAGATTTCGGCGGACTTTTTAGTGGAAATACCATCAGAATCAGGTATAGTGTTAGACCCCGACAACGACAAAAGCAAACAGATGCGTTCCATTGTGGAAATGTATCGTCTTGCAGGAAAACGGCCGATATATAGCGTAAATAATGTAACGAATAACAACTAAAATAAAGTAGAGATTATGAACAGACAAGATTTTCTAAAAGAAGACTACAACGGCAAGTTCCCTATTTCGGCGAACACCTTTGCTTTTATGCAGGAACAGATTGAAATGGTGGCAAAAATAGCCACAATGTTCGGCAACAATGTGATACTAAAAAAGCCAACAGGTTCATCAGATGGGTTAATCGTCATACGTGGTGAGTTGCTCCCTTTGAGACCAATTAGCGATGCAAACACAGTCGAATATTACAATATAAAGACGAATAAAGAAACTGTGACGGCTCAAGATTCGGAGTACGCCGATGCCAGAATAATACGTTACGTTGAGGGCGAACGTACAGCAGGTTCTGAATATATAAGAGCAAGTTCAGTAAGAGACTTGTCAGCTGGTAATACTTCAATAAAGTTTGACCAGTGGATAATCCCCGTTGGTGGAATTATTATGTGGAGCGGAAGCGTAAGCAATATTCCTGAAAACTACGCCCTTTGTGATGGCACCAACGACACACCCAACCTCAAAGGGAGATTTATTGTGGGCTATGACCCTGACGATACTGACTACAACGCACCAAGGAAAACAGGTGGAGAAAAAACTCACTTGTTGAAAGAGACCGAAATGCCTCGACATAATCACGAATATAGAGATGCTTATTTTGCGGAAAATGCCTCTGTTAATAATGAGTATAGTATTGCAGATAGAAGCAAACCTAATAGGTTCTACGGTACTAATGAAGATACCGACAACGATAACGTGCCAATTTATTTAAAAGATAACCCATCCACAGAGTATTGTGGTGGTGGTATCGCTCACGAGAACCGTCCGCCATACTACGTATTGGCATTCATAATGAGAAAGAAATAATTTAAAACAATTTTACCATGGCAAGACAATCATTAGCAACAATTAAAAGTTGGTTCAAGCGAGGCGCGAAACCGACTCAACAGCAATTTTCCGACACGTTCGATTCGTTCGTCCACAAAGACGACCTTATTCCACAAGAAAAAATAGAGGATTTTGCCGACACCATCAACCAAATGCAGCACGATGTTGACGACGCCTTCGCCAATAGCATTGAGGAAGTGAAGGTAAACGGCGTTCCGTTGGAAAAGGAAGGTAAAAGTGTGAACATAGAGATAGGGCAATCACAGGCAGACTGGGAGCAAAACGACGAGGAAGCCGACGGCTATGTGAAAGGCCGTACGCATTACGAAGAAAAGACTGAGGTCATAAGTATGGAAATCTCAGGAAGTGACGACCGTTTTGAATGGCCATTCACACCAGAACAGGGCGAAACATATAAGCTGACATACATAGAAGACGATACAGAGAAAACCGCATACGGCACTATGAGCGATGTAAGTCCGACACAAGAACATATAAATTTCGGTTCGGGTGTAGGTGCGGTGTACCATATAAAAGGTTCGAACGAAGGGTTCTGGAGTGGATTCGCTACTGTAGAATCAATAACAGTTGAAAAAGTGGACATTCACACGTTGCCGGAAAAGTATATTCCTGAATCCATAGCCCGTAAGTCGGAACTTGCCAATGTCGCCCATACTGGCGATTACGAAGATTTGGAAAACAAGCCCTCGATTCCCGATGCAGCGTCGATGATTGCAACGCACAACGCCGCACAAGACGCTCACAACGACATCCGCCAGATGGCTCTCGGTGCTTCGCGAGGAACATCGTTCACAAACATTCAGGCATTGGTTACGGCACTGAACGCGGCTTCGGTCGATGCCTACCGTGTAGGCGATAATCTATACATCGACACGCTTGAAGTTTCCGATTTGTGGATTGCCGCAGTTGATTCAACCAATGTGCCATATACCTATACAAGCGATAACGACTTCGGTACTGCCGTTGCCGCAGGGCGTGTGCAGATTGGTTACTTCTTTGTTTCGCGGCTCGAAGGCGGTAAGGTGAACATAGACCTTGCAACTCAGTCGGTAAACGGCATGATGAGTGCATGGGACAAGACCAAACTTGATGGAATTACACGTGGAGCTACGAGAGTAACTCGAGGTTATGGGTTTGAGAAACAAACTGGATGGTGTATGGGTAGTATCTATATATGGGATACCCAATATCATAACCCGGGGGCTCCTGATGACATTATTTTAATCTATGCTCCAGATGTGAAGGTTACCAATGGAACTATTTCGGCAAATAATGGTGTGATAGACCTGTCGGCTCCCATCGCTGGCGAAATAGCAGCTGCTGTCGGTGCGTTGGAAGGAACATTGAGAGGCGATTACAATTCGCTTATAGGAAACCTTTCCTCGTCGATAAGCAATGCATTAAGCGGAATATCTTCGGAACTTGCCCAATGCAAAAGAAACGCTCCCGAAATATCTCAATCAACAACACTTGTTGCAGGCGGATTCAACGACTTGGGCGTATTGACCGACGATGTGACGCTTTCGTTGCCGGCAGTAACCGCAGGAACCGCACCTGAATTTAACGGTCAGTTCACGGTTGACGCGAACGGGGCTTTTTCGGTTACGTTCCCGACAGGGGTCGTTATGAACGGCGACACGAACTTGGTTGCCGACGGTGTGTACCAGTTCAGCATCTGCAACGGATATGGTGTAATCGTTAAAATGGCGTAGAAATGAGTGCTTTTAGAAGAATGTTGATGGCAAAGCTCGCACAAGACAGGGCTGTTGTGGAAAGCTACATTGAAGGTTACACCAATGCGGCATTGCACACGATTCATTACTCGCTTGACGGAGGCAACACCTACCAAGGCGTGACCTCCGATGCCGACGCATATTTCAGAATTGACTTGCCGTCGGCACCGACCACGCTGGAAAAATTGTTCTATCCCGGCGACGATGACGAACGCCGCGAGAATTTTGCCATTGTTTACGTAAATTTCTCGCACGTGGCCGACTCGTCGCACATTACAAATATGGCGTGGATGTGTAAGAACTTGAACGAACTGGCAAGCGTGAACCTAAACGGCCTACAGGGGGCAAAACCTACCGACATAGGACAGATTTTCAACTCGTGTGAGGCACTTACGGCATTGGATATGTCAATGCTCAACACAAGTCACGTTACGGCTTCGGTGACGAACCACGGATTTGCCACAATGTTGTATGGTTGCACGGCTCTTGAGACGGTGAAACTGCCTCAGTTCCCTTCAACGGCATACATAGGTAGCAGTCCGTTCGGAATGTGTTCCGCTCTGACAACTATCAGCCAGTGCGGAACTATCGCAACGGATAAATTCCACGTAAATCAGTCCCCACTTACCCGTGCGTCGGCATTGGTGATTATAAACGCACTCGCCTACAAGACAGGCGGAACTGCCGGAACATTGAAATTGTCGGCCAGCACGCTTGCACTATTGAGCCAAA
>JAEEGH010010392.1_pt1 | contig 21387 bp, 18 predicted proteins | sample 9134181 | NCBI WGS metagenome assembly JAEEGH01 (sample SAMN16246544, study PRJNA631951) | gut metagenome | biome: gut microbiome; feature: rumen; material: DP-attached | host: Bos | place: Iran: Karaj | collected 2018-10
TTCATCAAGGATTTTTTCTTCTCTTTCAAGAACTTCTTCAAACTCTTTTTTGTTGTCCATCAATATCACCTCGTAAATACAGTTATAGGATATCAGTTGTTTATCGGCAGTAGAAATTTTTAGTTTAGAAAAAAAATAAAAATTCTAATTTACAACATTAAACATTTTTGTTATTATGCATCAACGTTGAAATAATTAGGGTTCCTTAATCAGCGTGACGGCTTTGACCGGTTATTATCATTACAGGAGTAATGCATGTTTAATCGTAAAGACTATGTCAGCGATAAGGACTGGCAGCGTTTTCTTGACTTTTCTAAGGATTTGGAAACTCCAAATATCGTAATCAATCTTAACACAATCAAAACAAACTACATCAGACTTAAGGATTCTTTTCCTTATGCACGCATTTATTATGCAATGAAGGCAAACCCAGGTGAACCAGTGCTTAAAATGCTTGCAGAGATGGGTTCATGCTTTGATATTGCATCACGCTATGAGCTTGATTTAATTTCTAAGTTTGATGTTTCTCCAGACCGCCTTTCTTACGGTAATACAATCAAAAAAGCAAAGGATATTAAGTATTTTTATGATAAAGGCGTGCGCATGTTTGCTACAGACAGCAAGGATGACCTTAAAGCAATTGCAGAAAATGCTCCTGGAAGCCGTATTTATGTACGTATTCTGGTTGAAAATTCTGTTAGTGCAGACTGGCCTCTTTCCCGCAAATTTGGATGCCATCCTGATATGGCTTACGATTTACTTGTTCTTGCCCGCGATCTTGGTCTTACACCATATGGAATTAGTTTCCATGTTGGTAGTCAGCAGCGTGATATTGGACAGTGGAATGATGCCATCGCAAAGGTAAAATATCTTTTTACATCACTTGAGGAAGAAGAAGGAATCCGCCTTTCTATGATTAATATGGGTGGTGGTTTTCCTGCTAGTTATATTGAACCTACAAACTCGCTTCAGGAATATGCATCAGAAATCACCCGTTATATCCAGGAAGACTTTGGAGACGAAATTCCAGAAATTATTCTTGAACCAGGCCGTTCTTTAGTTGGTGATTCTGGAATTCTGACAAGTGAAGTAATTCTTACATCCCGAAAAAACAATACTGCTCTTGCCCGCTGGGTTTATGTTGATGCAGGAAAATTCAACGGATTAATTGAAACTTTAGATGAATCTATAAAATATCCTGTTGTTACAAGTCGAGATGTTCCTGGTGAAAAAGAAGGAATTGTAATTATTGCAGGTCCAACTTGTGACAGTATGGACATTATGTATGAAGATGCAAAATATAAGCTTCCAATTTCCCTGAAAGCTGGTGATAAACTTTACTGGCTTTCAACAGGAGCTTACACATCAACATATGCGTCTGTTGCATTTAATGGCTTTCCACCAATAAAAACTTATTTCATGAAATAAGCCTAAGGTTTTTCGTAGCGTTGATGAACTCATAAAAAAACACTAGAATGGGACACCATGAAGAATGGTTTTGATAATGATAAATACTTAAAAATCCAGTCTGAGCATATAAAAGAACGAATCGCTCAGTTTGGTGACAAACTTTACCTGGAATTTGGTGGAAAACTTTTTGATGATTATCACGCATCTCGTGTACTTCCAGGTTTTCATCCTGACAGCAAATTACAGATGTTACTTCAGCTTGCAGACGTTGCTGAAATTGTAATTGTAATTTCTGCTGTTGATATTGAAAAAAACAAAGTTCGTGGTGATTTAGGAATTACTTACGATAAAGATGTACTCCGCCTCCGTGATGAATTTCAAAAACGTGGTTTGATGGTAGGCAGTATTGTTATCACACATTATTCTGGACAAGAAGCAGCAAAAATTTTCCGTAATAAGCTTAAAAAAATGAACATTAAGACTTATTATCATTATACAATTCCTGGTTATCCTTCAAATGTTAAACTTATCGATAGTGATGAAGGATATGGAAAGAACGATTACATTGAAACAAGCAGACCTTTAGTTGTTATTACAGCACCTGGTCCAGGATCAGGAAAAATGGCTACTTGTTTAAGTCAGCTTTACCATGAAAATAAACGTGGAATCAAAGCTGGATATGCTAAGTTTGAAACTTTCCCAATCTGGAACCTCCCTTTAAAACATCCTGTTAATCTTGCTTATGAAGCAGCAACTGCAGATTTAAATGATGTAAACATGATTGATCCATGGCATCTCGAAGCTTATGGAAAAACAACTGTAAATTACAATCGTGATATAGAAATTTTCCCTGTATTGGATGCAATTTTTAAAGGCATTTACGGAAGCAATCCATATAAATCACCAACTGATATGGGTGTTAATATGGCAGGTTTCTGTATTTATGATGATGATGCATGTGCAGAAGCCAGTAAACAGGAAATTATCCGCCGTTATTATGAAGCTTTGAATCGTCTGGTTGATGGAAATGGAACAGACGAAGAAGTTGATAAAATTGAAATAGTAATGAAACAGACTGGCGTTACAACAGATGACAGAAAGGTAACTGTAGCTGCTAAGGAACGCTGTAAAAAATCTGGAGTTCATTCTGCAGCAATCGAACTTGCAGATGGAACAATCATTACTTCTGAAACTTCTGATTTACTTGGAACAAGTGCTGCTTTAATTTTGAATGCAACAAAACACCTTGCAGGAATAGATCATAAAGTAAAACTTATTCCAAAAGAGATGATTGAACCAATTCAGAAAATGAAAGTTAATTGTCTGGCAGGAAACAATCCTCGTTTGCATACAGATGAAGTTCTGGTTGCTCTGGCTATGCTCAGTAATACAGATGAAAACTGTAAAAAAGCACTTGAACAGTTACCACAGTTTAAAGGATGTCAGGTTCATACAACGGTAATGCTTAGCGAAGTTGACAGAAAAATCTTCAAAAAACTTGGTGTAATGCTTACTTGCGAACCAGTTGCAAAAAAACAGAAACCATTAATCGGTTAAAAAAGTATTTTAATAAATAGTTAGACCGGAGAGTCTCTCTATTTTATATTTATAGAGGTTATTTTTTTATGAAAACAATTAAAGGTCAGGACCTTACAATTGAAGACGTATGTGATGTTGTCTACAAGAAAGAAGAAGTACAACTTCCTACAGACAAAGAATTCTGGGACAGAATGGAAAAATCCCGAAAATTTCTGGAAGATTACATTGCAACAGGTGTTCCAACATACGGTGTAACAACTGATTTTGGTGATTCATGTCACAATCAGATTAGTGTTGATAAGGCTGGCGAACTTCAGCGTGATATTTGTATTTATCACGGAATTGGACTTGGTCCAAAGTTTGATCATGATACAGGTCGTGCCGTTGTTCTTGCTCGTTTGAACGGAAATGTAAAAGGTGGACATTCAGCAATCCGTCCTGAACTTGCAAAGATGATGCTTACAATGTTGAATAAAGATATTATTCCTGTAATTCCTCAGCTTGGTTCAGTAGGTGCTTCTGGAGACTTAACACCACTTTCATATCTTGCAGCAGCTATTCAGGGGGACCGCGAAGTTTACTACAAGGGTAAGATTGTTCCAACAATGGAAGCATTCAATGCAGAAGGAATCAAACCTCTTCCAATCGAAGCAAAAGAAGGTCTGGCAATTATGAACGGAACTTCTGTTATGACAGCAGTTGCTTCTCTTGCATGGAAAAAGGCAGAACGCCTTGCAAAAATTTCAGACTTCCTTACAGCAGTTACTTCAGAAATCACACGTGGTAAAGATACTCCTTTTGTTGCAAAGGTAAGTGAAATCAAAAATCATAAGGGACAGATTGACTCTGCAGCTTATGTATACAACATCATTAAGGATTCAAAACGTGTATGGCGTTATGAAGAATTCCTTAAGAATCAGATTGAAAAACTTGATGGAAAGAAATTTATTGCTCAGACAAACAAAATCCAGGACCGCTATTCAATCCGTTGTGCTCCACAGATTACTGGTGTTTACCGCGATACATTACGTTTTGCCCGTGACCTTATTACAGAAGAATTAAACTCTGCAAACGATAATCCACTTGTTGATATTGATGCTGGACGTCTTTACAACACAGGTAACTTTTATGGTGGACATATTTGTGCCGCTTGTGATTATTTGAGAACAGCTTTGGCAAATATTTCAGATCTTTCTGACAAACAGGCAGAAGTTATCATTGATGGAAAATTCAATGGTCTTACAGAAAACCTCATTCCATTCACCCCAGCTGATCACCCACGTGCAGGTCTTCGCTTAGGTTTCAAGGCTGCTCAGATTACAATTTCAGCTATTCGTGGTGAAATTATGAGCTACTGTTTCCCAATTTCTTTGACTTCACAGCCAACAGAAGCATTGAATCAGGATAAAGTTTCAATGGGTACAATTTCAGCTCGTAAACTTGCAGAACAGATTGATCTTCTTTATCTCCAGTATGGTACACATATGCTCGCTGCAATGCAGGCTGTTGACCTTGCCGGATATGATGATTTTGCACCATTCACAAAGAAAGTTCATGACGAAGTTCGTAAAATGTCTGCTTTCGTTGAAGATGATAGAGTTCTTGATAAAGAAGCTACTGCTGTTGCAGAATGGCTTAAATCTACAGACTTGTTTGCTTAATCTTATTTTTTAGGCTAAGAAAGACGCTCTTTACAGGGCGTCTTTTTTTTGTTTGTGTTATAATTTTCTTATGCGATATATCTTATATTTCATTCTGGTACCTGCTCTTTTACCAGTTTTTTTAATTTTTAAATATATTTACGGTCTGGATAAAAATGAAAGAGAACCTTTTGGTTTTGTCTTAAAAGTGTTGATATGTGGGGCAATTTTTTCGATTCCATGTGCGGTGGTGGAAAGATTTGTAATAGGATTTATTCAGGCTTTTTACGAGACTGGAACAATAAAGTATGCATTTTTAGAAAATACGATTGGAGTTGCTCTCGTAGAAGAATTTTCAAAATTTCTGGTTTTGATGATTTTTGTCTGGAAAAATGAAAATTTTGATTATCGTTATGATGGAATTGTTTATGCAACTACAGCTTCTCTTGGCTTTGCGGCACTTGAAAATATCCTTTATGTTGTGAATTTTGGAACTGGAGTTTCAATTGGAAGGGCAATCTTTTCAATTCCAGGACATACAACTTTTGGTGTTTTTATGGGCTTTTTCCTCAGTCGTGCAAAAACTTGTGAACTTGATGATATTAAGGTTGGTAAACATTTTCTCCTTACTTTGTCACTTGGTATTTCAACCCTGATTCATGGTTTTTATGATTATCTGCTTTCTGAAGAAATTGCTGCGGCTGGTTATCAGTGGGTTTTCTATATCTTTGTAATTATTCTTGATTTTTTTGCCTGGAAAATTATCCACCATGAATTTAAAACAGATCATCGTTTGTAAATTATGACTAATGAATTAAAAGAAAGACTTATAAATCTTGCAAATAAATATGAAACAAAAGATTTTCTCAAAGCGGATCCAAGTCAGTTTTTGTATTGGTATGATTTAAGAGGGGACGGACCTGTGGCTGTAGAAGTGGCTTCTTTTATTGCGGCCATGCTTGCTTTTGGCAGCAGAAAACAGTTCATCCTAAAAATCCAGGAAATACTTATTCAGGCAGATGGTTTTAATGCAAACAAGAGGGGACAGACCTCTCAATCAATCGTAAATTGGCTACTTGCTGGAGCTTCAACATTCCCTCATGGTCTTCAAAAGTTCTATCGTTTTTATTCTTATGATGATATGCACGTTTTTTTTGGGGAACTTGCTGGAATCATTCAAAAATATGGTTCTCTGGGTCAGGCCGTTCAGAAAAAAATGCAAGGGGGGACAGACCCCACTGAGGGGACAGACCTCTTAAAAAATCCCGCACAGGCTTTATCATTACTTTTTCCAAAATCAAAGATTGTCCCAAAAGGAAAAAATTCTGCAAATAAAAGAATACATATGTTTTTGCGGTGGATGGTCAGACAAAATTCCCCAGTTGACATAGGAATCTGGACCTGGGTAAAGCCTGCCAGTCTTCTTATCCCTCTTGATGTTCATGTAATGCAGGAAGCAATTGGACTTGGTCTTCTCCCGGAAAAGGCTACCGCCAGTCATAAAATATCTTGTGCTCTTACAGCTGCGATGGAAGAAGTTTTTCCAGGCGATCCTGCCCGTGCCGATTTTGCTCTTTTTGGACTTGGTGTTGATGACAAAATTTGACACTTATGTCATAAATCACTAATATCTTAATCAAGAACAGTTACCCTTGTGGAATTGATTCCCTTGAACTTTATTAGTTCAAACACTAAAAGCTCTTCTAAAAAAGACTTGATCCCGGAGGACAGGCACTTATGACAATGAAAAATTAATCTAACATTTTAAAGAGGATTTTCCTCAATCTCACAAAATGGAAATCGCACTGTTTGGTTCGATTTAATCTATTTATTTTATGGTTGCTATGTCTAAAAAACTGGCGACTAAATTTTTATGATTCTTTCTATTGATATTGGTAACACTTCTACAACTTGTGGACTTTTTGATGGAGAAAAACTGGTTTTACAGTTCCGTCGTGAAACAAACATTCATTCAAGTTCAGATGAAATTGGTGTGTTCTTTCGAAATGTCCTGCGAGAGAACGGCTTTGACTGGCAAAAAATCACCAAAGTAGGTATTTGTTCTGTTGTTCCTGCTATGAATTATTCACTTATGAGTGCGTGTTCAAAATATCTGAATCATGATCCATTGATTGTTCAGGCTGGAATAAAAACTGGTTTAAAAATTAAGTATTCAAATCCAAAAGAAATTGGAGCAGATTTAATTGCTGCTGCTATGGGTGCTGTTTCTTTAAATCTTAATAAAAATACAATTATTGTTGATTTAGGAACTGCAACTACTTTGGAATTACTTTCTGCTGATAATGAGTTTTTGGGTGGTTCAATTTTGCCTGGTATGAAGATTTCAATCGATGCTTTGGCAAGTGGAACAGCAAAACTTCCTTCTGTTGAAATTGCAAAACCTGAAGGAATTTATGGTTCAAGTACACCAGAAGCAATTCAAGTTGGTTTGTACTATGGAACAGCTGGTTCAATTAAGGAAATATGTTATCAGTATCAGAAGAAAGTGTTTAAGGGTGAAAAACCGTTTATTCTGGGAACTGGAGGTTTTGCTAAAATCTTTGCAGATTACAAACTTTTTGATCAGATTATCCCTGAATTAGTTCTTTTAGGTGTAAAACGAGCCCTCGAATTAAATTAATTATTTTTACTGGAGATTTATATGTCTAACAATAATTCAACAAGCGTAGCATTAACACGCAATAGAAAATTAGCTTTAACAGGTGCTTTTAGTGCACTTATCATTGTACTTTCACTCACAAATCTTGGTTTTATTTCTTTTAGTCCTGTAGTTTCAATCACAATTTTGCAGATTCCTGTAATTCTTTGTGCAACTCTTGCAGGCCTTCCAGAAGGAATTATAGCTGGTTTTGTAATGGGTATGATGTCTTTGATTAAAGCAGCAATGAGTCCAAGTGGAGTTCTTGATCCTCTTTTTGTAAATCCACTTTGTTCAGTTTTACCAAGAATGCTTTTAGGAGCAGTTGCATGGGGATTCTGGAGACTTTTCAATCTTATTCCTCATATGCCAAAAACTCTTTCGGCAGCATTGACAGGCTTCCTTGCAACTTTTGCTCATACATTAATGGTTTATGGTTGTATCTTCATTTTTGACGGAGCAGATATGCGTGCTGCTTTGGATTCAATTGGAATGACTGGTGCAGGATATTTAACAGTAGTTGGTGTAGGCATTGTTAGTGAAATGGCAGAAGCAGCTTCATCACTTATTGTTTGTGCTGCAGTTTATGCCGGATTATTCATTGCTTCAAACAAAAAGTCTAAGTTGTCGCAGGAATAAAAAAAGTAGTATAATAGCCCCTATGAGAATAGTTATTGTAGGGGCTGGCTTTACAGGAGTTCAGCTCGCAAAGCTTTTAATCGCAGAAAAAAATCAGGTTGTTATTATAGACAACAATGAAAATATTATCCGTCATGCATCTAATCAGTTGGATTGTACTGCTGTTTGTGCTGATGGAAATAATCTTGATACATTGGAAGATGTTGGAATTGCTAAGGCAGATGCTTTAGTTTGTGTAACATCTTCTGATGAAGTTAATATGATTACCTGTTCACTGGTGGATGCTGTTTATCCAGATGTTCTTAAAATCGCCAGAGTTCGTAATTATGCCTACTATGTAAACAGTGCTTCTGCTGTAAAAAAACATTCAATTAATTTTTCAGGAAAACGTCGTCCGCTTTATGGAATTAATTATATGATTCATCCGGACGTAGAAGCGGCAGATGCAATTGTACAGGCTGTAGAAAATGGCGCTGTAGGAAGTATTCTTTCTTTCGATAATTCAGATTATGTAATTGCACGTTTTACAGTTTCAGAAAAAAGTAGTCTTGATGGTATTGCCTTAAAAAACATCCGTTCTAAAACAGACTTTAAGTTCCTTGTTTCCTATGTAGAACAAAACGGCGAAACTTCACTTCCTTCTGGCGAAACAATTATTTCTGCAGGAAACACTCTCGGAGTCCTGCTTGATAAAAATGATGTTTCTTCCATGCTCGATTTGTGTGGTTCTGAACAGCAGGATATTCGTAGAATAGTTCTGATAGGTGCAGGTCGAATTGGAACAATTATTGCAGAAAAATTGATTAAGCCACAGAAAAAAGGTTTTGGCCGTTTATTCCAGTTATCATCAAAAAAATCTCAGGACTTCGTTATTATTGATACAGATGATGAGCTTACAAAAGATGCTTCAGAAAAATTTCCGGAAGCCAGAGTTCTTCGTGCAGATGCATCAGACGAGTTTTTCCTTAGGGAAGAAGGCATTGTAGATTTTGATCTTGCAATTTGTGCTACTCATAATCATGAGATGAATATGGTTCTTGCAGCTTATCTTGAATCTCTTGGCGTAAAACAGTCAATCAGCCTTGTTTCCAGTGCTGCTTTTGGTGAAATAGGAACAAAACTTGGTGTAGATGTTACAGTTCCTTTGAGAGATGCCGTGGTAGATTCTATTATGAGTCATCTCAGAGGTAAATCTGTAAAAGAAATACATACTGTTACAAACGGAGATTTTGAAGTAGTTGAGTGTGAAATTACAGATAAATCAAAAATCCTTGGCAAGACATTGAAGGAAATTTCAAATCCAGGAACCTTCCTTGTTTTAATGAATCGTAAAAATGGAAATGACAAATATCAGATTGTTGATGGAAATACAGTAATTTCCACCGATGACCATATTGTTCTTATTACAGAAGCAGAAAATAGCAAAAAGGTTTTGTCATATTTTTCAGGAAGCAGCGAATAATGTTTGTTTTATTTTTTATAAAAATTGCTTCAATTCTTCTTGCAATTGTAGGGGTTACTTTTACTATTCCTGCTGCGGTTGCTTTGTATTGTGGAGAAATGCAAGTTCTTCCTGCATTTATCATTCCTCTTGCCATCAGTTTAGTTTTAGCTTTGATAATCAATCTTCCAACAAGAAAGTTTAAATACAACATGACAATTCGCGAAACTTTTTTTGTTGTAGCATTTGTCTGGATTATTGTCAGTTTTATGGGGTCTGTCCCCCTGTATTTTTCCGGATATTTTAATTCATACATTGATGCTTTTTTTGAAAGTGTAAGTGGATTTACAACAACAGGTTCAACAATTCTTTCCGATGTTGATATTCTTCCTCGTTCAATTAATATGTGGCGTTGTATAACTCACTGGCTTGGTGGTATGGGTATTGTTACTCTTACAGTTGCTTTGCTTCCTCTTCTTGGTGTAGGAGGATTTCAACTTATTAAAGCAGAAACAACTGGTCCTGAAAAAGGTAAAGTCACAGCCAGAATCACAACAACCGCTAAAGTTCTCTGGATTATTTATACAGGCCTTACACTTGTAGAGGCTCTTGCCTTAAAAATTGCCGGAATGGATTTTATAGATGCCTTCTCTCACGCTTTTGCAACTTTGGGTACCGGAGGATTTTCTACCCGCTCTGCTTCAATTGGAGCCTATAATTCTGTAGCTGTTGATATAATCACCACCATTTTTATGTTTCTTGCGGGCATAAACTTTAGTCTTTATTTTTATCTTTTCAGTGGTGATTTTCGTGAAATTAAAGATAATACTGAATTTAAGGCTTATGTTGGAATCGTAATCATCTTTATTCTTGCTGTTACATTCTCCCTGCTTGGTACTTACGGAAATTTTGGAAAAGCTTTACGTTATTCAAGCTTCCAGGTTGTATCATTAATTTCTACAACAGGATTCGCTACTGCCGATTTTATGGAATGGCCTGCAATAACTCAGTTCCTCCTCTTCCTGCTGTTTTTTATTGGCGGTTCTTCGGGTTCAACCTCGGGTGGTGTAAAGGTTGTTCGCTGGATTATTCTTGGAAAGCAGGTTAATAACGAAACCAAACGAATGATTCACCCACATGGAGTTTTTTCTATCCGTTTGAATAATAAACCTGGACGTAAAGATATTGTCTTTAATGTTGCAGCCTTTATGACGGTTTACATGATTCTGGTTTTTATCACCACTATGGTTGGTTGTCTTGGAAAGCTTGATTTGTATTCTTCTTTTACAGGGGCACTTTCAATGGTTGGAAATGTTGGACCAGGTTTTAATCTGCTTGGGCCTTCCTGTAACTATGGATTCCTGCCTGGCTTTGTAAAACTCTGGTATTGTTTTGCAATGCTGGCAGGCCGTCTTGAACTTTACACAATGATTATTTTCTTCCTTCCATGTTACTGGAAAAAATAAACTTTAAACACTTGTAACAATTCTTATGCAAGGTTCAGTCTTTTCTACAACCAGAGGAAAGTCTTCCTTGCAGAGCATTGTAACTTCTCCATCTGCCTGTAAAAGAATGGCTTTATCATAAAAAATTCTTACCTTATCAGCAGAATGCAAAGTTGCAATATCAGTTTTTATATAAGAACCATCTACAAATTTATTGTTGTCTTTTATTAATCTGGCAAGAGTGACTTTTGGTGTAAAACAAACATTTCTTTCATCAGGTAAAATTTTATGTCCACCACCGTAAACTCTGTACCCCGAAGCACCAATTGCAAGCAGGGTGATAGGAGCAGTGTCTTCATCAATTTTCACACCGTTTTCGTTGTAGTATTCAATTTTTGCTGTTCCTGTAGGAAAATCTTTATCATAAATCAGACCGCTTAAAGGTACGCAAAGATGATAGAAATTTCCAGGCAATCTTTGTTTTACGGTATTGGTCATGTATACAACATAGGCATCAAGTCCAAGACTGACAATATTAAAACAGTACCATGGAGCGTCATAATTAAGATTTGTATATTTTTTAGGATCTTTTTTCAGAGCTTTAATATCTTCTTCTGTGTGTTTTCCTTCAGGATAGATTTTTAAGGCCTTAATATTCTGGAAAACAAGCGGTCCTTTTAACAGTTCAATTGTTTCTTCAACAGAATGTCCGTCAGTTCCATCATTTCCTGTACCAAGAGGAAGTCTTAAGAGGGTGATATGATTCATGATCATTTCACGTTTTTTTGGTTCGTTCTGTGCAGCAAGATAAAGTGATGTCTGTACTTCAAGGGAAGTTCCATCACCACCTGCGGCAATAATAATACACTCGTTTCCAGGTTCATAAGTTGCAATAAGTTCTACAAGAACAGCATTAGCTAAATCTTTTCCATGACCAGCGTATTCTGTAGCGAATATTTTATTTGTAATACTTTTTGCACAAGATGGATATTGAATTGCTTCTTTTTCAGCGTCGTTAAAAAGTTTTTTATAATGTTTAGATTTTTTCTTGTTTGTAAAACAGCCTGCAGTCTTATTTGTAATGTAATAACATTGAACATCTTTGCCGGCCCATAATTTATTTCTTGCAATTAATGCAGATATACACTGAGTAATATCTTTTGGTGTTAGTTTTTCTGACATAAATCTACTATATAATGTATAAAAGACAGATGTCAAATAAAAAAAAGTTTTTACAAATGATAATAAATAAAGTAAAATTATAAGATATGACAGAGTTCGATCAGCACCTAAATGATGTGGAAAGACAAAAGGTTATTAACGCAATCAAACTTCAATTACCTATTGAAGTGACTTCTTATACCCTTTCACGTAACATGGAAGCCTATTTTAGGGGTGTAGAAGAAGTCTTTCTTGAAGTATGTCATCAGGAATATCTCAAAGAATATCTTAACTTTTGTTTAGGTGAACTTCTTACAAATGCAAAAAAGGCAAATACAAAACGTGTATATTTCAGAGAAAAAGGCCTTGATATAAATAATGCTGAAGATTATGCAAAAGGTATGGAAAGGTTCAAGGAAGATACTTTTGATTCGATAGATCATTATCTTGAACTCCAGAAAAAAGAAGGACTTTATGTAAAACTTTTCCTTCAGCTTAAAGTTGATCAGATTTTAATTGAAATAAAGAATAATTCAGTTCTTACAACTTTCGAAGAAGAAAGAATCAAAAATAAGATTCAAACTGCACAACAGTATAATGATATGGATGATGTTGTTTCGAATGTTCTGGACCAGTCAGAAGGGGCAGGGCTTGGAATTATCATCATCATATTAATGTTGCAAAAGGTTGGTTTATCTAAAAAGAATTTTAAGATTTTTTCTACCGACACAGAAACAATCACCCAAATGATTTTACCTTGCGACCGAAGAATTTTTGCAGGTGTTGAAATTATTTCATATGAATATATAAACTTACAGAACAAAATTCCTGTTTTGAAAAATCATTTTGAAAGTACAGAACAGATTGTTGCAGATACTGTAATTGACCGTAACAAACTTCTAAAAGATATCCGTTCAGATGCATCCCTTTCTCTTTTAATTTTGAAATATGCATTGGAAAAGGATAAAAAATGTTTTAGTATTCCTGCCGCTCTTAATCTTCTTTCTGATGAAGAATTAAGGTTTATTTTTTCAGATTCAAATCCTTCCTGCGATTTCCTTGATACTGATGATGAAAGAGAAAAACTTTTGGAACATGCGGAAAAGGTAGCATATTATTCTTATAATCTGTATAAAAATTCCAGAGATTTAAAACTTGATGATGGCGAAGAATACTTCTATTTATCAGGTCTTTTTAATAACTTTGGTAGAATTCTTTTAAAGACAGCAACAGAAGAACAGAAACAGTACATTCAGGAATTAAGTAATCAATACGAAGGACTTTCAGACAAAATTCTTGATGTATTTAGATTAGGAAATGCCAGCAATTATCTTTCATTAATCTATATGAAAAAATGTGGTTTCTCAGAAGAAACAGCTATGAAACTTTCTACATGGAACACATTACATCTTCTAACTGCAGAAGAAAAGAAAGAAGTTCAGATTCTCTATCTTGCAGAAATTATGGCTTATTATGAAGAAGGTTTTGTAGATTTCTATCAGATTGATAAAGATGTTCTTTCTGAATACCAGATTCAAACCGAAGAGCAGTTTAAGGCTATTATAAAAAAATTAAACGATAGTTTCTAATTTTTTGAAACTGCTTCAACCCATTTCTGCATTAAAATTCCAAAAGCAACACCAACATTTAAAGAAGCTTTTAAACCTTTCATTGGAATTGTAACACGTCCGTAAGTTGCTTTTGCCAGTGCTTCAGGACTTACTCCTAATTCTTCCGAACCAATAATGCAAATCCCTTTTTCAGGAAATTTAAACTCATTAATATCAGTACCGCCTGTTTCAAGCGTAAAAACAGGCAAATCGGCTGGCAAATTTTCCAGACTTATTCTTTCCCAGCCCATGGTTTCGATACAGCCCATACCGGAACGAATCGCTCTTGGTTGTTCAGGATCTATGCAGTGTGGAGAAATAAATACTTTATCGGTACCCATTGCTTCTGCAGTTCTGAAAATTGAACCAATGTTAAATGGTGAACGTATATCTTCTGCATAAACACACATGCCAGGAAAAAAATCTCTGGATTTTACAAGACCGTTTTCGTCTGTTTTTTGAACATGAGGTGCAATTACTAAATCCCATTCTGCAGGAAATGTTCCTATTATTCCCAGTAACTCATTTCTTGCAAAATTACATATTCGTAATTCATCAAAAGGTTCTGAAGAAATGAGTTTTTTTAAGCTTTCAGCAGATGATGGTGAAAGTTTTGGATCTTTTAGTAAAACCTGACAAACCTGTTTAATATATTCACTTCTTGGCAGATTCTTAAAAGAATATTCTGTACCTTTTTCGGCAATTCCCTGAATGTCTCGTTCCAAAGCTCCAAAAGTTAGAGCCAGTTTACGGCGCATTTGTCCGCCTTCAAGTTGCCAAAGTTTTCCTGGTTCAATCATAATTAATAAGCTAGTTTTATAAAGTCAAAAAGATCATCGGTTGTCATGCTTTTTGGGAGATTATTAACTAAATCTACCTGACCAATATCTTCTACAGCTAATGAAAGTTGTTCAATTGTGAGATTCAAATCTTTTAAGCGGGTTGGAAGATTTGCCATAGCAATTTTTTGTCTGATATATTCTACGAAAGCTTTACCTGCATCTTCTCCAGTAACATCTTCAGGACATGCCCTAATAATATGAGAAAGTTTTTCAATACGTGCAATTTTGTATTTACAAAGATCTTCAAGAGCATATGGCAAAAGAATAGATGCAACAAGAGATTTACTTTTGTGGTAGCGGGAATAAATACTCAATGAAAGTAAGGTATCCATACCAAGAGAAGAAGATGATGCCGCCATTGAAATCATAATTCCGGCTTCTGCCATTAAAACTTCCTGTGGAGTTGTAATTTCCAGAGATGGAGAACCATCGAGTGCGTATGACATTATTTCAAGACCTTTTTCAACAAACATATCGCTGAAAAAGTTTGCTTTTTGTGAAAGATAAGCTTCAATTGCCATTCCAATTATTTCAATTGAAAGAGTAGCTTTCTGGTTTTCTGTTAATGTCAGCATAAGGTTTGGATCTACCAGAACTAATTTTGAAACAGAATTCTGAATTTTTAAAAACTTAAGCTGATGATTTCTTGCGTCGGTGAGTGGTACTTCTGGAGCAAAAGTTAAAGGACATCTGAAAGTTGTAGGAATACAAATACAAGGAAGAGGATTTGTAGTTGGGAGTGCTCCATCAACAAAAACATAAAAATCGTGAACTTCATTGTACAAAGCTGCAACGGCACGTCCTACGTGTAAAGCTTTTGCACCACCAATTGCAATTATTCCATGAACATGACCTTCTTTTGCAAGAGCCAGGGCACGTTCAATTGTTTTTGTAGAAGTTCCTTCTGTCAGTTCTGAAAATACAAAGCTTTCAATTTTACGATCAATCAGAGACTGCATTATTTTTTCTGCAAGTTTTGCTTCGTTTAAGAAAGGATCCATAATTACCATAAATCTGGTTCCCCATTCTTTAACCTGTTGTCCAAGACGGCTGATTGTGTATGGACCTAAAACGATATTTGGATTGATTCTAAAGATGAAATCTGACAATTTTTTACTCCCATAACATAAAAAAAAGACGGAATTCCTTTAATTCCGTCTTTTTTTTGAGTCTCACAAGTTTAATTTCTTATTAAAGACCAAGAGCAGACAAGAATTTATCTGCAGCTGAATTAATTACAGCGTTATTAAGGTAGTTTGGATCTTTGAGTTTTTCTTTTACTTCTGCAACTCGGTCAGCTCTTACATCTGGAGTTTCATTTGCAATCTTCTCCATGTAGTAAATCTCAGCCATTTCTTTTGCTTCTGCTGATACACTGATTGTATCTGAATCATGAGATACTTTTGCAGTACTTTCAGATTTGCGGAGATTTTGAACATTGTTCACCTGAGTTACATTGTTTATACTATTTATCATCATAACGTCCTACCCCTCTACCTTTTAATTATCGGCAGATTCTTCAGAATTCTTAATATTTTTTACACCAGAAATAAAAACTGCAAACTCACCTTTTATGGATTGTCTTGAAGAATAATCATCAAGCAGTTCTTGTGCAGTTCCACTTGTAATTTCTTCATGCAGCTTTGTTAATTCTCGACCAACTACGATGCGACGTGTACTTTCAATATCGGCAATATCCGCTAAAAGCTTAACAATTCTAAAAGGACTTTCGTAAATAACTACGGCATTTCCTGTTTCAAGTAATTCTTTTAAGCGGTTTTTTCTTCTGCCTGGTTTAGGCGAAAGAAATCCTTCAAAAATTAATGTTTTTCCACCAGTTCCAGCTACACTCACAAGCGTTGCAAAAGCAGCAGGTCCAGGAATAGGAACAACATCAAAACCGGCATCTCTAACTACATCAACAAGGACTGCTCCTGGATCAGAAACTCCAGGGGTTCCGGCATCACTTGCATAGGCAATGTCATGTTCTTCTTCAAGTAGTTTTACAATCTTTTCTCCGGCAAATTTTTCATTTTGAGCTCTGCAGGAAATCAAAGGTTTTTTAATTTCAAAATGATTAAGCAGTTGTAATGTATGTCTAGTATCTTCTGCTGCAACATAATCTACATTTTTTAGAGTTTCTATTGCTCTAAAAGTAATGTCACCAAGATTTCCAATTGGAGTACCAATAACAAATAATTTTGCCACGCAAATATTATAAGATTAAAATGATATGCTTGCAAGATAAATAATGTGTGTGATTTTTAATAACTTAAAATTTACCTAAAGCATTTTTGATATTTACTTAAAAAGATAGGTAAATTTACCTACAATGATTTTTAGAGGTTTTTAGTCAAATTTTTTAAGAAATTTTCTTATTTTTTGTTGACAATTGAAAATAATGGATTATTATTATAACTACAACGTTGTAGTGTAAGGACTTTTCCTTATGACCAAAGTTGTAATTAAAAAAAATCCTTTTATAGGAATACAGGAGAAAAACTAAATGACAAAAAGAATTGTTATTGGTGCATGTCTTATGGCTTTAGCAGCAACATCAATGTTCGCAGCTAAGAATAAGGGAGGAAAAGTCCTCAACATTTATGTTTGGAACGATGAATTCCCATCACGTTTCAATGATTTCTATGCTTCAAAAAATCCAAAACTTCTTGAAGGCGTTAAGGTAAACTTTATTCAGACTCCAAACCAGGATAATGCTTATCAGAACAAACTTGATGAAGCTTTGATGAATCAGGAAACAGCTAAAGATGATGAAAAAATCGATATTATTTGTCTCGAAGCTGACTATGCTCTTAAATATGTAAACTCACCTTATTTGCTTGATGTAAACAAGGATATCGGTCTTTCTAAGAAAGATTTAGCTAACCAGTATCAGTATACAAAAGATGTAATGACTGACTCAAAAGGAAAACTTCGTGGTGTTTCTTGGCAGTCAACTCCAGGTGGATTTGTATACCGCCGTTCATATGCAAAACAGGTACTTGGAACTGATGATCCAGTAAAAGTACAGGCTATGCTCTCTGACTGGAACAAATTTGATGATGTAGCTGCAAAAATGAAGGCTGCTGGTTACTTCATGCTTTCTGGATATGATGATGCTTATCGTGCTTTCTCTGATAACATCAAATCTCCATGGGTAAAAGGTAACAAAATCGTTGTAGATCCACAGATTAAACGCTGGATTGAACAGACAAAACTTTACACAGATAAAGGATATAACAACAAAGCTTCTATCTGGTCTTCAGAATCAACACAGGGAATGCAGAAAGATGGTAAAGTATTTGGTTACTTTGGTGTAGGTTGGTTCATCGACTTCTGTATGCCACACGGTGAAGGTTCAGCTGAAGGTGACTGGGCATTCTGTGAAGGTCCTCAGGGATTCTCTTGGGGTGGAACTTGGATCGCTGGTGTTCAGGGATCTGACAACGTTGATATCATCAAAGATTTGATGCGCACATTAACATGTGATACAGCTACTTTGAAGAACATCTGTGTTGAAGCAAATGACTGTGTAAACAGTGCTGCTGCAATGAAAGAATTAACAGCTGAAGGATATAAATCAGCATTCCTTGGTGGACAGAACCCACTCGACATCTTCTTAAAGAACGGTGCTAAGATTTCTAAGTCTACAATGTCTCCATATGATCAGACAATGAACGAAGAAATCATGGGTGCTATGAAAGATTACTTCGAAGGAAAAGTTGACGAAGAAACAGCTTGGGAAACATTCTATACAGCTGTAATCGAAAAACATCCAAACTTGAAGAGATAATTAAAACTCTAGAAGTTTAGAATAGTAAAAAGGGAGGCTTGCTGAAAAAAAAGCATCCTCCCTTTTTTCGTTAAAAAAATCGTAGTAGTTTATTAGTTAAAAAATCTTAATACCTTCCAAAGTTTTAAGGGGACAGTATGGCAGACACTAATACAGTGGCAGTGAAAAAGACAAAAAAAAGACATACAGTACAGTATGATCGCTGGGGATATTTTTTCATTGCTCCATTCTTTTTAATTTATGTAGTTTTTTCATTAATTCCATTAGTAACAACTTTTGTTTATAGTTTTTTTGAATATTATCGTATTGGTTTACAGGAAATTGGACCATATGGTAGAGTTTATAAATATTTCTCAGGAAGTGTTGATGACTTTAGCTGGGAACTTGATGATACTCAGTATGCATTAGATGATCTGATAGCTCAGTATGATGAAAGTGGAAATACACTTACAGTTGATATAAAAGATGAAATTAAGGCAGCTGTTGAAGGCGTTGACGGTACAATCGATCTCGATAAGTACATGGCTGATGTTTCTAAAATGGTTGATAAAGAAATAAATAAGGGAGCTACAGCTCAGGAAACAATCGAACAGGCAAAAAAACTTGTTACACATAAGATTTCTGCTATAAGAAGAAACTTCAGTGTTGTTTTTGCTGGTAACGATAACATGGGAAAATACTTCCTTAACACATTAATTATGTGGATTCTTGGTTTTATCCCACAGATTCTTGTTTCTCTCCTTCTTGCAGTTTGGTTTACAAATACAGAACTTAAACTTAAATGTCAGCAGTTCTTTAAGACTGTAATTTACATGCCAAACCTTATTATGGCTGCTGCATTTGCTATGCTCTTCTTTGCGTTGTTCTCTCCACAGGGTCCTGTAAACAGTATTCTTAAGAGTATGTACAATTCAATGAATGCATCACAGATTGCTTCTGGTGCTATGCCAGAAATGGAACCAGTAAGATTCTTCTCATCTACAGGATGGACAAGAGCTTTGGTTGCTACAATGAACTTCTTGATGTGGTACGGAAATACAACAATCCTTCTTATGGCTGGTGTTATGGGTATTGATAACAGCCTTTTTGAAGCAGCTCGTATTGACGGTGCAAGTTCATTAAGAATCTTCTTCAAGATTACAATTCCATTATTACTTCCAATTTTTGTTTATGTACTTATTACATCACTTATTGGTGGTATCCAGATGTTTGATGTTCCACAGATCTTGTCTAACGGACATGGTACTCCTAACCGAACTTCAATGACTATTATCATGAAATTGAATAGACACTTGCAGAGTAAGAACTACGGACCAGCTGGTGTTACTTCAATCCTCATCTTTGCAATTACAGGCGTTTTGAGCGGTATTGTTTATAAGATGACAATGAAGAATTATCAGAATAAACGCTAAGGAGAAAAAGTATGGAAAAGATTCAGAGTCAAAGTAAAAACCTGGGCGTTAAACGCTTTTTCTGTTACCTGGTTTTAATAATTTTAGCAATTATTTCATTGTTCCCATTCTATATCATGATTATTAACTGTACTCGTGCACATATGGATATTCAGTTGGGATTCTCAGCATTGCCTGGTCGTTCTTTAATTAAGAACTTTGTAAATCTTGCAATAAATAAAAAGACAGAATCTGCATTCTGGCAGAATGTTTTGCAAAAGTATGGTGTTGCTCTTTCTTCAAGAACTGGTAACTACGCAGAAAACTATCCAATTCTTCGTGGTATGTTGAACAGTATTATTATTGCAGGTCTTACTGCAGTGTTCACAACATACTTCTCTGCTATGACTGCTTATGGTATTTACATGTATAACTTCAAAGGTAAGAAGTTTGCATTCCGCTTTATCATGGCTGTTATGATGGTTCCAACTCAGGTTTCTACACTTGGTTTCTTAAGACTTTTGCAGAAACTTGGTTTGATGAACAATTATATCGCTTTGATTGTACCTTCAATCGCAGCACCAATCGTATTCTTCTATCTGTATCAGTCGATGGAAGCAACACTTCCTTATTCAATTGTAGAAGCTGCTCGTGTTGATGGTTGTCAGGAATTCCTTACATTCAACAGAATTGCTTTACCAATGTTGAAACCTGCTATTGCTGTTCAGGCAATCTTTGCATTCGTTTCTTCTTGGAATAACTACTTTGTTCCTGCTCTTGTAATTTCAAGTAAGACAAAATGGACTGTACCTATTGTAATTGCAAATGCAAGAAACGCAGACTATTTGAACAATGACCAGGGTATTAACTATATGTTGATGACATTAGCTATTATTCCTTTGATGATTGTTTACTTTAGTTTATCTCGTTATATCATTGCTGGTTCAACAGCCGGTGGTGTTAAGGAGTAGGCTGAAAATCCTATCAGGTATTAAAAGGCCAATTTTGCATAAAAATGTAAAATTGGCCTTTTACTTTTTGTGTAAAACATTGTTTGGTTTAAAAACAGTGTTATAATTATTAATGTTTGTTATTAAATAAATTAAAAAACGTTTCTAATCCTGCCGATAAAATAACAAATAACAAAAATTTTAAAAATTTAATAAATCACTATTAAGTTTTTTTTTCAGAGTTTTGGGGGCTTAACTATGAAAAAAATGATTAAAAAAGTTGGTTGTATTTTATTTGTTTTAAGTACATTTCTTATTGCTTCTTGTGAGATTGGTCTGGGACCTTCTGTTGATACCCAGCCACCGAGTCTTTCAATTACTGTTCCAGAGACAGATGTAATCATTAAAAAATCTTTTGCAGTTAGCGGAACCTGGAATGATGACGGATCCATTTCTAACGTTCTGGTTACTTTAAAAAGACCTGATGGAAAAATTACACCTGTTACATATACTGCTCAGGTTTCAGGAGAGTCTGGTTCAGGAACATGGACTGCTGTAATCAATCCTATTGAACAACATCTGGTTGATGGAACTTACGAGGCTGAAGTTATAATTTCTGACCAGGGTGGACATGCTGTAACTCAAACAAGAACATTCGTTATTGATAACACTCCACCAACAATTGTTTTACAAAGACCTGGTACAAAAATTACTCCATGCGATAATCTTTCTAGTGTAAGTCCTGATGCTTATGGTCAGACTTTCTCAATTACGGGAATGGGTGCTGACGAAAACACAATTGATCATATTGATGTTTTAATTTATGAAGATGTGTCTTGTTCTGAAGCATCTTATATCAGAACTATT
>JAEEGH010010393.1_pt1 | contig 21385 bp, 12 predicted proteins | sample 9134181 | NCBI WGS metagenome assembly JAEEGH01 (sample SAMN16246544, study PRJNA631951) | gut metagenome | biome: gut microbiome; feature: rumen; material: DP-attached | host: Bos | place: Iran: Karaj | collected 2018-10
AGCAGAGGTCTACGACCTTTACTCAGGTACTGGTACAATTGCACAGGTTATTGCACCTGCAGCAAAGCATGTTACTGGTGTAGAAATTATTGCCGAGGCTGTAGAGGCTGCAAAGGATAACGCAAAGCTCAACGGTCTTGAAAACTGCGATTTCATCGCAGGTGATGTTCTTAAGGTTCTTGATGACATTTCAGAAAAGCCTGATTACATCATCCTTGACCCACCTAGAGATGGCATTCATCCAAAGGCCCTTGAAAAAATCATCGACTACGGTGTAGATTCACTTGTCTACATCTCTTGCAAGCCTACCAGCCTTGCCCGTGATCTAGAGGTATTTCTTGCTCGTGGATATGAGGTAAAGCGTCTTGCTTGTGTAGATATGTTCCCTGGAACCTACCATGTGGAGACGGTATGCCTATTGAGCAAGTCCAGAGACTCCTTGGTCATGAAAAGATAGACACTACTCTTCGCTATGCGATGGTTAAGCAGAGCAATGTTAAGCTTTCCCACAAGAAATATATGAGCTAGATCTCAACAAGGTGCCTTTTCGTGGGAAAAGAGATGTTTTCAAGGTGCCTTTTCGTGATATTCTGGCGTTGTAAAACGTGCCTTTTCGTGATATTATTTGTGTAAATAAAGTGCCTTTTCGTGAGAAGGAGGAGTCATGGAAACTGCATTTAAAAGAAAAGTATACGAAAAAATGCTAGAGTGGAAGCGTCTAGATAATGGAAAGAGTGCACTACTAATAGAAGGTGCAAGACGAGTAGGAAAAAGTTATATAGCTGAAAGGTTTGCAAAAAACGAATATAAAAGCTATATTCTAATAGATTTTGCAAAAGCACCCAAGTCAATACACGATTTATTTGAAACAGAGGGCGAAGATCTAGATAATCTATTTGCTGTATTATCATCAAATTATAAGGTTAAACTTCACAAGAGAGATTCTGTAATTATATTTGATGAAGTACAGCTATGTCCGAAGGCTAGACAATTAATTAAATACTTAGTCGCTGACGGAAGATATGATTACATTGAGACAGGCTCATTAATAACTTTAAAGCGCAATATAAAAAACATAGTCATTCCATCAGAAGAAGAAGCCATAAGAATGTTCCCATTAGACTTTGAAGAGTTTCTGTGGGCACTGGGCGACGAAGTTACATATCCAATAATACGTGAGCACTTTGAAAAACGTAAACCACTTGGACAGGCACTACATCGAAATATTATGAAACTGTTCCGCCAATATATGCTAGTAGGTGGAATGCCTCAGGTAGTAGAAACTTTTGCCGAGACTCATGATTTTGAAGCTGCAGACAGAATTAAAAGACGTATTCTTAAACTCTATCGAGATGACATATCTAAATTTGCCGAAGGGTATGAAAGCAAGGTTTATGCCATTTTCGATGATATCCCTGGTCAGCTTTCAAAGAAAGAAAAGAAATATAAATTGTCGTCCATAAAAAAAAGTGCTCGTATGAGAGAATACGAGGATGCATTTGTATGGCTCGATGAAGCTATGATTGTCAGCCCTTGCCTAAATGCTACTGATCCTACGGTTGGATTAAAACTGAGTGAAGAATATACTACTCAAAAACTATATATGGCTGATACAGGTCTTTTAGTAACATTGGCATTCCAGGATGATTCCTACATGGATAATCAACTATACAGAGACATATTATTTGATAGAATAAACGTAAATGAAGGAATGCTCACCGAAAACGTCGCTTCCCAGATGATACGAGCTGCAGGACATGAACTATTCTTCTACTCTCGTAGTGATACAAATAACAGAGCTAACAATATGGAAATTGACTTCCTTATTAAGCGTGGCAGAAAAATTAGTCCAGTTGAAGTAAAATCATCAGCTTATAGAAAACACTCATCGCTGAACAAATTTATGGATAAATTTGATTTGAGACTAGGTGACAGATATATTCTTTATGGAAAAGATTACATGGAAAAAGATGGCGTAATTCATTGCCCTATTTACATGGCTGGATTGCTATAAAATTATAAAAACGAATAGTTGCAAAACTACCCGTTTTTCTTTTCGTTAAATCCCTCACTATTCTATTAAATCCGAAAATAATTAAATTAGTATTTACGCGTGCTTATAGCATTGTATATAATATCTTTGTTGTGACAGTCTGGATAAACAGATGTCGCATAGGAGGTAATCATGAGAATGCGAGATAACTACTCGGTGCAGTTTTAATGCTGATAGCAGGTTGTACCGAGGTTAATAAGAGTTTTTTGCTGTCACATACTGCACCGAACAAATAATGAAGAACAGATTTTTATTTGAAAAGGAGCAGATATAGATATGAATACAGATAGAATAAGTGAATTAAGAAAAGAGTGGGAAGCAGAGGAAAAGGTTGCACACATACATGGGTGGGATTTTTCTCATATTCATGATAGATATGAAGAAGAGGATGACCTCCCATGGGACTACAAAAAGATAATTGAAGAGTTTCTTCTTCCTGATATGAAACTGTTGGATTTTGATACAGGTGGTGGCGAGTTTTTATTATCTTTGAAACATCCATACAAGAACACTGCAGCGACTGAAGGATATGCCCCTAACGTTGAATTGTGTAAAGAGGTTCTCTTACCCTTGGGGATTGATTTCAGACCTTGCGATGATGAGTCAAATATCCCTTTTGCTGACAGCTCTTTTGACATAATGATAAACAGGCATGGAAGCTTTGATCCTGTGGAAGCACATAGACTTCTCAAGCCGGAAGGGCTTTTTATTACACAGCAGGTAGGAGGCAGGAACGACAGAGATCTTGTTGAGATGGTTCTACCGGATGTACCTGCACCTTTCCCGGAACTTGAATTGTCAATTCAGAGAAAAAAGTTTGAAGAAGCAGGCTTTGAGATAATAAGAGCTGAAGAAGTATTTAAACCAATCAGGTTCTACGATGTTGGGGCATTTGTATGGTTCGCGCATATTATCGAATGGGAATTTCCGGGATTCTCTGTTGAAAAATGCTTTGACAAATTACTTGAAATACAGGAAGTAATTGACAAGAATGGTTTTGTAGAAGGTACTATTCACAGATACCTTATAGTGGCAAAGAAGAAAGGCTAATAATGATGGAGCGGTAAGTATAAACTTGCCGCTTTTTCTTTGCATGAAAATTCAGGAATAAATCCCAGACAAGACTAAATGCTACATCTATACCAGAGTTTCCACTGCTATGCAGGTTGATGGGTATAGTCTGGATGCGCAAAAGAAAAAACTCAATTTTGTTGACATGAAGAAATAACATGATTATACTCGAAAATAAAAAATCTAAAGAAAGCAGAAAAGATATGAAATATACATTTCTCAATAATTCTAATACACCAAATACTAATCCCGTGAATAATAATCAGGGGACTTTTGGTGTTATGAATGATGAGGAAAAACAATATTTTTACTAACATTATTTCTGTATATAAGATATAGTGAAGCCTCATCAGACAATAGTAGTTTGATGAGGCTTTCTTTATATAAAAAAATAAATGGAGGATTTGTTATGGAACTAGTAAGAGTACAGGATTCTGATTATCGAAAAACATATGAGCTTTATATGTCTTTTCCTGAGAATGAAAACGGGTATATGAATAATGTATACGGCTATAGCTATGAGCAGTTTCTTGAGTGGATTGAGAAAAAGAGAGATTGGTCAATGGGGAAAAATCTTCCTGAAGGATTTGTTCCTGATACCACATATGTGCTTGTTGATGAAGGTGTTTATGTCGGTGTTTTTAATTTAAGACATTGTTTGAATGATTTTTTGAGAGAAGGACCTGGTCATATTGGCTATTGTATTTCGAAAAAATATCGTGGAAAGGGATATGCAACAAAAGGACTTGAGCTTACCCTTACGAAGGCAAGGCAGATGTGCATTCATGAAGTATATATGTCTGTTAATAAAGATAATCCTGCAAGCCTCCGTGTGCAGATAAAAAATGGAGCATATATTCATCATGAAAATGCAACAGAGTATTTTACACGGATAAATGAGATTGAGGAAGGCTCTTCAAGGGAAGAAATTATCAACACATTTTACTCTCAATATGAAGAGGATGGTCGCCTAGAAAGAACAGTGCATGGGCGACTTGAATATACTACGACGATGAATTATATCCACAGATTTTGTGCTAAAAATTCAAAGATTTTGGAAATCGGAGCAGGAACAGGAAGGTATTCTATAGCTCTCGCAAAAGAAGGAATGAATGTAACTGCCGTTGAACTTGTTGATAAGAATTTGGAGATTCTAAAGGAGAAAAGCAAGAGTATCAGTAATATAAGGTCACTCAAGGCAGATGCCACAAATCTTAACATGTTTGAAGATAATAGCTTTGATGTTACACTTGTATTTGGACCACTGTATCACTTGTACGAGAGCAAAGAAGTTAATAAGGCAATTGATGAAGCTATCCGAGTAACAAGACCAGGTGGAGTGATAATGTTTGCATTTATATCGGTATATGCAATTATGTATTCAAATTACTTTTATGGAAATTGGTCTAAAGGACAAGAAGAGAACTTTACAGATGATAATAAGGTTAGACATTTTAAGGAACAACTCTTTACCGGTTATGATATTTTAGAATTTGAGAATCTGTTTAAGGACAAAAACGTAACGTATATTACAACGACAGGTGTAGATGGACTTATTGAGCCAATTGAGCATCGGGCTGATTTTGCCATCTCCGATGATGACTTTAAGAGACTTTCAGATTGGTATATGTCATACTCTGAAAAAAGGGAATTGCTTGGGAATACAAATCATCTTTTGTATATATGTAAAAAAGATTCGAGTATCTTTGAAGGATAATTATGGAGAAAGAGATATTATGATGATTGAAGAAATAAGAACAAGGCTTTTTGAATTACAGGATATAAAGTATAGAGATTTTCAGAGCGGGCTCATACCGACTGCAGAAAAAGAAATGTTCATCGGGGTGAGGACGCCGGATCTTAGAAAATATGCCAAAGAGCTGGCGAAAACTGAGGGAATTGATGAATTCTTAAGTGACCTTCCCCATAAGTATTTCGATGAGAATCAGCTTCAGGCTTTTATCATATCTGAGATAAAAGACTATGATAAATGTGTAAAAGAGCTGAATAATTTCCTTCCATTTGTGGATAACTGGGCTACGTGTGACCAGATGTCCCCAAAGGTTTTTAAGAAACATAAAAATGAGCTCTTAAAAGAAATACCAAAGTGGCTTAAGTCAGATAAAACCTACACAATCAGGTTTGCTATTGGCATGCTGATGCAGCATTTTCTTGACGAGGACTTTGATGAAAAATACCTTGAAGAAGTATCCAAGATCAGATCAGATGAGTACTACATCAACATGATGATAGCCTGGTATTTTGCTACAGCTCTTGCCAAGCAGTATGAATCAACAATTTTGTATATCCAAAATCGCAGGCTTGATGTATGGACCCATAACAAGACAATTCAGAAGGCAATTGAGAGTTATAGGATTACAGATGAAGCAAAAGAGTATTTGCGCGGTCTGAAAATAAAGACACAAAAGTAAAAAATTACTTGCATTTGCGGAATATTCTGTCTGTTGTCACTTTTTTAGTTCAATTCTCTAAAGCGTTATAGTATAATCGTGGGGATGCTATAAGACAAAACTATAACAGGGAGAATGGTATGGAAAAGTTTAAAGAGTTTTTGAAGAGGAAAGATATTGAGATTTCTTTAAAGCGATACGGGATTGATGCACTTGGAGCCATGGCTCAGGGACTATTCTGTTCGCTTCTTATTGGAACTATCATCAACACAATTGGTACTCAGTTCCATGTTCCGTTTTTGATGAAAACAGTGGCAACAATAGCAGGTACAGACTATACAGTTGGTGGTCTTGCAACAGCCATGAGCGGACCTGCAATGGCAGCAGCTATAGGATATGCTCTTAAGTGCCCGCCACTGGTTCTTTTTTCAATGATCACAGTTGGATTTGCAGCTAATGCGCTTGGTGGAGCAGGTGGCCCTTTGGCTGTATTGTTCGTCGCAATACTTGCAGCAGAATTTGGTAAAGCAGTTTCCAAGGAGACAAAGATTGATATTCTTGTCACACCTCTTGTAACTATTGGCGTTGGAGTATTCTTCTCATGGCTCATTGCACCGCCTCTTGGCAGGGCAGCTATGTGGATAGGAAACCTCATTATGTGGGCAACTGAGCTTCAGCCATTCCTTATGGGAATTCTGGTTTCTGTTCTTGTTGGTGTGGCTCTTACGCTTCCTATTTCTTCAGCAGCAATCTGCGCAGCCTTTGGTCTTACAGGACTTGCAGGTGGAGCAGCTGTAGCAGGATGCTGTGCCCAGATGATCGGCTTTGCAGTTATTTCTTTTAAAGAAAATAAGTGGGGCGGACTTATCTCACAGGGAATCGGAACATCAATGCTTCAGATGGGAAACATCATTAAAAATCCAAGAATCTGGATTGCTCCAACACTTGCATCAGCCATAACAGGCCCGATTGCTACATGTCTTTTCAGGTTGCAGATGAATGGAGCTCCGGTTTCATCAGGAATGGGAACCTGTGGAATGGTAGGCCCTATCGGAGTTTATACAGGATGGGTTGGCGATGTGGCAAATGGCGCCAAGGCAGCTATCACAGGATTTGACTGGTTTGGACTTTTAATGATTTCCATAGTGCTTCCGGCTGTTTTTTCACTTATAATAAATGCAGGTGTTAAAAAACTTGGCTGGGTAAAAGATGGAGATATGAAACTTTAATGTTTAGAGATAATATAATTTATGCAGTTATAGGGGCAGCGGTGGTTTTACTTGCTGTCCTTATACTTTATCTAATTAAAAGACATAAAATGCGCCCGCTTCCTATGGATGAAATGGAGGGGCATGATTTCGAGTATTATTGCGCGGATCTGTTAAAAGACAACGGCTTTCTCGAAGTTGAAGTGACCAAGGGGAGCGGCGACTTTGGCGCTGATATCCTTGCTGAAAAAGATGGCGTGACATATGCTTTTCAGTGTAAATGTTACGATAAGCCAATTGGAGTCAAGGCTATCCAGGAGATATACGCGGGGCGCGACTACTATGGCAGGATGGTTGGTGTTGTCATGACCAATCAGTACTTCACACAGCCTGCTGTGGAACTGGCTACAAAGCTTAACATCATGCTTTGGGACAGGGGCTATGTGGATAACATGGAAAAGAAATGAGAAAAACAGGAGCAAAAAGTGATAATAGAAATTAAAGATGATTTTGATCTTGGGAAAATAGCTGACAGCGGTCAGTGCTTCAGGTTTAATAAGTGTGGAGAAGAGTCGCAGGAACACTACAGTGTTGCGGCACTGGACAAGCATGTTCTGGTAAAAAAACTTGATGAAAACAGGTACGAATTTAGCTGTGATCAAAAAGAATATGACTCCTTTTGGAAAAACTATTTTGATATGGACATCAGCTATAGCGATATTCGTGCAAGGATTGATAAAACCAAAGATGAATATCTTTATAATGCTTCGGAATACGGCAAAGGAATAAGAATTTTGCGGCAGGATCCGTGGGAAATGCTTATTTCTTTTATCATATCCCAGAGAAAAAATATTCCTGCTATCAAGGCCTCAATTGAAAAACTCTGTGCTCTTGCGGGGAATGAAATTGATGAGGGAAAAGAGTTTGGGAAAATATATTCTTTTCCCACTCCTGAAAAAATAGCAGCTTTATCAATGGAGCAGCTATCATCCTGTAGCCTTGGATATAGAGATAAGTATGTTCATCAGGCAGCACTTGATGTGGCAAGCGGCGCTGTGGATCTTGATAGATGGGGAAAACTTTCTGATGAAGAGTTGATGGAGAATCTCCTTAAATTGTTTGGTGTTGGGGTTAAGGTTGCAAATTGTGAGATTCTTTTTGGCTATCACAGGCTGGATGCATTCCCAATAGATGTGTGGATAAAAAAAGTTCTTGATGCACATTATCAAAAAGGCTTTTCTTTTGAAAGCTATGCTCCTTTTAATGGGGTTATGCAGCAGTATTTGTTTTTCTATTCAAGAACAGGAGGGTAATTTCTATGGGGAAAAATGAAGAAAAAAGTGTGATTCAAAGGGCCAGTGGCCTTAGGACCGCAGAGTATGTCTGCTATGCATTGGGGGATGCGGGTGGATGCCTGGTGTTTGGGCTGGTGACTTCCATCCTGCAGACCTACTATACGGATGTACTTATCTTAAGTCCGTTCTTTATCATGATTATGTTTGTGCTGACAAGAGTCTGGGACGCGGTGAATGACCCAATTATGGGGCGCATCTGTGATACGGCGAAGGTCTCAAAGCATGGTCGATATCGTGTGTGGTTTCTCCGCGTGGCAATACCGCTTGCTATAGCATCTATTCTGCTGTTTTGTAAATTCCCGGGTTTTGGTACGCCGGGAGACAATCTGCCTGCCTATATTTATGCGACAGTGACCTATGTTGCATGGGGAATGATCTATACCATGCTGCAGATTCCTTACGGCTCCCTTGCAAGTGTTATCACTTTGGATGACAAAGAAAGGTCCAAACTGTCAGTATTTCGTGCTGTTGGTGCGGCTCTTGGTTCTATGCCTGTCATGGTGCTTTCAATGCTTTGTTTTAGCACTGATAAAACGACAGGTCAATCCATCGTAAAATATGATGTTCTTTTAACCGGCGTTATTGTCATGGCTCTTTTATCTATGATAGCGCTTCTATTTGCATTTCTTGGTACAAAAGAGAGAGTGAAGGCGGAGCCAAAGCACCATGAAAAGGGCGCAGCAGGCAAAGCTTTAAAGCTTATCTTTGGAAACAAGTCCATGTTATCTATTTCAGTGGTAGCTATGCTTCTTTTGGCAGGGCAGATGTTTACTCAAAGCTACTATGTGTATCTTATCCGCTACTATTTTGGAAAGGGCGGAATTTTTGTATCACTTCCGACTATCCTTACCTATATTCCAATGGCAATACTGATGGCATTTACTCCAAAGCTTGCCAGAAAGTATGGCAAAAAAGAGATTACTTCCGTAGGCATGATCATTGCGGCAGCAGCGAACTTTTTAATGTTTTTCCTGAAATTCCTGGATCCGGCAGCGGCACTTATGCCTTTCATGTTTTTGTGCTTTGTCTCCGGATTTGGTTTAAACCTTTTTGTTTTGCAGCTTTGGGCTATGGCGGGGGATGCCATAGACGAGATCGAAGTTACCACTGGCAGTAAGGATAACGGAACAGCTTATGCGTTCCTTAATTTCTTCCGCAAATTGGGGCAGGTAATCTCAGCCATTGCGGTAAATGCAGCTCTTTTGGCAATGGGATATTATGACACTGCAAGTACGCTGGAATTCAAATTTACCGGGGCACAACTGTCTTTAATGTATGTACTGGCAACCCTGATCCCTGCTGTAATGTTTGCCCTGATGGCTCTTTTCCTGATCGTCTGGTATCCGCTTTCAAAGGAGAAAGTGACAGAACTTCAGGCAAAAAAGGAAGCATACTTTGGAGATGAAAATCTATGAGTGATATTAAGTTTATTGAAAAAGAAACAGGCCTTGGCAGGATCAGAGGCATTGAGAGAGAAGACGACCTGGCCTTTCTTGGGATTCGCTATGCAAAGGCAGAGCGTTTTTTCTATGCTGTTCCCGTAGAAAAATGGGAGGGGACATATGATGCCACGCACTTCGGCGATGCCTGTACTCAGTACCGAACCTACTTTCCACATCTTGATGTGCCGGAGCGACTTTTTTATCATCGGGAATTCAGAGAGGGACTAAGCTTTACCTATAGTGAGGATTGCCTGAACCTCAACATCTATGCGCCAAAAGATGCTCAAAACGCACCGGTTCTTGTCTTTATCCACGGCGGAGGCTTTAATTCCATGGCTAATTCTGAAGGCTATCTTGACGGCGCCGGTTATGCGAAGCGTGGAATCATACTTGTGTGCATTAACTACAGGGTGGGAGCCTTTGGATATCTGACCCATGAGGAAATACAGGAAAAGAATGGCCGCGACGGAAACTTTGGATTGGATGATATTTTAGTTGCCATTAAATGGGTAAAAAGACATATAGCTTCCTTTGGCGGTGATGCTGAAAATATCACGGCTATGGGACAAAGCGCTGGAGCGATTTCTCTGCAATACCTCTGTTTTTCTCAAAAAGCAGAAGGTCTCTTTAAGCGTGCTATTATGCTCTCTGGTGGAGGTCTTTTTCCTAAGAAAGCTAGGCCAAAGCCTGCTAATGAAACCAGAGAATACTGGAAAGAAGTAATGAAAATAGCCGGGGTAAAGACTTTAGAAGAATTCCGGCACTTGGATGAAAAAGAAGTGATGGCAGCTGTTGAAGTTATCAAAACTGAGCGAAATGACAATCTGGTAAACACACAACCGGTTGTGGATGGTTTTCTTCTGGAAAAAGATACGGCGCAGCTTGTGAAGCATCCTTTGCGCATTGACTATATGGCAGGTACCACATCCAACGATATGTTCAATGTGGTCCTTTACCACATGGCTTGGAAATTTATAAAGAGCAATAGAGGATATCGCTATTTCTTTGATATTGATGCGCCGGGAGATGATAACGGTGCCTTTCATTCTTCGGATCTGAGGTATTTCTTTGGAACTCTTGATAAGAGCTTTCGGCCTTATGGCGAGAAGGATAAGGCTGCGTCAGAACTGATTATGGATTACGTGGCAGCATTTGTAAGAACCGGTAATCCCAACGGAGAGGGGAGACCGATTTGGAAAAAAGGCGGAATGCCTTTGTACATCTCTGAGGGTGACTTTCGAATGAAGCGGGCGAATCCTGTTTTGCTCATACGTAACACTTTCAGTGGAGATCCTAAATAAATACGAGTACTATTGAATATAGATTAAACGTCTGATTGCCTTATGGTGGTCAGGCGTTTTTTAGTGGAGGTCTCTGAAAGCGCTAACAATGCAATTTTACATATTGTTGGATGCAAAAAATATATTGTCTATCGTAAATTATGAAAAATGCACAGTTTTTACTCTGCAAATTTGTTGATTAATTAGTGCAATATCACAACGAAAACCAGTTTTAAGATATTGTTTTCGTCATTATTTCTATGTTATGATGGGAGCACGAATTATAAAAATGTAAGCGTTTACATTATTAAGAAAGTATAAACTTGCATTTTTATAGGGGCGTTAATGAATTGTGTTTTGTGGGAGACACATAAATTGGGAGGAGAGCAATGAGAAGAAAAGGACTATGCAAAAAAGCATGGACTAAGGTTGGGGCTGTACTTATGTCTGCTGCGATCGTGATGGCAAATGTCACCATGGTAATGCCGCAGACTGTTGTTTATGCGGAAACAACCGACAAATCATCAGAATCCGCAAGTGGGACTTCTGAAGAAGGCAGTACGGATGGAAGCTCTGAGGTGAGTTCTGATGCATCATCAGAAGCATCAAGCGTTGATGAGGAAAAAGAAGAAACAGTAACAATTAAAACAGGGGAAGTAACAGAGGATGCAGCTACAACTTTGTCTGGAACAGAAGTCGTAACCTCTTTGGTGACTGCAACAGCAGGAGCGACCTTGCTAGGAGCAGCATCTGCAAGCTCTTCAGCTGCAAGTGAGGCGTCATCAGAAGGCGCTGCAGCAACCAGCGCATCTTCAGTTGAGGGCTCTGCGGCAAGCAGTGCTTCTTCAGTAGAGGCAGTTGCAGGAGCAACATTTATACCGACTGAAGAGGATGAGACTTCAGATGATTATAGTGTTGATGTCTGGGATTTTGGCGCAAAACAGCTTGAGGGTGTTAATAACAAGCTGACAGTAGATATTATTAATGGATTTTATGATTCTTCAATAACTGTGGGATCAGAAGGCGTAACTGTTTCAAGTTTTGAAACTGGCGACCTTAAATTTGAAGGATCAGGAAAGGCCCACAGGCTCAGGACAACTAATACAGATATTACGAGGTGGGATTCAAAGTCTAAAAATGACGCCGACGGAAATACTTATACAGGATATATTTATTCGAATTCTGGCTCTACAGATTCGGTTTATTTATCCCTTGATATGGAGGCTGATGAGCAGGTAACTTTTTATGCCGGTTCAAATGGTAATGCGGCACTGTATTATTTTGTTAACATGAGTGACGAAAGTGATATTCAGACTGCAAATTATAGTGCTAAAAATGGCGTAGAGCCTCTTACCTTCTATGCGAAAGAGGATGCCACATACAAATTGTATTGTTCTAATGAAAAATTAGTAGTGGCAAGAATTATAAGAACTCAGGCCACATATCACACTGTTACAGGAACTGTTAGCGGATTGGAAAATGTAGAGGGAGCAAGCCTCTTATTTGAGAATCAGTCTAATGGTAGATTAACAACTGCAGAAATAATAGATGGAAGATATAGCGTATCTCTTGCAGAAGGTTATACATATGATGTCAGCTTACGTGAGGCAGATGCTTATGTCATAACAAGTGGCGCTATTTTGGAAGTTGGTGATAAGGATGCCAGTCATGACATTGCAACTACAGGTGTAGACCTTGTGACTTACAAGGGTAAGGTTACTGGCATTTCAGAGAATGATATAGAAGAATTCATTAAGGTGGCAGAATTCACTTTTAAGCCTGCTGATGAGTCTTCCGTATATGTTCCAAGTATTGACATGACTGTTGAAGATGCTTCTATCACATACGAAGTTATTCTTCAGAACAAGGTGACATACTCTGTAGAAGTCGCTGACAAAGAAGACACTTCAACAGAGAGCTATGCAAAGGTTGATGATTATAATCTTTTAACCACAGAAATAGCTGTTGATGGAGCGAATGACAGTTTTGAGATCAAATTTGAGGCAAAACCAGTCTACAAGGTCACAATTGTTCCAGTTGGAGCAACTTTAGATGACCTTGCAGAGGCTACATTTACGTTTACAAGACTTGATACAGAAAATGATTATGTAGCTGATGGATATGTTTATGAGTTTATAGGAACTGGCAATATTGCACTTAGAGATGGCCAGTACAAAGTAGAAGTATCAAACACAGGTGATTTGGTTCAGAAGCTTACAAGTGATTTGATTGTAAATGGTGCAGACCTATCAAAAGAAATCTCTTTTGAATCTAAAACTGTGGAAAAAATAGAATACAAGTCAGAAATAACAGTAGGCTCATCAGAAGCTGCAGACTATGAGACTATTGGCGAAGCTCTTGAAGCGATCCGCCTCATGGAAAGAGAAAATGATGAGAGAGTAACTGTTAGCATTGAGCCTGGTAATTACGAGGAAATGCTTGTTGTAGATGTGCCCAATGTAACACTTAAAAATGCAAGTGATAATCCTGCTAATACACTTACAAATTCAGGCGTGGATATTGATGACAATGCGGTTCGTATTACCTGGTACTATGGCCACGGATATACATACTACAGTATGGGAGATGACTATAAGTATGATGCGGATGTCCTTGCTGCAAATGAGGCCAACGGATATGCATCCATAGTTAATCCTGGTTCAGGAACGAAGACATACTGGAATGCTACTGTAGTAGTAAGTGCTTCAGGTTTTGAAGCAAAAGATATTATTTTTGAAAACTCTTTTAACCAGTATATGTCAGAGAAGGCAGCAGAGGATGTGATCGTTCCTCAGAGCGGTGCAAAAGAGGGATCGATAGCCCGTGCAGATATGTCAGTCGGCGATACAACGGTACAGAATAAGAAGTATGTAGAAAGAGCTGCAGCCCTTGCTCTCACAGCATCCGCAACGGAAAGCTATTTTGATAACTGCCGCATAATTGGTCGTCAGGACACGCTCTATGGCGGAGAAGGTGCTACAGCAGCGTTCTATAATTGCGCGGTATATGGCGGAACAGACTATATATTTGGTGGCATGACCGCAGTATTCGCTAAGTGTGATCTTGTGTTAAATACAAGTGAAGATAATAATGACGTTGCTTATATAACAGCAGCACAGCAGAAGTCTTCAAGTGCACGCGGTTATCTTATGTACAACTGTACTGTTACAAGTGCAACGCCTGGCGTCGATACGGCATCAAGCAATATATCAAAGCCCGGACAATTTGGAAGACCTTGGCAGGCAAATACTTCTGAAGTAGTATTCTTTGACACTGTTGTGGAGGCAACAACCTGGAGACTTGATTCAAGTAGTAAGTACGTATATGATGCAGATTCTAAAGTGTCACTTATCCAGCCTGTAGGATGGAATAGTGGACTTAGCGGAGAATCTGCAAGATGTGTTGAATATGGTACATACGAAGTATCGGGTGAAGATAATAGTTCCAAGCGTGTAACCTGGGCACAGCAGCCGGAAACAGCTGTCTGCGCAGATGGCACAGCAATTACTGTAGCAGCATTTTTGGGAGATTGGGATCCATTTGCAGAGAATGAAAAAGATATGACTATCGTATTCCCGGATGGATCAACTGTAGAAGCGCCTGTTGCTGGGAAAACTCAGGAGTCAGAAGAAGGTGAAAAAGTATTAACATTAAATGCTGCTAACATAGAAGCTTTTGATCCGGGCGCAAAAGCAGATGGAGAAACTGAAACAGCCGGAACTGATAAATTCTTTACAATTATTTACAGTGTTAAATCAAAAGTGGAAGTAAAATCTAAAAAGTTCGCTGATGATTTTGAAGGAACGAAGAGAATCAATTTTGGCGGTGGCGCGAAAACAAGCGCAAATTCAATAAAATTTACGACTTCCTGTGATAATGCTGAACTTAATGTATGGTGGGCGGCAGGTGCTGATGGCAGGCAGATGGCAGTATTAAATTCAGAAGGCGAGAAAAAGTATGCGTCGTCTGAGGAATCTAAAAAAGACTCTGCATACATTACGAGCTTCACACTTGAAAAAGCTGGAACTTATTATCTCGGAGGAGATGGAAATAATAATTACATATTTAAGGTTGAAGTAACAGAAGGTGCAAAAGAAGTAACTAGAGCCGACTGGAGCAGTGTAAGTGCTCCTGTTATCGAGAGTGTTGCACTTAACGAAAGTAATGCAAATAAGATTGACGTCAAAGTAAATGCACTTATCGGTACAGATGGCGGAGACAGTCTTGCAGTAACTATGTATGATGAGGGTGGGCTTGCAAAAGAAACTCAGAAGTCTTCAGCTGAAAAAGAGTCCTTCGATTTTTCTTTTACCCCTGATATTAGTGGTAAATACTATTTCGTAGCATCTCTCTCAAGAGATGACGACACGGAAACAGAGGCAAAGACAAGCGCTAAGTCCGAACAGTTTGACTTTACACTTCCTCTTACTGCGCCACAGTTTAAAAATGCTGTAAATAAGGGGAATGGAACTGTAACAGTAAAATTCTATTCAGTAAAAGAAGCTACTGAATATGCGCTGTCAGCTATTGATACTAAAGACGAGTCTTCTGAGGTAAAGACAACATACACTCCTGAAGAGGTTGTAACAAATACTTCAACAGAGTATAACTATACCTTCAAGGGGCTTACAGTTGGCCATGAGTACAAGCTTGTATTATCAGCAAAAAGAGGCGAAGAGACTTCAGCTGAAAGTACAATGAATATTGAGGTTACAAAGGATAGTGAGCAGGAGTGGACTTTTGCTGCTTTCGGATCAGGAGTTAATACTTCCTACAACAAAGCAACAGTTAATGATGACGGATCAATCACTGTAGCTTCAACGAACAGTAAGGGTAAGCTTGTTCCTGCTTCTACAGACGGTCTTGCATTCTACTATGCGACCATACCTGCAAGTAAGAACTTTACTATTTCAGCAACAGTACATGTTGATTCTTGGACACTTTCAAATGGTCAGGAAGGCTTTGGACTTATGGCAGCAGACGCCGTTGGAGTAAATGGAGATTCTTCAGTATTCTGGAATAACTCATATATGGCAAGTGCTACAAAGGTTGAATACTACTATGATGCAACAACCGGTGAAGTAACTGATGATACTAATGCAAGCAAGATAACTATGAAAATAGGTCTTGGATCACAGCAGAAAATTGGTGTCACACAGGATAATCTGGAGAGCTTGAAAGCTAATGATACAGAAGTTACGAAAAAAGAATTCTCATCAACGATGAGAACCCTTGAGACATCATGCGGCAGCAGCGGAGCAGGTACCTATAACATTTTTGGCAACGAGACTTCTGGAAAGGATATAGGAACAGTAGCAAATCCTATAACAGAATTTAAACTTACAATTCAAAAGAACAACACGGGATACTTTGTAAGCTATACAGATGCTGAAGGAAACACAACGACAAACAAGTATTACGACACTAAGGCGCTTGAAAATATTGACAGTGACTATGTTTATGCAGGATTCTTTGCATCAAGAAATGCTACAGCAACCTTCAGCGATATTGAACTTACACTTGTAAATCCTGAAGATGATGAATTGGCAGAAGAAAGACCTATTACATATGTAACACCAAACTATAAGATCATTTCAGCTGCTTATTCCAATACAGCTGAATATACACTTCAGTACACAGGTAACGCGGACGGCGTACTGACAATTACAGATGCAAAAGGAAATATTCTTGTAAATGCCAAAACTGTTGAGGAAAATACAGTAGAGAGCGTTGAAGCAACACTTGATAAAGGAGATAACACCTTTACAGTAACATTTATCCCGGATGAATTTTTCCATCCTGAGGATGATGAGTATCAGCTCCTTTCATCATATGAAGCAAGCACATTTACGCATACTGTAAATTACAAGACTATCAGTGATGCAAAAGAAATATTTGTATCACCGGAAGGTACAAGCGCAGGGGAAGGAACAGAGAATTCTCCAGTAGACATCTATACAGCAGTTAAATATGTACAGCCCGGACAGACAATAAGACTTGCCGGCGGCACATATTCACTTAAAAGTACTGTTACAGTTGCAAGGGGAATTGATGGAACTTCATCTAAGCCAATCAGAATGATCGCTGATTCTGATGACAGAGCAGTATTTGATTTTAACAGTGCATGCGCCGGTTTTGTATTTGCAGGAGACTACTGGTATGTGAGCGGAATTGACTGTACAAGATCAGGTAATTCCCAAAAGGGTATCCAGGTATCAGGAAGTCATATAACACTTGAAGACATTCATACATATGAAAATGGAAATACAGGTATTCAGGTAAGCAGATATCTTTCTACAGATGAATGGGATGACTGGCCAAGTGATGATCTTATCCTTAACTGTACATCCTACAGCAATGCAGACGCGGGCTATGAGGATGCGGATGGATTTGCAGCAAAGCTCACAGTAGCAGATGGAATAGTATTTGATGGTTGTATTTCCTATAACAATGCCGATGACGGTTGGGATCTTTTTGCCAAGGTAGAGTCAGGCTGTATCGGTCAGGTTACAATCCAGAACTGTGTTGCGTTTGCAAATGGTTATGGAGTTGATGGAACAAATGAAGGTAACGGTAACGGATTTAAGATGGGCGGTTCAAGCATGCTAGGCCCACACAAGCTCATAAATTCTGTTGCATGGGGCAACAAAGCGAAAGGTATTGATTCTAACTCCGGTCCTGACATTCAGGTTTACAACAGCATGTCATTCAATAACGGCGGCAGCAATGTAGCTCTTTATACAAATGACACAGCTAATACTGATTTCTATGTAGATGGCGTGCTTTCATACAGAACAACCGGAACAAGCACGAACGAAACGCTCAAGCCAAAGGGAACACAGGACACATCAAAGATTTATGGTACCCTCAATTTCTTCTGGAATGATGGAGCATCTGCCAATAGTGATGGCCTTACGGTAGCAGACGACTGGTTTGTTTCACTTGAAGCACCTTACGCAAACGCTGCGGATCCTCTTGCGGTTGCAGAGAGAATTAGAAGTGGAAACGGAAAAATTGATCTTGGAGATTTCTTAAAGCTTACTGATAAAGGAATGGAGACACTTGCTAAAGCAGGTATTACATATTCCGACGTGATTGCTACATTAAATGGAAGCTACGAAGCTGCTTCATACAACTATGATTCATCAGAGGAAAATGATCCTTCCAGCGAAGCTAGCTCAGAATCAAGCTCAGAAGCAGGCTCTTCAGCATCAAGTTCTGAGGCTTGTTCCTCAGCGTCAAGCGAGGAATCAGGTTCTGCTGGAACAACACAGGAGTCATCATCAAGCTCATCAGATTCATCAAAAGAGGAGCAGACAACTGAGAGTGGCTCGGAAGGAAATACATCTGGTTCAACATCAGATTCTGATTCGGCAAGTGAGGGGTCAGGAAGCACAGATGAAGAATCATCTTCTTCTGAATCTGATACAGCAAGTACTTCTGAATCAGTTCCTGCTAAGAAGGTAGAACCTGTTCCTGTAGTAAAAGCAATTGAGAATGTAGTTAAAAAGGTTGCTGACAAGGTTAACAATTTTGTAAATCGTATCTTTGGAAATGACAATAGGGACGACGAGCAAGAGGTTGCCGGCGCTCAAAGAGAAGAAAATTCAGACACAGCGGCAGATGGCAGTACACAAGAAGAACAGCAGACTGAAACGGCAGCAACTGCAGATAATTCAGGCGACAATGGTTCTCAGACCGCAGGTCAAAGTGCTGAGGAGAAGCCTTCAAATGAGCAGGCAACTCCTTCGGAAAAAACACCAATCCCTGTTGTGCCTGTAGCAGCAGGCGGAGCTACAGTGGTTGTGGCTGCAGCTGCAGTAGTTGCTGTAAAAACCGGATTTATGGCAAAATTGTTGGCGCTTCTTCATATAATTAAGTAATGTTTTGAAAGAATTCTTTTGTCATAATAGCAATAATTGATAAAGAAGTTGTCCTCATAAAGGTGGGGACAACTTCTTTTAAAATAAGCTGAAATAAATGTACAAAAAATGTAGAATATGTATATAATTAGTGTATGTTTACTAAAAGCTAAAATATTAGTCGAAAAAGTAAAATATAGGTTATTTAAAGGAGAAGAGGTATGGGTGACGTAAAAAAGCTTATTGAAGAGGGGAAGACTTTTCTTGGAATCGAGTTCGGCTCTACAAGAATCAAAGCTGTTTTAACAGATGAAAACTATAATCCAATAGCATCCGGCTCACATGGCTGGGAGAACAGGCTGGACAACGGAATCTGGACATATACACTTGATGATATCTGGGGCGGCCTTCAGGATTGCTATAAGGGTCTTAAAGATGATGTTGAAAAGAAATACGGCATTAAGCTGGTGGGCGTGGGGGCTATGGGCTTTTCTGCCATGATGCATGGTTATATGGCATTTGATAAAGAGGGAAAACTTCTTGTGCCATTCAGAACATGGAGAAATACAATAACAGAGGAAGCTTCTGACAAACTTACAGAGGTTTTCGGATATCATATTCCACAGAGATGGAGCATTGCCCACCTCTATCAGGCTATTCTTAATAAAGAAGAGCACGTTTCAAAAGTTGATTTCTTTACAACTCTTGCCGGATATATTCATTGGCAGCTCACAGGAGAAAAAGTTCTTGGAGTTGGCGATGCTTCCGGAATGTTCCCTATTGATTCAAAGACATGCGATTACAACAAAAAGATGGTTGAGCAGTTCGATGAACTGGTTGCATCATATTCTTTTGACTGGAAACTTTCTGACATCCTTCCAAAGTCACTTCCTGCAGGTGAAAGAGCTGGTGTTCTTTCAGAAGAAGGTGCCAAAAAGCTGGATCCATCAGGAGATTTGAAGGCCGGTATCCCGGTTTGCCCTCCTGAAGGAGATGCCGGAACAGGAATGGTAGCAACCAACTCAGTTGGAGTTAGAACAGGTAATATTTCTGCTGGAACTTCAGTATTTTCAATGGTTGTTTTGGAGCATGACCTTTCAAAGGCATATCCTGAGCTTGACCTTGTTACAACACCATCAGGAGAGCAGGTTGCAATGGTTCACTGCAACAATTGCACATCTGATCTCAACGCATGGGTATCTCTGTTTAGAGAATTTGCAGGAGCAATCGGAAAAGACATTGATGATGACACATTATATGGAACACTTTACCGCAAAGCTATGGAAGGTGACGCTGACTGCGGCGGACTTCTTGCTTACAACTACTTCTCAGGTGAGAGTATTACAGGATTTAATGAGGGAAGACCTCTGTTTGTGAGAAGACCTGATGACAAGTTCAATCTTTCTAACTTTATGAGAACACATCTTTATACTGCACTTGGTGCTCTCAAGGCAGGAAATGACATCCTTATGAAAGAAGAAAATGTTAAGGCAGACTTCTTCTTTGGACAGGGAGGTTTCTTCAAGGTAAGAGGCGTTGGCGACAGAGTAATGGCAGCAGCGCTCAATACTCCTATTAAACTTATGGAGACGGCTGGAGAGGGCGGCCCTTGGGGACAGGCAATCCTTGCAGGCTTCATGATGCAGAAAAAGGATGGTGAGACTCTTGAGAAATATCTTGCTGATAAGGTGTTTGCAAGCGGAAAGGTTGAGACCTGCGAACCAAATAAAGAAGATGTTGCAGGCTTTGATGATTTTATGAAGGATTACAACGCAGGTCTGGCTATAGAGAGAGCAGCAGTTGATTCATTAAAGTAATGTTATAAATTGATAAGCCTATCGCAATAATTACGAAGATTAATTAGCGGTCTGATAATAGAATAAACATTGGAGCGTAGAAAAATGTTAGAAGAATTAAAGAAAAAAGTTTATGAAGCAAATATATTGTTACCTAAGTATGGACTTGTGACTTTTACCTGGGGAAATGTTAGTGCGATTGACAGAGAGAGCGGTCTTTTTGTTATCAAGCCAAGTGGTGTTGACTATGATACCATGACTCCTGACGATATGGTTGTTATGGATCTTAATGGCAATAAGGTTGAGGGCAAGCTTAATCCTTCATCTGACACACCTACACATGTTGAGATCTACAAGGCGTTCAAAGAGGTAGGCGGCGTGGTTCACACTCACTCATCCTACGCTACAAGCTGGGCACAGGCAGGAAGGAGCATTCCCTGCTATGGCACTACGCATGCCGACTACTTCTATGGGGAGATTCCCTGCGTAAGGTGTCTTACAAAGGAAGAGATAGAGAGCGCATATGAGGAGAACACAGGTCATCTTATCGTAAATGAGTTTGAGCGCATGGGAAAAGACCCGGTAGCAGTTCCTGCAGTTCTGTGCAAGAACCACGGGGTATTTACCTGGGGCAAGGATGCGCATGAGGCAGTGCACAACGCCGTTGTCTGTGAGGAAATTGCCAAGATGGCCTACAGGTGTGAGGTGATAAACCAAAGAGTACAGCCCGCTCCACAGGAGCTTCAGGACAAGCACTACTACAGAAAGCACGGCGCAAATGCTTATTATGGACAAGCTGAGAGAACCTGACGAGGTATTTTCGAGTCTGGTTCGAACGTGTTCTGGCGAGCGGAGCGAGATACAGGGAATATCTGCTGCATGCGGAATGGCCATGTCAGCAAATCTT
>JAEEGH010010394.1_pt1 | contig 21384 bp, 17 predicted proteins | sample 9134181 | NCBI WGS metagenome assembly JAEEGH01 (sample SAMN16246544, study PRJNA631951) | gut metagenome | biome: gut microbiome; feature: rumen; material: DP-attached | host: Bos | place: Iran: Karaj | collected 2018-10
ATGTGACAGAAGGAACCTTCGACGCATATATGTGGCAGATTCTGGAGAACAAGCAGAAGTTTATCAGCCAGATCATGACTTCCAAATCACCGGTTCGTGCGTGTGAGGATGTCGATGATACCGCACTTTCTTATGCGGAAATCAAGGCGCTCGCAACTGGAAACCCATATATCAAGGAAAAGATGGATCTGGATATCCAGGTCAGTAAGCTCAAGTTGATGAAGGCCAACCATACCAGTGCGAAATACCGTCTGGAGACGGATATTGCCCGAACCTATCCGGTACAGATCACCGCGACAAAGGAACGGATCGCAGGACTGAAAGCCGACCTTGCAGCGGTAAAACCGATTCTGGAACAGGACAAGGATCATTTCCAGATGGTGATCGGCGGCAAGGAGTTTACGGACCGGAAGGAGGCCGGTACAGCATTGATCGCTGCCTGTGCAGGGCTGAAAGCAGTCAATACCAACGGAAAGGTGGGTGAATATCAGGGGTTCAGCCTGACGGCCAGTTTTGACAGCTTCCATCAGACTTATCAGCTGACGATCAAGCGGCAGTGCAGTTACACAGTAGAGATTGGCAAGGATGCCTTGGGTAATATTCAACGTATTACCAATGCACTTTCCGGTATTGAGAAGAAACTGACAGAATCGGAACAGAAGCTTGAAAATCTGCAGAAACAGCTGGCAACGGCACAGGAGGAGGTGAAAAAGCCGTTTGCACAGGAAGCGGAGCTTGCGGAAAAGACAGCCCGGCTTGCGGAGTTGAATTCCATGTTGAACATGGATGAGCGGGATTCTTCCGATGTGCTCGGCATTGACGAGGATACCGATGTGGATATTGAGGCAGCGGAGAAAAGCCAGCAGGCAGTGTCTTATGCCGGAAGGGTTTCAGACATGGCAAGCCGGGAAGCAGAGCGGACGGCAGAACGAAGGCCGTCTGTTCTTGACCGACTTCATTCCAGGCAGGAACAGGTAGCACAGGCTGGCAGGAAACGACTCCCAGCCAGAAAGCAGGAACAATCGTTATAAAAGTACAGCAGCCCCGTCACCTGGCGGGGCTGCGGCCATAAAAGGAGGTTTCATTGGATGGCAAACAGAAGAGATGAGCGGATGAAGGAGATTACAGACCGCCTGCAGGCAGGACTGGAAGAACTTTTTTCCTCAGAAAAGTATACGGAGTATCTGCGGGTCATGTCGCAGTTTCATCATTACAGCTTTAACAATACCCTGTTGATCGCTTTACAACGCCCTGATGCGACACTGGTCGCTGGTTACCGCGCCTGGGAGACCAAATTCAACCGTCATGTGATGAAAGGCGAAAAGGGCATACAGATCATTGCCCCTGCCCCGATCCGTGAGAAGCAGGAACAGGAGAAAACCGATCCCAACACCGGAGAAGTTGTTTTGAGGGATGACGGACAGCCGGAGACAGAAGAAGTCACGGTCACAATTCCGCGGTTCAGAGTTTCTACAGTCTTTGATCTGTCGCAGACAGACGGCGATCCGCTTCCGGAGCTGGGTGTGGAAGAGCTGACTGCAAGCGTGGAGAATTATGAGATTTTCATGGAAGCGATCCGGAGTGTTGCACCTGTGCCGATCCGCTTTGATGAGATCCAGAGCGGGGCGAAGGGTTACTATGATAACGCCAACAAGGAAATTGTTCTGCAATCTGGCATGGCAGAACTGCAGACGATGAAAACAGCGGTGCATGAGACCACACATGCGCTGCTTCATGACCGTGACATCATGCAGGAGCAGGGCATACAGAAAGATCAGATGACAAGAGAGTGTGAAGCGGAAAGCTGTGCATTTACTGTTCTTTCGCATTTTGGTCTGGACACGTCAGATTATTCTTTCCCTTATATCGGCGGATGGAGCAGCAGTCGTGAGATGAGGGAAGTGAAAAGTTCTATGGATACCATCCGCAGGACAGCATCGGAGATCATCGACGGTATTGAAAGCAGTATGCGGGAACAGCTCCTGGAACGGAACGCAGACAGGTATGAAATCTATCAGATCGGGGAAGAAAGCCCGCTCAGGGATTTGAAGTTCATGAATCTTGATTATTTCCGCGAAAAGGGAAGCATAGCCAGGAAAGAGGATTACGATCTGGTTTACACCGCTCCTCTGAAAGTGGAGGATACTCTGGATTCATTATATGAGAAGTTCAACCTTGACCATCCGGCTGACTTTGTGGGTCACTCTTTGTCCGTCAGTGACGTGGTATTGCTTCACCGGAACGGTGAGGATCATGCATGGTTTGTGGATTCATTTGGTTTCACCGAGATTCCGGAATTTCTGGAGCTTGCTCAGGAAACCGTTATAGAAACTCCAGAAATGGAAGCACTGGAAAAGGAAGCTGCTCCAGAAAAACCGGAGATCTACAGACACTCTGTAGTCTATGCGCGTGAACATGGGGAACTGGAAGAATACCGTGCTTCTATGCGGGAGAATGTCGCCTGCAAGGAAGGGATAGAGCAGGCAATCCGGGAGAATTTTGACGGAATGCACCTGAATCCGGCAGCGGTTAGATCGGTACTGGAGCAATACGGTACGGAAAGAACGGCTTATGTTCTCGCCAACACGATACAGCAGAAGTCATGGGATGGCCGATTCTCCGGCAGCAATAAGGAATGGGCACAATCTGTTGCCGTTGGAGAGGACACGAATACTGCGGGAGAAGACCGGAGAAGCGCATTCGTTGTCGATTCCCATCCGGCGGTTCTGGATGGCTTTACAGACCTTTTCCGAAAGGAATTGCGTGACCGGGGATTATTGCAGGATGGAAAAGAGCCGTCAGAGAAAGCTTTTATCGACCACTACTATGTGGTAGAGGATCTGGCTGTCAGAGGGCCGCTGGCAATTAAAGAATATCAGAACCTTGATGAAGCTCTTTCCGCTTATTTTGCGATTCCGAATGACAGGCTGAAAGCACTCGGTATTCAGAACACCAGTCCAATGCCGGGCAGCCTTGATTTTATTCAATGCCAGAACGGAATTGATACCATGACCATGGACCATACGGCGGTGGAGGTGTGGAATAATCCGGAGATACAGGCTGTCCATGCAGAACTGGAGCTTGCTCTGGCACTCCATGACACGGAGATTGCCTATGAGCTGGGAGACAGATATTTCATGATCCAGACTACGGCAGGTGGTTTTGATTATAGTTTTTATGATCAGAATTATCGCCTGATCGACGGCGGTATCCTGGAGAACACAGCGCCAGGTGAGTCGGCAAAGACAATGGAAGAAGCAGTACATGAGATATTAGAGGATAACGGCCTTTCCTATGACGATGCAGCAGTGGTTTCACTTGAAGAGATGATGGAAAAAGTGCAGGCTGCAGAGGAGATCGCTTTAGATGAAGACAGGATTATGCCAATACCGGAATTGTCCGAGACACAAAAACTTGCGGCAGAGCTCGATCAATTCGCTTATGATCATGACTATTATGGCTATATGGATGCAATCGACGACAGGGATGAATCCGTCGGGAATCTTGCTGCGGATCTTGAAAAGGGAGACGTGGCAGGGATCAGAGACTGGCTGAAGGAAGTGGTTTCGGAATGCGATGTTCCTGAAGACGTAGCCACAGCGAAAGAGCTTCTGGGTAAACTCGATGCGCTATATCCTGAGAAACAACCCTCGCTTACGTTTTATGCGGCAGAGTGTATGGAATACCCTGTGCTTGGAGAATACCGTGAAGCGTCAACACTGGAAGATGCTATGCGGCTTTACGAGCAGATTCCTTCTGACCGTATGAACGGTGGAAAAGGGATTGGTTTCAATCTGGATGATGGAAGTGATTACGCAGGCAGTTATCCACTTGTCCAAGGCGGAAAAGTGGCAACGGATATGATTGATCTTGTTGAGCATTATAAAAACAGCCCATTAGTTCAGCAGGCAGTGGAGGAAGCTAAGCGTTACTACCCTGATATGAGGGAGACCGAATATCAGCCGAGAGAAGCACAGGAAACGGCTCCGGTTGTAGAACAGAAAAACGTGGAGGAAGCAGCGATTACTGATGATAAACGGGCTCCTGAGCCGGCAGAAAAGCGCTCTGAGACAGTAGAAAAGGGTTCAGAAGGTAAGTCTGCAAGCAGAAAAGAATCAGTTTTAAAAGCACTCAGAGAGCGTCAGGCACAGATTAAGGAGCGGGAGAGGACGCTGCCACAAAAGCAGCATGATCGGAATAAGGAGGAACATGTACTGTGAGAAAGATTATTTTTATGGATGATGAAATGCGTGTCGTTTCTATGTTTGATACCAGTAGCCGGGAGACAGCGCTTCATGCGGTGGAAGCAGTCGTTCCTTATGTCCGGGAAGATGCTGATCTGAGCGCTGTCGTTGTCAGTACGGTAGAGAAGCTGAAGCAGATTTCAGACGAAGATTTTATGCGGCTTGACTTTGAATTTTACCGGTATGAAGATGTCGAAGGAGAGGAGGCTATCGAATGAGCCTGAACCAGTATGCGGTATATCAGCTGAAACCGGATGCGGAGATCAGGCCATTTCGGTACAAAACCTATCAGCAACTGATGGATAGTCACATGGCAGTGAACGCGGATAATTATCATCAGGTGTATTTGACAACGATGGTGAAAGAGACTGCGTTGGAAGAGATCCGGAGGCGGCTTGAAACAAAGCTGCCTCCGCAGTTCCTGGGCAATGCACTGAATGTAAGCGACGTCATTGCCATTACAAAGGAAGGTATCTCTTCGGCATACTATGTTGATAAGGTAGGGTTTGTCGCACTTCCCGGCTTCTTCCGGTTTAATTCTTCTGCGGCACTGATCACGATGGAAACTACAGGATTCGTGTTTGATGATCGGAAGGGCAGCTGGATGGCCACAGAAGAAACTGTAGTGGACGGTAAACAATTTTTCCTGATGGCGTCGGAAGCTTATGGGAATCGCGCAGCTTTCGCTGTTGTGGATGATCAGGGCAGAAAGGCCGCAGAAGATACGCTGAAAGGTTTTGATGATGAGACGATCCGCCAGATCAGGGATTATCTGCATCCCAAAGAGCTGGAACAGGTACAGGACATAAGCCGTACTCCGGAAGGAAAGCCAAAGCAGGAGATCTGGCAGAAGTATTACGAAAACGGTGAATATCTCCGCAGTGTGGAGAGCGGAACCGAAGACAATTACAGTATGATTGACGGTATCCGAAACAATCGCCGCAGACAGGCACAGGCGCAAGAAGCTCAGGGATCTGAGAAACATGCTCCGGTCAAAAGAGAATCCGCAGAGAAAGAACCGGGGAAAAGAGTGTCAGTTCTACAGCGGCTTAGAGAAAAACAGACCGAGGTCGCTGCACGGTATGGTAAAAAAGCTCCGGAGCAGTTCAGGGAGGATTTGAGCATGGAGCGTAACCGTAAATGAGAGAGGGGAGTGTCTGGCCAGAGATGGCTGGATGCTCCTTTTTGCGTTTTGTATATCTTGCTTATTATAACCACTTATGGTATCCTAGCTACGATTGGAGGAGCAAGTATGGCGAAGACAAAATATCATATAGAATTATCTGATTCAGAACGCAGTTTGCTTACGAAAATCGTATGTGAGGAAAAGGAATCAGAACGTACAATTATGCGTGCAAGAATCTTGCTTATGTCTGAAGCAACACAGCCGGAAAAAGTATCGATCAAGAAGCTGGCAGAGATTCTTGGTACTACAGATACAACGATACAAACAGTTCGGACAGAATACGCGGCGGGTGGTGTGGAAGCAGCTGTATACCGTAAGCAGAGGACATGCACTGGCTATAACAGCAAGATTACGCCGGAGATTGCCCGCCAGATAAGAGAGATTGCGGCAAGCACGCCGCCAGACGGTAAAAAGAAATGGAGCTCCCGTATGCTCTGTGAGGAAGCCGAGCGGCGAGGCCTAGTAGACCACATTGTTTCCTCAACGGTGTGCAAGATTTTGAGAGGTGAATTAAATAACGGAGGGCGGATAAAATGAATAAAGATTTGGTCGAAAAAAAGGTGACTCAGTTAAAAAGCGATATAGAATTATTGAAAAATGGACATATTCACGAATTGGAAAAGAAGCCCGGAATCTTGAAGTGTGTTACGCTTGCCAACAGGATGGAAGAAAACTTAAGAGAAATTGTAGAAGCTTATGAAGCTGATATAGAAGAACAGGCGTATAAAGAGGATAGAACTCAATTTGATCTTTTGTATGGCTTATTAAAAAGGCTTTCAGACGAAATTGCTATCCTGTCAAAGAAACAGCCTGATGGGCTGGTTAATGGGTTTAAGGTTGGGCAAATCAATCGAGTCCTTGTTCCTCTTAAAGAACTAATGAAGGATGAGCCTACAGTATATTTTCTTGATATTTTATCAATCCCTGAGCCTGATCCGAGCAGCAATAAGTCGAGGAATACTTATAGTGATACTGCACTGATTCTTAGCCAGTATCGGGAAGCTTGCGCTGAATATTCAGCAAAATACTATCGCGATTGGGATCTTAGTCTTTGATAGGAGGTGCATTTGAGTATGCTATTCTCTGATTATCTTTCTTTAGGTGACGAACTCGAAAGAAAGAACATATTTGATCCGATTTTGGATTCCGATAGCCATTTCTTTATCAACCTGCAAAGGTTGAAGAAAGCCTCTACACCAGAATTTCAGGAATCTTATCAACGGATTAACGAATATTTCCGGAAAATAATCAAACTACTTGACAGAGCCAAAAGCAAAAGTGAAAAAGATATTTGCTACAGACAAGCTCTGAAGATGTTTGATTTTTCGGAGGTTAATGGAATCTGCTTGGGTTATGCGAAAGGCACAAGTGGATCTGGCTTTGGTAAACTATTAGGAAGCCAGGTAATTAGTACAGCATACGATATCGTAAAGTTAGGCATTGATGATCCTGAATTTTTTCAACTGCTCCCATTATTTGAAGACAACGTTGGGGCAGATAGATTGAGCGATATGATAGCAACGCTTATTATCGAGGATATTGAAAAATATACGAAAAGAATTAACCGGGAGTTGGAAATCACACCTGAAAACTATAAAGGCTATGGTTTTCAGAATGGATTTCTGATGAACCCATACAAAAATGATCGAGTGTTACTGGTACCGATTGAAATACTTCATAAGCTTCCAGTTGCACAAAGCTGGGAAGATATAGATATGTGTGTTTCTGAGAACATGGTAATACGGGCGGAAATGAACTCCGAAGTTGCTAACGAATGGAGCAAGTATTCTTCTTCAGAAAGGAAAACATATCTGAGAAACTGTGTGTTTAAAGATGTTGACGCTTGTAAACGCGTTATAGGCGAATATCGAAAAGAAGAGTTGCCTTCTTTTAACCCACACGAAAATTTTGACTATTTCTTGGAAAAATTGGAGCAAACGATCAAAAGACTTGGCTATAACTGGAAGAGTGATCGAAGTGAGTATGACAGTATTTCTGTTGCCTCGGATATTATTTCACACTTCAAACATTGGGTGGAATATAACAAAGGCTGGGAAGTAATACAAGGAGCAGAAAGTAGGAAGAGAGAAAAAATACTTCAGCGGGTTATTCATCTTGCCGGGACAAGTTATATTCAAGCTAATAATCTTGATATGAGTTGCGAACCGGATGAAGGGAGAGGTCCGGTCGATTTTAAGGTCTCTCGAGGTCAAGATATCACAATAATTGAAGTTAAGCTTTCATCTAATTCTCAATATTTACATGGCTATGAAATTCAAATTGAAGAATATGGGAAGGCTGAGAAAACGGACAAAATGATATATGTACTTGTTGATTTAGGAAATCCTATCAAGATTCAAAAATTAATTGAGTTGCATGATAGAAAAGTAGATGAGGGTTTAGATTGTCCGGAGGTTGTAATTATTGATTCGACTAAAAAGGAATCTGCAAGCATTGCATAAAGAGCACAAGACGGCGCAGGGCATTATGAGATGTCCTGCGCTTTTTCTCTGTCCTGCGTTCGGGAACGGTCGATGCCGAGAATCGTATCAACAATGGAGCTGGCCGTCCGCAGTTCTTTCTGGTAATCCTTGAAGTATTGATAAGTGCCGGATTGAGCATCCTTCATCTGGAGCAGCTGGTCGCGTTCTGCCTTGAGCGCTTTCAGGGAAGGAACCTTCCCGGCAAAATGTTCTTTGATGTAAGTGACGCCTGCGTCATAAAGGTCCAGTTCGGATCGATGCTCCTGCCGGTATTTTTTCTTGTTCCGGGCATTAAGAAATTGTCCTTGGATGGACTTGTGTGCCTGGTACTGTCCGACGAAATGAATCTGCTCATTCAGTTCCTTGATTCTGTCCTGAGTGGCACGGAGCGTTTTTCTTGCTTCGTTCAGCTTGGCAGAAACATCATCCAGTTTGACGGCAAGATCTTCACGGGTATCATATCCTTGTTCCTGAATATAACACACGGTTCTGGCCATTTCCTTCAGATTGGAAATCTTCACTTTCCGTGCATATGCGGCACTCTGCTGTGCCTTGATATTGGTTTGCAGATCTACGACGAGTCGCAGGTTTGAACGAATGAAGAGAATCGCAATCGGATCGGCATGATAATCGTAATTGTGATCATATTCCGAAAGCCGGTGTGTAGATGCTGGTGCCGTACTATTCATAGTGGCAGCGGAGCTTTCTTCCGGTATTTCTGCTTCAACATCTTTCTCTGATCTTGCGTTTTCCGCGAAGAGCTCAAGCAGGTAATCCTTCTCAAAATGACTGCCGAGTCTCCTGCCGGTGATGTACTTTTGCCGTTCCGGGTGAAGATAGCTGAACCGGCCTCGGCTCTCTTTCATGCCTATACCGTATTTCTCTGCCAGAGCATTTTTGAATTCTTCCAAAGAGCGGGTATAAGCAGAAACTTCAGATATTGCATCCCGAAGGAATTGCTTTTGTGTCTGGTAAGTTGTTGTCCTCGGAGTCATGCCATCTGCAACGATCTCCTGATTGAGCTTGTCCAGTTTTTCCTGTTCCCGTCGGTTCTTCCAATACTCATGTTCTGTAACCTTTACAGGAGCGGGAGAGAGCAGATCAACCTGATGTAAATGCTCCCGTTCTGTGATTTCCATGATTCCTCGCTGCATGGCAGTCAGGTAATCTCTCGTCTGGTGATGCTTATAACCGGCGCGGCTGTCGCATGGCCGCTCCATAAAATCCTGCGGTTCAACATCCAGTTTTCTGACGCTGTTGATTACGATATGGACGTGAATGTTGCCGGAACCGTTGTGCCCATCCATGTGAGTGCAGACTAGAGCCTGATGCCCCGGCAAGAATCGTTTTGTAAATTCCAGTCCAATGGACTGCGCCCGTTCGCCAGTCAACCCGGATTCCTCTGCATCCCTGGGGTCGAAACTCAGGATATAGTGATGGGACTTGATGTCGTCATATCCCTGATTCTTACGAAATGCGGCATTGGTCTGCGCGCATTCCATGTCAAAAGAAAACGGCTGGCAGTTCAAACCATCCAGATAATACTCATCCCGCAGCATCATATTTCCGTTCGCATCGAGGATTGGCTGCTGTGTCCGCTCGTTATGCTGGAACATCAGGTATTCCAGTGCTTTTCCGTAATCTGCATTTTTACTCGATAGGTGTTTCAGCACCGCCATGAAAATCACCTGCCATTTCCAATACTCGTTTTCTCAATTTCATGATTTCAGCAACACAGCTATTGATCTCTTCACGCATTGCCTTGGATTGCAGACCACCCATGTTGAAGTACTGGGCGATCTGGTTCAGATTGTTTCCGATGGCAGCAAACTGGTTCGTCAGTTCCTGCAGTTCGGATACTTTCGCAATGACAGGATAGCTGATCTCGACTTTTCCATAGACCGCCTGGTGGCGCACATAATCGGAAACGCTCATACCGGCATCGGCAGCGTACTTTTCAATGATACTGTACTGCGTTTCATCCAGGCGGAAGTCAATCTTCCGGGTCTTGTGGAGCCCGGAATCCTTCTTTGGCCTTGCCATAATTTGCATCCTCGCTTTCTAGCCCCATATATGACAGGGGGTTCAGAGAAACAGGCAAATTCCGTGATGGCCATCTCCGCAGGAAGGGCATCAACGCTGCGAACACGAGGTGGAGCCAACAGGAAAATCGGCCAGATTTTCAATCCGAGGGATTGGGGAACCGGAATCCCCAACAAGTATGCCAGTCGGCAAAATCTCCAGAATGGAGTTTTTGTCCGACATAGGCGTATCTTGCTCTAAAAATGCGGAGCACCCGTCTCACAGAGAAAAGTTGCTTTTGTGCCTCTCACTAAAAGCACGGAAACATCGGTAGAGGCAAATCTTTAAAGAGAAGATTTTGGAAATCGCTTGCTTTTGCGACTTGCCATGTGCAGTTAGTGAAAGGAGCGTGTTACTTATGGAACAAAAAGGAACTTTATCAGATCAGCTGCGGAGGATGGCACAGGTTGATATCAGGACTGTGAATCCTGACGAACTCGTTGAGATTGAGGATGTGAAGATTTCCGGAGATCTTTCAAAGGAAGATCGTGTGCTGGATTATATCCGGCAGATCAAGAATCCGTATTGTTATCTGTATCACGGCATTATTGTCAAAGTCAGCTTTGCAGGCAAGAGGCGAATGGAAGACTGCCTGAAAGATTGCTTGTTCACGAATATCTGAACTTTAGCACTTTAAAGCATTGACAAATAGCCGGGATTGATTTATAGTGACGATGGGTCAAAACTATATAAGCGATCAAGCAACCACTGATTTTCTTGGTTTATTCTGTCAATGAACACAAGGAGGTCAGTGGTTTTATGCGTTTACGAAAAAAATCATCTTATACTGCCGCCGTTTACCTCCGCCTCTCTCGGGAGGATGGAGACAAGGCCGAGAGCGACAGCATCCATAATCAGCGTGAGCTGATCAAAGAATATCTCACCCATCACCCGGAAATTACGAACACAAAAGAATATGTTGACGATGGATTCAGCGGAACGAATTTTGAACGGCCGGGTTTTATTCGCATGATGTCCGATATCGAAAATCATAGGATTGACTGCATCATTGTCAAAGACCTTTCCCGTTTCGGAAGGAATTACATTGAAACCGGAAAATACCTTGACCGCATCTTTCCGATGCTGGAAGTCCGTTTCATTTCCATCAATGACAATTATGACAATATCAAAGAATCCGATGACGCAGATCAGATCGTTATTCCCTTTAAAAATCTGATTAATGATGCGTACTGCCGCGATATATCCATCAAGATCAGAAGCCAGCTTGATGTAAAACGTAGGAACGGAAAATTCGTCGGGAGCTTTGCGGGATACGGCTACAAGAAAGACCCAAAGGATAGGAATCATCTGATTATCGATGAGTATGCCGCCAATATTGTTCAGACTATTTTTAATATGAAGTTACAAGGCTATAGCGCAGGTACGATAGCAGATTATCTGAATGAACAGGATGTGCTTACGCCGATGGAGTATAAGCGTTCCTGCGGGATGAATTTTAATAGTGGTTTTCGCATCAGCACCGATCCGGTCTGGCATCCGAACATGGTAACCCGGATCTTGAAAAATGAAGTCTATACGGGAATGACGGTGCAGGGGAAAAACCGGAAAATCAATTATAAGGTTAAGAAGCTTCAGCCGGTGGAAGAAGCAGAGTGGATTCGCGTGCCGGGAACACATGAGGCGATTGTGTCCAGGGATATTTTCGATTCTGTACAGAATCTTCTACTGTTGGAGACAAGAATAGCACCGGAGAAGACACAGGTGGATGTGTTTTCAGGATTGGTCCGCTGCGGAGACTGTGGCCAGAACATGGTCCGCAGGTGCGTCAGGAAAAAGGACAAGAAATATTATTACTATCATTGCTCCACCTATAAAAATGGAATGGGCTGTACATCACATCTGATCAGTGCTGAAAAGCTTTATGATGTCGTGCTGATGCAGACGCAGAAGCAGATTGGAATGCTGCTCAAAGCGGAAGAAGTATTAAAGGCGGCAGATTCATTGCCGGGAGAACAATTCCGCATGAGAGCATTGAATAAGCAGTTGGAAGAACTGGCAAAAGAGATAGAGCGCTACTCTGACTTACGGGCAAAACTCTATCAGGATATGTCCGACCAGGTTGTAAGCCGGGAGGAATACAAAGAACTGGACAACCGATTCAGCAGAAAGATCAAAGAAGCCAAGCGGGCACAGAAAGAGATCAGCCAGAAAAAGGAGCATTTGAATCTGGATGAAATATTAAAGCAGGACTGGTTAAAAGAGTTTGAACAGTACCGCAATATTCAGAAATTAGAACGAAAGATTGTCGTTGCTTTGATAGAGAAGATCATCGTGTATGCAAAAGACAGGATTGAAATCCGCTTTCTCTATATGGATGCGATGGACATGATGATTGAAGCTGCAGATTATTTCGGAACGCAGACAGAGGAAAGGAGTGAGGTCAAATGATTTGCGTTAGCTATACAAGGAGCACATCAAATGGCTATGGAATAGAAACTCCTTCCAATGCCATAACGATGCAGAATGACTCCATCAAAGGATTCCTGAAAGAGCGCGGATGGAAACTTGCTGCAAAGTATTCTGACCGGAAGCTTGACCGTGAGAACGAAGATGCTTTTCTTCAAATGAAGCAGGATGGCATGGACAGGAAATTTGAGTGCGTTGTATTCAGTTCCCTGTTCTATTGCGGAAAGACCCTGACTTCCGCGACGGATCTCCTGGGACATGTTTTTTATCCTGCCGGTCTGCACTTTGCGGTAGCGGATGACGGATTTTGTTCTGCAGATGTTTCGCCGGAGGAAGTTCAAGCATATATCGAAAAAGTTCGGCATGAATACCGGGCATTCAATTCGTCAAAGAATACTTATCGCTACAATCCAAAAACAATTTACAAGAAATACGGCTATGTCAGAGTCAGTGAAGAAGAACTGGAGATTGACCCTGAACCCGCCCAAGTGATAAGGGAAATATTTGGACTTTCCAGATCCGGAAAATCGATGAAGGATATAGCAGATATTCTCAATGAAAGAGGAGTTGAGAGCTGCATGGCTTACCGCCGAAGGAAAACTGGAATCAATTACAAATATGGCAGTAACGGATGGAACGCTTCTTCGGTTTCGGGCATTCTTGAGAACAGAGTCTATATTGGTGAGTGGAAAAGGAAAATCAATGGGAAGATTAAAATGTGCAGCTGTCCGCCCATCATCGACGGGAAAGATTTTGAGGAAACGAGAACGGCGATTTTGGACAGAGATCTGGCAAAAGGAAAACGGCAAAAATATAGTGGACGCAGCCTGCTGACGCGCAAGATCGTGGATATGGAAACCAATTGGCCGCTTCACGTATATGTTCTGCCAAAGGATAAATCCAATGTATTTCGTTTTCGGTATCCTGCCCCTGCCGTGAGGGCATATGAAACATTGTATCTGTCTTGCGAAACGGTTGAGCAGGAAGTGGAAAGATTGCTTCGGGAGGAAAAAGAAAAAGCTGAATACGCAAAGAAGCTGCTTCTTGGAGAAAAGGGGAATGTAGAAAAGGAGAACAGGATGCGTCCGCTCAAGGACGCGGCTGGATCGATCCTCTCGCAAATGATGGAATGGGAGGCGAAGATTGTGCCACTGCAGAAAGAATTGGATCATGAAATGATAGAAGCGGCGGAATTTGAAAAGAGAAAACAATCTATACTGAAGCATATTACGGAACTTGATTCAGATCTTCAGAAATATATTGACGAGATTGGGATTGTTGAAATGACATTCTCCCTGAAAAATCCGTGGCTGAGACATTATCTTGGAATGGAGGGATTCGATATCCTTACTCCTGAGATTGTGAAGAAATATGTTGGAATGGTTAAGGTGTTCCGATTTGTGAGCGTGCATCTCTCTCCAGTGCAGGAAGAGTGGTTTAATCGGCTTCCACAAAGCTGGTTCAAAGAAGGTGAGGGTGAAAAAGATGGCGAGAAAAAGTAGAAGAACGAATCTTCCTCAGCCGGTTAAAACTCCGATCAAAGTAGAGGAGACATCAGATGTTTTAGCAACAGGGGCTTATGCCCGGCTTTCTGTCGAAAAGGATGATGAGGGCAGCATTCAGACACAGGTCTCGCTGCTGCACAATTATATTGCAGAACATCCAGAGCTGCGTCTGGCAGATACCTATATTGATAACGGATACTCCGGTACGGATTTTGATCGCCCAAGCTTTATCAGGTTGATGGATGATGTCCGTACAGGGAAAATACAGTGTATTGTCGTGAAAGACCTGTCCCGGTTCGGAAGAGATTTTCTGGAGACCGGATATTATATTGAAACGCTGCTCCCGAAACTGAATGTTCGGCTGATTGCGATCAATGACACATTTGACAGTTCCCGCGAAGAAGATGTCAACAGCATTTCCGTTCCTATCAAAAACATGGTCAATGAGATGTATGCGAAGGACTTCTCACGAAAGGTTTCCGCATACCATGACCTCCATCGTAAGAAAGGGGATGTTCATCTGACCAGGACAGTCTACGGATACCAGATCGATAAAGAAAATAATGTATATGTTCCGAATCCGGATACCGCTCCGGTTGTGAAAATGATCTTCCGGTGGTTTCTGATGGGTTACCAGACGGGCCAGATTGCAGAACGGCTCAATACACTGGAGGTGATGACGCCGCTCAAATACAAAGAGACTGTAGAAAATGGACAGGCATTTGACAAGCAGGATTTTTGGAACATGGCTCGTGTCAGGGATATTTTAAAGAACGAAAAATATATTGGTGATTTGATCTGGGGCAAACGGACCAAGAGACTGTACCTGAATATACCTGAGCATAAGACACCGCAGGAAGAATGGACAATTTATCATGATATGCATGAGCCGTTGGTCACGAAAGAAGACTTTGAAACCGCACGTACTATGATTGATGCCACAACTGCAAAGCTCCGGAAAAAACCTATATACGAGACCGGTGATACAGACAGTTTCCAGGGGAAAATATATTGCGCAGACTGCGGGAAGAGAATGCGTTACCAGAAACTCTGCTATCAGAATCGCAACGGTGCGATCTATTACTGTGGTAACGATCAAAAAGAGGGATGGCACCAATATGTCCATGCCGACTTTCTTAAACTGTTTGCGGCAGACCAGATTCGGTTCCTGATACAGAGTATGTGTGACCGGAAGATTCTGATTGAGAAGGCTAAGCGGCGACTGGACGGCAGAAACAAACTTTATGCCGCGAAAAGAAAGACGATGGATCTGCAGCAACGGCTTGCTAAGGTAGGAGAACATATCGCCTCTCTATACGAAGATCTGGCGGAAGGTGTCATTTCTCAGGAGGAGTACAAAGAGCTGCAAACTCATTATGCAAAAGAACGGACAAGCCTTCAGGACAGGATTACGGAAGCGGAGCAGGAGCAACGCAATGTCGAAATGCAGATCGGGAGGTTCCTCGACTGGCAGGCTAAGCTGGAACAGCATCTTGGAGAAGTGAAATTCAATGAGAATCTCGCGAATGATCTGATTGAGCGCATAGAGGTCAGCGATCAGGGACGTATTGAGATTCATTTTACTTGTGATGATGTTTGCAGGAAGGTGGCGGAACTACTAGAGGACGGTGATAATTCGTGAAGATTGGTTTTTACATGCGTTTATCCCTTGCAGATGGGGACCTTGGAAAAGACGATAAAGAAGAAAGCAACAGCATTGAAAACCAGAGGCTGTTGCTGCAGGGGTTCGTGGAATCCCGGAAAGATATTACCGGAGATGTGACGGAGTATATCGACGACGGTTATACTGGAACGAATTTTGACAGGCCTGCCTTTATGCAGATGATTGAGGACGCCAAAAAAGGAAAGATTGATACGATCATTGTCAAAGACCTTTCCCGCCTCGGTCGCGATTACATTGGCGCCGGAGATTATCTGGAGCAGATATTTCCGGTCCTGGGGATACGGTTTATAGCTGTTAATTCATCGTATGACAGTAATGATTACATTGGAAAAACCATCGGACTGGATGTAAGCATCAACAACCTGTTGAATTCCCTTTACAGTAAGGACATTTCAAAGAAATTTACGAGTGCGCTCCGTACAAAATGGAAACAGGGCATTTCTACTACAGGAAGAGTTCCGTTTGGTTATAAGAAGGATGATGTTGAGAAATCAAAATGGCTGATCGACGAAGAAGCGGCAAAATATGTACGGCTCATTTTTGAAAAAGCAATAGGGGGATGGAACACTTCCAGCATTGCGAACCATTTGAATGAGCTTAACGCACCAACACCCGGGAAATATAAACAGGAGCATTTTGATAACTATCAGCAATGGAACCGAGTTGTTTCTGATGATGAATGGCTCTGGAACACCTATATGGTGTGGAGAATTATCAAATGCTATTCCTATACCGGTGCTTTAGTCCACGGCACTACAAAGAGGCTCCGTGTAGGAGGGAAGGCCAGACGGGCGGTGCCACAGAATGAACAGATAATCGTTGAAGGCGTGCATCCGGCGATTGTTACCACAGATGAATGGGAGGCGGCACAGGCAGCAATTCGGTCAATATCCAAGCGGGCGCTGCCGCAGAAAACGAATTTTCCGTTGACCAGCAAGGTGCGCTGTGGGAATTGCGGATGCAGTATGCCATATGATGACCATGGAACGCCGAGCCTTTGCTGCCTGCACAGGCAGGGCGTAGGTAAACATTCCAAATGCGATTCAACAGTATATGAAGCAAAAGCAATCGTTGGAATTGTCAGCCATGCACTCCGTACCAAGGTCGCGCTCTTCAGGAATTTCAATGCTGTATTGCAGGAACAGAAAGAAAATGAAAGCGATCCGGTCCAGGAAAAGCTGCGGCTGATCAAAGAGAAAATTGAAACACTAAAGGCCAGGCGTATTCACCTATATGAAGCCTATGCGGAGGAGATTATCAGTAAGGAAGCTTACCTGTCTAATAAGGATGAACTGATAGGACAGATCGAGCAGTTAGAAAAAGAACAGAAAACGCTGCTTCGTTCGGCAGAAGAGAAGGATGCGCTGCTGTCTGGTGTGAAACGTATCGCGGAAGATTATGAGCAAATCAATGAGAAAAGAGAACTAACCATGGAAATTGCCGATACGTATATTGACCGGGTTGTCATATATGATCCGAAGCACATAGAAATAGTGTTTACCTTTGAAGATCTGCTGCAGAAAGCGGCAGAACGTGTAGGCTTCATTCTGGAGCAGAAAGGAACGGGTGAAAAATCATGAAACTGGCAAGAAATACCATAATTCCGATAATTATGATTTTGCTTCTGGCTTACTTTGGCCACTATATTTACGTGGTGGATGGACAGATAGACTGGCTAAGATTCTGCCTTGTGTTTGGCATACCGTTTGGTGTTCCCTATATGCTGTGGGTGATACCGATTGGGGGAAATCCCGCTGCGAGTACAGCTATCCTTGCACTCAACATTGTGATCGGGGCGCTGTTTGGCTGTGTGATTGCCATATTTGCTCTGATACGGGCACTTATCTATTTCGTATGGTGGTTGATCGGAAGAATCACTGGACTTCGGGCATAATCCTTTATCATTATTGACACAAACGAAAACCGCTGAATGACAGGAATATATCTGTGATTCAGCGGTTATTTTTTGTCTTCGGCCTCATTGGAGAAGGTCAGGATGTCATTTGGCGTGCATTCCAATATATTGCAGAGTCTCTCAATGGAAAGAACAGTGATGTTTTGGTTTCGCCGGAGGCGTTCAAGCAAGCTTTTTTCGATGCCCCGATTGAGCAGTTGATATTGGGATATGCCTTTGGTTTTCATCGTCTGCCAGAGGGGACTATAGTCTATCAAATCGCCAGCCTCCTTTCGCCCAGTTTTGTTCATTATAGATTTTTAGCGACTGTAATGATATGGTCTATATATGCTCCATATATCCGCTGAAAACGCGGTAAAACGGGGATGTTTCGGCTTCATGACATACAAAATTGCAGCCTTGGATACACCCAAGACTGCAAGGAAATAGTGGCGAGAGCCGCTGTATGATCGATGTCGGAGAGGGGGTGATGAAGGAAATGCTTGTACTGAAACGGTTTTTCTTGTTTCGGACGAAGATAAACATGTTTAAGACTGCAAGGCTGCAAGACTGCAAAGGTGTGCCATAGGCATTACCGGGAGAAAGCAGTGGATTGCAGCCTAAGAATAGCAGGAGTTGAATTGATTTTGGACGAAGGCTACAAAAAGGCGAATGGATGCTCCCAACTGGAGACAGATATTTGATAGGATAACGTAGCCGAAAGATCCTCGAAATCCATATGGTGCATAGAAAGGAAATGCACATGAAAGAAACATTTGGAGATCGGATCAGACGGCTGCGGGAAGAAAAGAATTTCAAACAGGTTCAGGTGGCTGAAATACTTGGCGTCAACCGCAAGGCAATCAGCCATTACGAGAATAATCTACGAGAACCATCCTATGAAATCCTCATCAGGATGGCGGATTTGTATCATGTCCGGACAGATTATCTACTTGGTTACGATTCTGTACGTTTGATTGACGCATCCGGGTTATCAGACAAAGAATTTACGCTGATCACTGCAATTGTCGCGGATCTCACAGAAAAGAATCGAAAATTGGAGACTCGATAACAGTGCCGGTAAAAGCAAGGTGGGCATGAATGAACAGGGAAACGGAAAATAATGCAGATATCGAATATTATGCTGCGGTTCAGGCCAGAGAAATTGACTGGCTCTGGTATCCCTATATTCCCTGTGGAAAGATAACGCTTCTTCAGGGCGATCCTGGAGATGGTAAATCGACATTCATGCTTTACCTTGCGGCGGTCGTCAGTACAGGCGGTATATTGCCGGATGGAACCAAACTGAAACAGGAAAATACCGTAATATACCAGTGCTCCGAAGATAACGTAGCAGATACGATCAAACCGCGGCTGCTCCGGGCAGGAGCTGACTGTGACAGGATTGCATATATCGTTGAGGAATCAAAGCCGCTGACATTTGATGATCAGCGGATTGAGGAAGCACTGATTCGAACGAAAGCGAAACTTGTAGTTTTTGATCCCATACAGGCATATATTCCACCGGAAAGCGATATGGTTAATGCCGCGAAAATGCGCCAGATGACAAGAAAGCTTGCAGAACTTGCAGAAAGATATCGTTGCGCGATTGTTCTGATAGGACACATGAACAAGACCGGTGGCGGAAAAAATCTATACCGTGGGCTTGGCAGTATTGATCTGGCAGCAGCGGCTCGAAGCGTACTAATGATACAGCGAGACCGTGAAAATCCGGATGTCCGGTATCTTTTTCCGGTAAAATCAAGCCTTGCCTATGAGGGGAAAGCGATCCGATTTATCTTTGATAAGGATATTGGGTTCCATATTCTTGGAACTTGTACGATTGATGAAGACGGCCTGTTTGGGGCGGCGGAGGATATAATACAGAATAAATCACAGAAAGCGGAACGGATTCTCAAACTGATCTTGTCAGGTGGGAGCCTGCCAAGTGGGAAAATCCTGGACGAAATGAAAATGGCCGGGATTTCGGAAAGAACTGTCCGTACCGTAATGAAAAAACTTGGAATCAGGGCATACAGAAAAGCAAACGTGTGGTATTGGGAATACCCCGAAGAAATTAGCTCTGATGCCAGGTTAGCAGAAGGGGATGCAAATGGAAATGAATCATATCAGCCGTGATGAACAAAGAGAGCATATACGCCAGAAAATACAGAACAGTAATCTGGAAGGGCGTCAGCTGATCACATTTCCTGCCTCTCCAGCAAAATCATTGGTGGATGAGACTGTCGAAAAGCGTGTATGTGCCTACTGTCGTGTGTCCACAGATGATCCGGCGCAGACTACATCATATGAATTGCAGAAAAAGCATTATGAAGAGCAGATCGCAAAGACACCGGGATGGACATTTGCGGGTATCTATGCCGACGAAGGTATCAGCGCCACGTCTCTGAAGAAACGGAATGAGTTTAACCGCATGATTGCAGACTGTTATGCCGGAAAGATCGACGTGATCATTACGAAGAATGTTTCCAGATTTGCAAGGAATGTGGTGGATTGTCTGAGCGTCGTACGGAAACTGGCACAGCTGCATCCGCCGGTAGGCGTCAAATTTGAAACGGAGGGATTCTTCTCCTTGGATAACACCAGTGAGATGATTCTTACCGTGCTTGCTGCAGCAGCGCAGGAAGAATCCAAGACCAAGAGCAACTCCATGAATTGGTCATTGGAGCATCGCTTTGACAACGGAAATTTTCTGACGCCTGTGCTGCTGGGTTTTGACCATGATGAAAATGGAAATCTGGTGATCAATCCAGATGAGGCATTTACTGTACGGATGATTTTCTACCTGTTTCTGTACGGATTTCCGCTGTCAGAGATCGCTGAACTTTTAACCGACTTGAAGCGTCCTACAAAGAAAGGGAATACCAGCTGGAGTGCGTCTGGCGTAAGACAGATTTTGACCAATGAGCGCCATTGCGGCAATGTCTTGAGCTGGAAGACTTTTACGTACGATTTCTGGGAGCACAAAAAGCGGAAAAATAAGACGGATCGCAAGCAGGTGCTTGAGATTGGGCATCATGATGCGATTGTCAGCCAGGAGATTTTCGATGCAGCGCAGGCGAAACTAAAGTCGGAAAAATATGCCCGTGACCGCAGACCACTGCCGACGTTAGACGTGATTGATCAGGGGGTTCTCAGGGGCTATGTTTCCGTCAATCGGACTTGGTATGGCTTTTCGGATAATGATTATAAAGAAGCGTCTGAAAGTGCCTATGATACCGATGATAGCAGAGAGGATGGGATAGGAGAGGAAGCGAACGGAGGAAGCTTTAGTCTTGACCAGTACGAGATCGTTCGCTCGCATTTCTTTTCTTTGAAAGACAAGCCTGTAGCGACAATTGGGAATAACCGGCTTACATTCAACACGGTAAGCCTGAAGAAGTTTGAAGATGTGGAATATGTTGAGCTCCTTCTGAATACTGTCGAAAAGTGTATTGCTGTTCGTCCCTGTAAATCGGATAGCCCAAACGCAATCCGGTGGGGCAGGAAGAAGGACGGCAAATGGATTCCTTCACAGAGAACCATTTCTGGATTTGCCGCGGCACTTTATACAATAGCTGGATGGGATAAGGATAACCGATACAGACTCTGTGGTCAGTATTTTTCAGATGGATCTGATCAAATGCTCGTATTTGATCTTTCTGAACCGGAGATTATCCGTCTTGTTAAGAAAGGTGAATACCAGGCAAGTGAAGAAGATGGCGTTGATCAGACAAGACGAGAATCTGAAGCGATGGATGGAGACGGCGATATGGAGATCGTAACGGTATACTCCTTGGAAAAAGCATATCCTGATAACTGGGAAGGTCATTTTGGCGATTCTGCGAAGGTTGCCGGGTTTGAGAGAATTCCGTACAG
>JAEEGH010010395.1_pt1 | contig 21380 bp, 17 predicted proteins | sample 9134181 | NCBI WGS metagenome assembly JAEEGH01 (sample SAMN16246544, study PRJNA631951) | gut metagenome | biome: gut microbiome; feature: rumen; material: DP-attached | host: Bos | place: Iran: Karaj | collected 2018-10
TTTTTTTGCTACCTTTGCAGCCGCTAAAAGAAAAAGGAGGTGATAAAGAAATGATTGTCGTACCGATTAAAGAAGGCGAAAACATCGAGCGTGCTCTGAAAAAGTTCAAGAGAAAGTTCGAAAAGACAGGTGCCGTCCGTGAGCTCCGCTCCCGGAAGAACTTCGAGAAGCCGTCTGAGATCAAGAGGAAGGCTATGCAGAAGGCCATCTACGTGCAGCACCTCCGTCTTCAGGACGAGCAGTAATTTTTACTTGCGATAAGTCAACCGGCTGGATGAAAGTCCAGCCGGTTTTATTTTGTCTTTCCCGTATTTTTCCATAATTTTGATTGGATAATCACGTATCATGAAAGGAAAGAAAAAGTTCTTGCTCCTGCTTACGGTCCTTCTGCTGGGCGCGGGTGTCCGCGCCGCTACGCCCTATGTCTGGCAAGCAGCCACCAACGAGGTCCTCTACGCCAACCTGCTGACCTACCTGAGGACCGTCCAGGCCGACTGGGTCGGCGAGCCGGTCTACTACATGGCCCAGCAGTTGATGGTCGAGCTGGAAGCGACCTTCAAGAAAGACCCCTACGCCTGGATGACCCAGGTCCACAACTTCTGCAACACCCTGGAGAACATCTACCCGCCGGCCATCGCCCATCCGAGCGTCACGACCGCTTCCAGCGACCCCTACGAGAAGATCCGGCGCCAGATTTTCCGGCTCCGCGACTTCCCGATGCACCAGGTCTCCCTCACCAATGACGTCATCCAGCCCGCGCCCGGACAGGCGGACGCCTTCAACAAAGCCAACAAGCAATGGCTGCAGCACAAGCGGGACGAATTCTTCCAGTTCCTGAACGGACCGCGCCCGAGCGGAAACGAATTGCAGCTTTTCAAACTCTACAGTTCCGGCTATGTCCTCCGCACGAAGGATGCCTGCATCGGCATCGATCTCTGCTATGGCGAAGGCCTGTATGACGGCGCCCGCAGGGAGGAACTGGCCGACAAGCTGGACGCCGTCTTTACCACGCACGGCCACGGGGACCACTATGACATCGAACTCCTGCGGATGATGCTGCAGAAAGGGAAGGCCATCGTCATCCCGCCCAGGATGGAACCTTTCTTCGCCGGCTACTCCGGGGAAATGCACGTCTGGAAGGACAGCCACTTGGAGCCGGAACGGATCGGCGGCGTGGCCACCGCCCAGGCCCAGATGTCCGGCCAGGGTGACGAACCCTGCCTGCTTTACCTCGTGCAGATCGGGTCCTGGCGCATCGCCCATGTCGGAGACAACTCCAAGCACGAAAACGAGCGGGCGTTCTATCCCAACTACCCGCAGGTCGACATCGCGATGTGTCCCGTCTTCCAGGGCATCTTCGATTTCACGAGCGCCCTGAAACGGGCTCCCAATCCCGACAATGCCTCCCTGATCTATTGCAACCTGCACGAAAACGAGTGGCACCATACCATCGACGGGCGCATGTCTTTCGAATTCATGTACTGCCACAACGGGGCCCTGGGCCATCAGACTTTCGCTTACCCCTGCACCGCCCTCTGCGACAACGGTGAGCACATTACCCTTTACAAGCCATGAGACACAGCATACTACCCACCCTCATCCTGCTGACCCTCGTCCTTTCCTGCGGTGAAAAGCCCAACGGCGGCGGAAAGACCCCCGACGAAAAGAAAAGCGCCGTCTGGAGCCTCACCGCACCCCTGGTCCAAAAGGTCGAGGTCAGTACCGACGGCACGGTGATCGAAAGTTATGAATACAACTATGACGACCAGGCCCGTCTCCTTTCTCTCAAAAAAACCGACCGCTTGAGCAATACGGTGCTGCTGGACCTGCAATATACCTATCCGGATGAGAGCGGCATGAAGGCGACCGGCAAGTTTTTCCCGATTACCAGCAACCGTTATATCACGGCCGTCAAAGACCTTGCGCAGAAAACGGTAAGCTACGCCGGCAGTTGGACGGGCGCCTGGTCGTATGTCACCGGCTTCGATGCAGGCGGCACGGCCACCGGCACGACCACGGACACGGAATTCGCCGCCCAGCAAGGCCAATACTCCTCCAGGACCCAATACGGAGAAACATACACGGTTTCGGGCGGATGCATCAGCCGTTCGGTCATCGGGACCTCCGTCCGGTCCCAGACCTCACAGGCGACCTCCGCTGCCGCATCCACTTCACTTACCGTTGATTACGGCTACTCCGACCGGGAAGACAGGCAGAATTTCGCCGTCTATCTCTTCCCCTGCGAGTTCCCCGTATGGGTGGCGGCAGGGTTGCCCGGATGCAAGAAACTGGTCAACCGGATCTCGATGTCCGGCGGCAATGTCCCCTCCCCCGTCTCGACCCGGATCGAATACTCGTTCAACCCGGACGGAAACATCGACACGGCGATACGTACCGACCTCAACAACGGTGAAACCGTCCTGGTCCGGACCTACAAGTTCTTCTATCAATGAGTCGACCAGCGTTGGGGAAAAGACTTTACGAGAGCCTGTTGGAAAGGAAAGAAAAAGTAGGGCTTCCCGAGGGAGCGCCTATTCCTTCCGCCAATTCCAGTTGCGGGCCTCATAGACTTCCTCCAGGCGATCCAGCCGCTCGAGGAAGTCTTTTTTATTCCTTCCCAAAGGCCCGGTCCAGGCAAGTTCCGCGAGTGCGGCCAGGCGTGGGAGCAGTTTCCATTCCAGGTCCTCCTTGTCGCAGACCCATTCCGCCCAGATGCAGGCTTGCATGCCCAGGATCCTGTCCGCTTCCGCTTCGGTCAGTCCGTCGAAAAGGGACGGCATGTCATAAACCCGCTCCAGGCACTCCTGCAGCGGGAGAGCGTTGAACTCCTTGGCGCTGAAGTAGAGATAACCGCAGGGACAGAAAATGACCGGATACCCCTCTTCCGCTGCGATCCGGGTTGAGGAAGGACGCATCCATCCCGCAATGACCGTATTCGTCGAAGGTGTTCCGCAGACTTTGTCACCCCAGTCGCAGAGCACGTCGTTCCAAGCGATCATCTTCCGGCCGCGGGCAGCCAGGATTTTCGCCGCCTCGTCCATCAGCCAGGACTGGAGGCGGTTCTCCTTGGACTTGCCGTCCGCATCCTTCAGACCCAGTTCGCGGATCTTCGCCTGGCAGTCTGGGCACTGCTCCCAGCGTACTTTCGGGCACTCATCTCCGCCGAGGTGGATGTATTTCGAAGGGAAGAGGTCCATCACCTCCTCCAGGACGGTCTTGATGAACACCCTCGTCGACTCCTTGCCGGCGCAGAGCACATCGTCCAGCACTCCGTACCGGGTCGCCACTTCATAGGGGCCGCCGGTGCAGCCGAGTTCCGGATAAGCGGCCAGCGCCGCCATCATGTGGCCGGGCAGGTCGATTTCCGGGATGACGGTAATCCCTCGCCCGGCGGCATAGCGTACCACTTCACGGATCTCATCCTTAGTATAAGCGCCGCTGACGGGGACGCCGTCGTGATGCTCACCGTCTTCCGGACTTTCCATAAGCGGGCTCCCAGCCCTCCATGATCCCTTTTTCGTGAGTTCGGGATAAGCGTCGATCGGAATCCGCCAGCCCTGGTCGTCCGTCAGATGCCAGTGGAAGACATCCAGATTGTGCAGGGCCAGGATGTCGATGATTTCCTTGACCGTGGCGGTGTCGAAGAAATGCCGGCTCACGTCCAGCATGAAGCCCCGGTAGCCGAAATACGGCCAGTCACGGACCGTGGCGGCGGGCCATGCGGGAAGACTGTCGGCAGCACCGGCCGGAAGGGCTTTTACCAGGGTCCGGCAGCCATTCAAGACCCCTTGGACAGAAGCTCCGGCGACATGGACGGTCTGGTCCGAGACGTCGATCCGGTAAGCGCCGTCTTTCCGTGGGGCGGATAGGTTTTTCCCCGCCACGGGGTCGATGGAGAGCAGGATCGCAGCTTGCCGGGCTCCCTTTGCGTCGGGGTAGTATGCGGTCTTATAGGTCCGTCCCGTGACTTGCTTCAAGTCTGAGACGAGAAGGGAGGCGGCCGTCGCGAGTGAATCCCCTTCGAACAAGATAAGCGTATGCTTCTTCAACAAGAAAGGGGCAGAATCCGGGGTGAGCCGGACCTCCTTCGGCTTAGGGATTACGTTCCAGTCACCCGTGACGACGGGGGCTTCGGAGCAAGCGATAAAACAGGAGACAGCGGCAGCAAGGAAAAAGAAGAAGTGTTTCATGTCAGGAAATCAATCTGCTCCAAGATACTCAATTCTTCCGAGTTTTGCTATATTTGGACAAATAAACCTTATTCATGAAAAAAACCGCATTCTTAACCTTGATATTGGTCACGTGCCTTACAGCGGCAGCGCAGAACTTCAAAGAAAGGGAGAATAGTTTCAGGAATTGGAACGACGGTCCGCTGACGGAATCCGACTTCGTGGAACGCCATGTCTCCACTTCCGTCCAGGGAACCGCCGGAGAGTTGGATTGGCTCATCTCTTTCGATCCCGTCACTGACAAAACCGGGAATTTACGTTACCGCCACATACAGTCATCCACCCGCATGGACCGCCTGAGCTCCTGGTGGGACCCGGCTTTGGCTAAGCCCTGGACGATGGATTATTTCCAGACGGAATTCAATATGATCGAGGTGTTCCGGAGGAAACTGCAGGATGAATTGAATGCCAATCCTTTGGATTACAGGGATATAAAGGATTACTACCTTCGCCTGCTGTCCAGTAATTCTGACACTTACCAGATGGAGACGGACCACGGGAATGATGCTGCGGCGGTAGCCCGTTATTCCGTGCAATACAAGGAGGAGTTGGATAATTGGGAGACCAAAGCGGTCGAAGAACCGCAGATACCCCGGAGATCGCTCGGCTACGGTATCTTTTTCGGATATATGGGTGAGAGTTACGGTGCACCCGTTTCGACGGCCATCAGCCCTGTTTTCCACGGATTCAGCTATGGTTTCGATTTCCCCATCCGACGGGTTTATCTGGGATTCGAGGGAACCTTGGGCGCCGGCGGTATCTTGAAACAGGACGGTTTCCATTATGATTCCCATTATGATTATCATTGGGAGAGGGGGAAGAAATGCACGAATGGCGAAATGGGCGCTCTCCTCGGCTATATCTTCCTGGACAGGCCCGGGTTTGCCCTGTGTCCTGTCGCCGGCGTCGGTGTCAGTTTCCTGGATCAGAAAATGGGCTTCCAGGAAAGCGGCACCACCCGGAACAGTGAGATTCACGGCCTTCGCCTGCAGGCTGGCCTGAATCTCAGCGTCAAGTTGAGACGCACGCTGGATGTCTCCGGCTTTTATGGCGGAGGGTCTTATGACGAGACCAACCTGGTCTTCAAGGTCTATGGGGCTCATACGCAGTTCCAGGGTCTGGGAGAGATCTGGTCCGTCCAGTTCGGCATCGCCATCGATTTCATCGGATGGTTCCTGAAGAACGGAAACGAAGTCAAGGCTGGAAAATGAGGAAAGCGGTCCTGGTCTTGTCGTTGATGCTTTGGGCGGGGTTGTCACTGATGGCAGCTCCCGCGCAAGGGTGCCGTGTACTGGTGGCCGGGGATGTCCGTTGGGATTCGGAGATCGGACGGCATTTGGAGGCGCTGGGCGTGCGGGAAGGGACGAGCTTCCGGTTGGAGCGGGCGGAGGATCTTTCCGCAGCGCTTCTTTCGCTGGGGACGGAGCGTTTTGATGCCATCGTGCTGAGCCGTACGATGTTGGAAAAAGCGCCCGCCGCCCAGGTCAGGAAACTGCTCCGCCGTGCGCAGGGGGCCAGGCTGCTGCTGCACCAGGACTGGGCGTATGCCGTAGATTATTTCAAGGAGCCTTGCATAGAACCGGCTTTCGCGGCCTACGATTACGATCAGCGGCGGATGTACGAGGATCTCTCTAAACGTACGCAAGCCTTGGTCGGGCGCTGGGGACTGGAACTGCTTCCCGTCGGTACCGCCGTGCAGGACGTGCGGGCGACCTTCGACCGGGACAACCTCACACGCGACGGGGTGCATCTGAACCATAGTATCGGCTGTTATCTGGCGGCATGCACCTGGTATGAGACCTTGACGGGGCGTGATGTCCGGGAAAACACCTACGATCCCGGACGGATTTTCCCGGAACGGGCGGCTCTGGCTCAGGGCGCGGCCCATACCGCCGTCCTGCACCCTTATGCCGTGACGGATTATGGGTTCCGGGCGCTCAACTCGAATTATGACGAGTCGCTTGTCCCTTCCTACATCCTGCCCGATCCGTTGACGATGCAGGACGGCACACCCGTGAAAACGGCAGACCAGTGGTACGGTCAGCGTCGGCCGGAGTTGCTTTCTCTTTTCGAGTCCGAGATGTACGGACGGGCGCCGGGGAGGCCGGATGGCCTTCATTTCCAGGTCCTTTCCGAAGAGGACGGGGCGTTGGGCGGGATAGCGGTCCGCAAGGAAATCCGCATTTTCTTCGATGCCGGAGACGGGCGTTACATGACCGTGCTGCTTTATCTTCCCCGCTCAGCCGACGGCCCGGTGCCGGTGGTGGTCGGCGCTAATTTCAGGGGGAATACCTCCATCATCTTCGACACCGGGGTGTCGCTGCCGGATTCCGCCCAGATTGCGCGATATCGCTTGTACAGAGAGCCTTTCCGCGGGCAGGATGCCGCTGAATGGCCCGTCGGGCTCTTGCTCAGCCGCGGGTACGGGCTGGCTACCTTCTTCAAGGGCGACCTGGATCCGGAATGGGACGACGGCTTCACCAACGGGGTGCATCCGCTGTTCTACCGGGAGGGACAGACCTGTCCCGACCCGGACCAATGGGGGGCCATCGCTGCCTGGGCCTGGGGTTACAGCCGTGTGCTGGACTACCTTGAGACCGATCCGGCGGTAGATGCGAAGCGTGTCATTACGGCCGGACACTCGCGTCTCGGCAAGACCGCCTTGTGGGCCGCCGTGACGGACAGACGCTTTGCCATGGCGTTTCCCAACAATTCCGGTTGCTGCGGGGCAGCTCTTTCGCGCCGTGCCTTCGGCGAAAGCCTGAAAACGATGATACGCCACTACCACTACTGGTACTGCGGGAATTTCGCCAAATACGCCGGACGGGAGGATTTACTGCCTTTCGACCAGCATGAACTGATTGCGCTCATGGCGCCGCGTCCGGTGTATCTTACCAGCGGGTCCGAGGACCGTTGGTCCGACCCCAAAGGGGAATTCCTGTCCTCGGCGGAGGCGTCCAAAGTCTATGAATTCCTGGGACTTCCGGGATTGCGCTCCGGCGATGGCCGCCCGCTTAGTTCCGATGAGATGCCGCCGGTCTGGCAGCCGCAACAGGGAGGTCTAGTCGGCTATCACCTGCGCCAAGGCCCCCACGCCCTCACCGCCTGGGATTGGGCGCGGATGCTGGATTTTGCCGACCGCTATTTCGCCTCGAAGATCCCGCAGACGGCGCGGTAACTGTCGAGGGTGCCGATGTCGTAGCGGGGACCGGGCATCTTCATAGCGTAAACCGGAGCGACGGAAGCGATCCAGGCGGCCAGGCTGCCGGGCGCATCGACACCGCATCCCGCCTTCAACGCATCATCCAAACGGGCAAGGTCAGCCTTTTTGTAGAAATAAAAAGGCGGGCAGCACCAGTGAGACTGCGGAGCCTGGGGTTTCTCTTCCATCGAGAGGACAAGGCCGGAACGGTCGATCTTCACAACGCCCGACTTGCGGAGCCGCCGCACAGACGGTTCATGATAGCGCATGATGCAGGACGTTCCCTTCGCCGCGGCATAATCCAGGAAAGACGCCAGGCTGAAAGACAGCAGGTTGTCTCCGGCCAGAACCAGGCAGTCATCTTTCCAGCCCAGAGCCTCGATGGCAAAACGGATGTCCCGCACGGCGCCGAGCCGGGTCTCGTTGGTTGATGTGCCGTCGTCCACCACCTGCATCCTGTCACCGTACTTTTCCGCCCAAGCCCTGAAATGCCCGGCAAACTTATGGTTGGTTACGACCGCATAAGCGTCGATCAGACCCGTCGTATCCAGATCATCGATCAAACGGTCCAGGATCGACCGTCCCGCCACATCCAGCAACGGCTTGGGGAAATTCTCAGTCAGGGGATACAGGCGCGTGGCATAGCCCGCAGCGAGGAAAAGACACTTCATGACGCTACAGATAAAACTCCTTGTACCAACGGGCAAATGCACGGAGGCCCTCACGCAGAGGCGTCGACGGCTTAAACCCGAAATCCCGCTCCAGGGCGGAGGTGTCGGCATAGGTCACCGGCACATCGCCGGCCTGCATCGGCACCAACTCCTTGTGCGCCTCGAAATCATAGTCGGCCGGCAGGACGCCCGCCGCGATCAGTTCCTGCTGCAAGATATCCACGAACTCCAGCAGGTTCTCCGGATGACTGTTGCCGATGTTATAAACGGCATAAGGCGGCACGGGCAGGCCGTCCTCACCCTTGCGGCGCTCCGGCGGCCGGGCGATGATGCGTACGACGCCTTCCACGATATCATCCACGTAGGTGAAGTCGCGCAGGCAATTGCCATAGTTGAAAATGCGGATCTTCTCCCCCGCCCGCAACTTGTCCGTAAAGCTGAAATAGGCCATGTCCGGACGTCCGGCGGGACCATAGACGGTGAAGAAGCGGAGCCCTGTCGACGGGATGTCGTATAGCTTGGAATAGGCATGCGCCATCAACTCGTTGCTCTTTTTTGTCGCGGCATAGAGGCTGATCGGATTGTCCACCTTATCTTCCGTCGAATACGGCACCTTGGGATTGGCACCGTACACGGATGAACTGGAAGCATAGACCAGATGCTCCACCCCGGGCGCGCCTCCGTCGTAAGAGTGCCGGCAGGCTTCCAGGATATTGAAAAAGCCCACGAGGTTGCTTTCGATGTAGGCGTCGGGATTGGTGATGCTGTAGCGGACGCCCGCCTGAGCGGCCAGGTTAACCACCACGGCAGGGCGGTACTGGGCAAACAGACTGGAAACCAACGCCTTGTCGGCGATGTTGCCCTTGACGAAAACCCATTCCTTCTCCGGCCGGAGGGCCGCTTCCCCGGCGAGGCTGGACAGGCGGTATTCCTTGATCCGGACATCGTAATAATCGTTGAGCGAATCGACGCCGACGACACAATCGAAAGAATCCCCTTGCAAGAGGCGTTTCACGAGATTGGCGCCGATGAAACCGGCCGCCCCCGTGACTAGTATGGTCCTTTTATCATTCATGTCTGACAAAGTTACGAAAAAAAGCACTAACTTAGCGAGTCAAGCATATACCTGTATGGATTTCGGAGCATTTTTCAAGAAATATGGCGCCTTCCTGGTCGCCGCCGTCTTATTCATCGCCGCAACTGTCATTTATTGCTTCCCCGTGACGCAGGGTAAGGTCATCTTTGCCGCTGACAGCCAGCTGGCCCAGGCCGCCGTCCAGGAATCCGTGGAATATACCCAGCAGACCGGCCGGCACAGCTGGTGGAACAGCGCGATGTTCAGCGGCATGCCGAACTACCAGATCGGCGGCGGGCAGTACAAGTCCTCCAAGTTCCTCGCTCCTTTGAAGAGCATCCTTCAGCGGGGTCACTGGCACACGCCTTGGATCTTCATCATTTATTTCTTCTGCTTCTTCATCCTGATGCTGTCGTTCGACATCAACAAGTGGCTCGCCATCGTGGGCTCGTTCGCCCTTACGCTGTCGTCCTACTTCATCGTGATCATCGCGGCAGCCCACAACTCCAAAACCTCCACCATCGCCCTGATGAGCGTGGTGCTGGCGGGTTTCTACCTCATCTACCGGAAGAAATACGGGATCGGCGTGATCCTGACGATGATCTTCACCGCCGTCGGATTCAGCGCCCACCCGCAGATGGCCTATTATATCTTCATGCTGATCGGCCTGCTGTGGCTGGCGGAACTGGCCACGCACCTGAAGGAGAAACGGATCCGGGACTTCCTCATTGCGACCGCCCTTTTCGTCTGTGCCGTCGGCATCGGCATCGGAACCAACAGTTCCAACGTGTTCGCCAATGCGGAATACGCCGCGGAAACGATGCGCGGCGGACACAGCGACCTGGTGGAAGAGGGACAGGAAAGTTCGGCCAACGGCCTGGATATCGAATATGCGACCCAGTGGAGTTACGGTATCGACGAATCCTTCTCGTTCCTCATCCCGGGATTCATGGGAGGTTCTTCCACCTACTGCCTGAAAAAAGATTCGGATCTCTATAAGACCCTCATTTCCCACGGAGTGGAAAAGCGCAGCGCCACCTCCTTCTGCAACATGGCCCCGCTCTACTGGGGTGATCAGCCGTTCACCGCCGGCAACGTCTATATGGGAGCCATCGTCTGCTTCCTCTTCCTGCTGGGATTGCTGATCGTGCCGGGATCCTACAAATGGGCCCTGCTGGCCGCCACTCTCTTCTCTTCCGCCCTGGCGCTCGGACATAACTGCATGTGGCTGACGGAGTTCTTCTTCAAGTATTTCCCGCTCTACAACAAATTCCGCGCTGTCTCATCCATCCTGATCGTCGCGGAGATCACGATGCCTCTGCTGGGCTTCCTTGCCGTCAAGGCGCTGATGGACGGCAGCGTGCCGAAAGAGAAGGCGACGAAGAGTATCCTGATTGCCGGCGGCATTACCGGAGGGCTCTGCCTCTTCTTCGCCCTGCTCGGCCCGGCAATCTTCTCCTTCACATCCGGCTACGATGCGATGCTGACGCAGCAGATGCCCGGATGGGCCTATGACGCATTGATCGATGAACGGATCAAACTGTTCCGGAGCGACTCTTTCCGATCCTTCCTGTTCATCGCCGCATCCGCCCTGGTCCTCTATCTGTTCTGTAAAGACAAACTGAAGACCGGCTGGATGATTGCCGCACTCGGTGTATTGGTCGTCCTGGACATGTGGCCTGTGGACCGGCGCTATTTCAACGACAACAATTTCGTGGCCAAGAAGGAAAACCGGAACCTTTTCGAAATGCTTCCTTTCGAGGAACGACTCCTGAAGGATCCCGAGTACTTCCGGGTCATGAACTGTGCCGACAATACGTTCAGTGAATCCCGCACCTCCTACCGGCTCAAATCGATCGGCGGCTACAGCGCCGCCAAACTGCGCCGGTATCAGGATCTGATCGACCGGCATCTCACCCAGATGCACCTGCCGGTCATCGGAATGCTCAATGGGAAATACATCATCACGCCGGACGAAGGAGGACAGCCCCTGATTCGCCTGAATCCCTATGCCTTGGGCAATGCCTGGTTCGTCGAGAAACTCGTTCCGGTGGATGGCGCCAACGCCGAAATCGATTCGCTGATGACCATTTCCCTGGAGACAGAGGCGGTGATTGACAAGGAGTTCGTCCCGATGGCTTCCAGCCTTGAGCCCGGTATCCCGGACAAGGCGGACATCCGACTCACAGCCCATACACCGGAGACCCTGGATTACGAGGTCACAAGCTCCGAACCCGGCGTCGTCGTTTTCTCGGAGATCTATTATCCCCATGGCTGGAAGGCCTCCATCGACGGTTCGCCGGCAGACCATTTCCGGGTCAATTATCTCCTGCGCGCCATGAACGTGCCCGCCGGTCAGCACAAGATCCATTTCGTTTTCGATCCGGACAGCGTGCGGAAAGGTGACACGATCGCCATTATCTTCTGCATCCTGATGTACCTGATCACTTTCGGCATCATCGCAGCGGCGCTGGTGAAACGCTTCAAGAAAGCCTGAGATGGAGCCCCGAAGAATCAAGGTCGCATTCATAGATTTCTGGGACGGGTTTGACCCGGTGGATAATTTCTTCACCCGCATCCTGGCCCGGCTGGGAGAGGTGGTGCTGAGCGACGAACCGGATTATCTGTTCTTCTCGGTTTTCGGCAACGACCATCTGGATTACGACTGTATCAAGATCTTTTATACCGGCGAGAACCAGGCGCCGGACTTCAATCTCTGTGACTACGCCCTGGGCTTCGAGCGGATGGAGTTCGGAGACCGCTATCTGCGGCTGCCGAACTGGCTCCTTTATACGGCCGACGTCGGAAGGATGGAAGGAAAGCACCAGGTTCCGGATGCGGAATGGCTGGCCGGGCGCGACGGTTTCTGCGCCTTTGTCTGCTCCAACAATAATTCATCCCCCGAAAGGAACCAGTTTTTCGACCGTCTGTCCACATACAAGCGCGTGGCGTCCGGCGGGCGTTTCCGCAACAATGTGGGAGGTCCTGTCGCGGACAAGTTGGAATTCCTGAAAGGATTCCGTTTCTCGATTGCCTTTGAGAACTGTTCGCACCCGGGGTATACGACGGAAAAGATCATCCAGGCCTTCGGAGCCGGCAACATCCCGATCTATTGGGGAGATCCGCAGGTTGCGGAGACTTTCAATCCGGAATCCTTTGTCAATTGTCATGACTATGGCAGTTGGGACGAGGTCGTCGAGGCCGTCCGTGCCATCGACGCCGATCCGGAGCGCCAACTGGCGATGCTTCACGCCCCCGCCCTGGCCGATCCCGGGATGCCGGAGCGGCTCTTGCAACAGTTGACGGCTTTCCTGGAGGCCATCCTGTCCCAGGATCCCGCACGGGCGCGCCGGTTCAGCCGTGACTATTGGGGCGCCCGCTACCGGAAGCAAGCCCGGATGCGGGAGAAAGCATACCGACACAGCCTGAGGGGCATCGCGGAGGCCATCTACAAAAAGACGCTCTGGAAATCACGGCGCGACAGTTCCGTTCTTTGGAAACTGGACCGTCTGTTTAAAAGGAAATAAGCCCTAGAATCCGATCCAATCTTTCGGCCGCCGGTCCCAGGCATCCAGGAGCCGGCAGAAAATGAATTCGACGACTGCCACGATGAGACAGACCGCTGCGGGAGCCAGGGCGGCCGGAGCATGGAAAACCGTGCAGAGGGCCCCGACCGGCACTACATGCGTCAGATAAACCGTATAACTGTAGCGGCTGAGGGATGTGGTCTCGCGCAGCAGCCTCCCTTCCGGAATCTCCAGCGAAGACAGCCACATGAACAGGCACACGACCTCCGTCATCTCTACGAGACGGACCGGATGTCCCCAGGCATGGAGCAGCATGGTCAAGGCCGCGCCGGCAAGGAAGCCGACGGAACCATAGCGCCTCCGGAGTTCACGGTCCGTCAGATAACGACGGACATACGCTCCGGCGAGATAATACCCCAGGAACAGATCTGCTGAGAAAGCGTAGTACTTGACGGGAAGGAAGGCCGGATAGAGGTCTTTCAGCAGTTGCACCACCGCCCAGACCGCCAGGCAATACCCCAGCAGTCTCCGGCTGTCCGGATCCCCGGGGCGGAAAGCCCGTTGCAAGACGGGAGTGAGCAGGTATAGGCCCGCCAGCATGTAAACATACCAATAGGCCTGGTTGATCCCGCCCTCCAGCAGACCGGTGAAGAAGGCGGAGACGCCGGACCGGAAGGACCGGACTTCGGGATACTTGCCGACGAAAGCCGAAATGACAAAAACGACCGTCGCCCACAGGAAAAATGGAAGAAGGATGCGGCGGAAGCGCCTTTTCAAGAAGCTACCCGTCTCTTCGGCCTTGCCCAGATTGAGCGAACCGGACAGCATGACGAAAAGCGGGACCCCGATGCAAAGCGCGGAATAGAACCAATAGCTGAAGGCACCCGACTGCACATCCAGGTCCAATCCGGACCAGCTGTGCTGCAGGATGACCAGCAGGATGGCGACGCAACGGATGATATCCAGTCCTATGTCTCTCTTCCCTTGACCCATCTGGATACCGGCTATACTTCAGGAGCGTTTTTTCGCGCCCGGCGTTTCAGGGCCCAGAGGGCGAGCCGGGGATGGCGGGCAATCCATTTCGTCATCGTCCGCGCTTTCAGGTTCTTTTTGAGGTAGCGGTTGGAGGCGTAGTCAGGAACGTTTTTGACCAGAGTCGCGTACAACTCATCCTGCAGGACTTTCGGATCAGGCTTCAGCTCATTGGCCACATAGGTCTGGGCGGCCATCAGGAATGCTTTCTTGATGTACAGGAAATCGATTTCTTCCTTGTACTTTTCATAGAGGTCGTGGCGCCTGGCGTAGCCGAGGAAGGCGTCGAAAGCCCCCAGCTTCTGCTGATACTTGGTCGGATCTACCTTGGTGGACAGCGACCGGCTGCGCTGCACATAATGGTAGAGTGACTTCTCAACGCTGGCGATCCGCTCCGCGGCAAGGATGCAGGAAGCGAGAAAACTGCTGTCTTCACTGCTCCGCGTATCAGGGAAACGCAAGGCATTCTTAGCCAAGAACTCCCGCCTGTACAGGAAGGACGTGAAATAGGAGACGAACTGCGTCAGGAAAAGCTTGTGTTTCTTTTCATTGAAGTCGCCGGAACTCACTTTGGGATTGTACAGGTCCACGGAAGAACCGCTGCGCAGGTTATCCTGGCGCAGGTTGCAGAATGCAAGGTCGGCATTCTTCCGGGAGGCGACCTTGTACAGCGCTTCACAGAAATCATTCTCCACCCAGTCGTCACTGTCCACGAAGGCGACATACTCCCCTTCCGCGGCGTCGATGCCTACGTTACGGGCCACGCCGGGACCGGCATTGACACTGGTCTCCAGGAAACGGAAACGTTTTTTGCCGCCATAGCCTTCTGCATAGTTGCGGACGGCATCCATGCTGTCGTCCGAGCCATGGTCATCCACGAAGATCAGTTCAATGTCTTCCAGGCTCTGGTTGGTCAGCGACTCCACGCAGGGGATGATATAATCCCGCGCGTTGAAAACAGGTATGATAACGGAAACTTTGGGCATGGGAAAGACGTTCTTTATAGGTTGGATCCTTGGAAATCATGGGAAATATCCGTACTGATGAAACAAGCATGGATTTTCCGCTTGTCAGGAGGAGGGAGCTGCATATAATCGCCCCACATATCCCGGAGCCTGCGGTCCGGATCGTTCGGACAAGGGAACATGTGGCCTTCGAACTCAATTTCCTTCAACGGATAAATGGCCGTGCGGGGCGACGGATAGCCGTACAAGACCCTTGTCATGGGCGTGAATTCACAATCCTTCCGGCTGAACAGACAGATGGTACGCCAGATAACCGTATGGAAAAGGAAGAATGAGACAGGGAACACGAACCAGCGGATGATGTTGCCAAAATTCAGCCGCTTATTATAATGCATGAAACCGTGGGCCTTCCGGATGCGCTTGACCAAGAAAGCGAAGACTTTCTTGTTGATGGCGGGAGTAGGGACACTCTCGAAAATATCGATGAAAATGCCTTTGCTGTACGGAAGCGAAAAATCGTCATGGCCCATTAGATAAAGGGTATTCTTCATCCGGACTTTGAACATGCCGTCTCCTTGCTGCGAAGCCGGCTCCGTCACCTCGGTCTGCAGGATGAAATCGTCCCCCAACTCCGACGGTGCAATTTCCTTGAAACGCCGGTAATCCTCCGGTGGCATCGACAAGTCTATGTCATCGTCCCAGGGAATGAAGCCCCCGTGACGGACGGCACCCAACAAAGACCCAAAGTCAATCCAGTAAATCAAACCGTTCTTTTTACAGACCCGGTCAAACTCCAGCAGGACTTCCAGTATCTTTAACTGCGCCTTGCGCAAGGGCGTACCCTCGCCGTTGAATTTTGAGAAATCTTCCATCTTCTATACCAACAGGGCAAATGCCTGCAGATCTTCTTGGGTCGTTATCTTGAAATTCTGCTCGATACCCGGAATGAGTTTCACCCGGAGGCCGGCCCGGTATGCCAACTCCGAGCAACCCCTGATAACAGCCAGCTCCTCATCCGAAAACAGTTCGTGGGCACGGACAAAGGGGCCATATCGCAGACATTCGGGAGACTGGCCAGAGTACAGTTGAGTGCGGGGCAGAATCGTGGAGAGGGTCTTTCCATCGCAGCTCTGGTAGGTGGCGTCCTTGACGGAAATGACCGGCAGTGCGACATCATACTCATCCAGGGCGGACAGCCCGTCCGTAAGGTTGGTGAGGGGGAACAGGGGACGCACGGAATCATGGACAAAGACCGGATCATCCTCCCCGGCAATCCTTTCCAAGGCAGCCAGGCCGTTCCATACAGAATGCTGTCTGGAAGAGCCGGCAGGAGCAAACAGGATACGGGCCCTGCAAGGTTCGCCCGCTACATGCTCCTTCACGAAAGGAAGCCATTCGTCGGAGACGACCAGTACAATGGTGGATATGGGATCGAAGGCAGCGAACTTGCGGAATGAATAGATGAACAGCGGCATCCCCTTCACCGGAAGGTACTGTTTCGGGATGTCGGACTTCATCCGACTGCCTACGCCGCCCGCCAATATGATTGCATGTGTCATCATGAGTCCTCTGTGGTCAGCAAAGATAGTGAATCCTTCCCATAGATGGAAGAAAGCACGGTCCGGATCCTGCTCACAAACGTATGCTCGGAGAGCACCGTCTGCCTGGCTGAGGCAGCCAGACCGTCCGTATCATTCTCCAGTGCCCATGACAGTGCGGAAAGCAACTCTTCCCGGCTGGAATAAAGCCCGATATCGCCCGGATGGAAAAGGGACCGGATATAGTCATTGGCATCACAGACCTGATAGGCTCCGCTGCCGCAGATTTCAAAAACCCGGGGATTGGCCCCGTCCTTCTGCAGTTCCTGATGGATATTGACGACCACCCTGGCCCGGTTGTAGGACTCATTGACCTTTTCCGGAGGGAGGGTCCGGTTCTTGAAAACCGATTTGTACGGACGGGTCAGCCACTTGACCAGGCCCTTGTACCAGGGTTGGTACAGGCCATATACGATAATACGCCTGTCCGGGAATGCCCGGATCACGGACTGCATCAGCTGCTTCCGCCGCGGAGAATTCCACAGGTTCCCGACAAAGAGGATATCGGTGTCCTTGGGCAGCGGCAAAGGATGATAGACCTCCGTATCGCAGGCCTGCGGCAGGAAGACCGCATCCACGCCCCGGTCCAGGAACCATTCGACATCTGCACGTTCAAAACAGAAGAGACGGTCCACGTGCGCAGCCTGGCCGGCAGCACGCGGAAGCCGCTCCCTGTTGTCGAACAGCCATAGGGCGACCCGTGCCCCTTCCCTGCGAAATGCATCCAGGGTTTCCGTATCCAGGATATCCCCGTTCAGGATGAACACCAGGTCCGGTCGGACGGCACGGAAACCGGCCAGGACCGTGTCCGCGAAGGCCGCCCGGCTCTTGGTCTGCATCCTGTCGCGGTGTCGGCTCAGCTTATACTTCCATTTCATCCAGGTCGTATAAGGATGGATCGGGTTGTCATACGCCGTCACCGACACCTCCCATCCAAGCCGGGAGAAAGCGGACTCCGTTGCAGGCAGGAAATTGAAATAATTCGGACCGATGATGAGAACCTTGGCCATACCGAGAACAAAATTATTAAAATAATAACGGATGTCCAAACTAAAGCGAATTGTCGCTATATTTGTATGTGATGAGTCAGGCTCCGTCATATTCCAGAACCAAGAAAAGCCTCAGGAACAGCGCAGTGGCGCTGTCCCTCCAGGTAGTAACCCTGCTGGTGGGCTTCTTCTCCCGAAAGATTTTCCTGGACTACCTGGGTACGGAAATCCTGGGACTCAACACGACAGCAACCAGCCTTCTCGGTTTCCTCAACCTGGCGGAACTGGGCATCGGTGTAGCCATCTCCGCCACCCTGTACAAGCCCCTGTTCGAAAAAGACCATGCCACAGCCCGTGAGATCGTGGCCCTGCAGGGATGGCTTTACAAACGGATCGCGTGGTTCGTCATCGCGGGGAGCGCCGTACTGATGTGTTTCTTCCCCAAGATCTTCAGCAAGACGGATCTCCCCCTCTGGTATGCCTATGCCTCCTATTCAGTCCTTCTGTTCAGCTCGCTGCTGAGCTATTTCGTCAACTACAAGCATATCCTTTTGGCGGCCGACCAGAATGACTATAAGATCCAACTTAGCTACAAATCAATCTGGGTCTTAAAGTTGGTTGCCCAGGCCCTTGCGGTCCGATTCCTGTCACACCCCTATGTCTGGTGGGTCGGGCTGGAAGCCGCTTTTGCCATCCTGGCATCCCTCTCCCTCAACCGGACCATCTACAAGACCTACCCCTTCCTCAAGGAAAAGGTGGAAAATCCCGGCAGTTTAAGGCAGAAATACCCGCTTGTCGTCACCAAGGTGAAGCAGGTGTTTTTCCACAAAATCGGCGGCTATGTACTCAATCAGACCAGCCCCATCATCATCTATGCATTCGCTTCCCTGACCACCGTCGCCCTATACGGCAACTACCTGATTATAACGAGCAATCTTTCTACCCTGCTATCATCTGTATTCTCCAGCATGACACCCAGTGTAGGAAATATGGTTGCCGAAGGTGACAAGAAACTGATTTCGAAGGTATTCCGCGAGCTATTCTCCTCCCGTTTCCTCATCATTGGTGTCTGCTGCATCTGCACCTGGTTCCTGGCAGACCCCTTCATCACGCTCTGGATCGGACCGGGCTACCTGCTGGACCGCAGCACGCTGTTGCTCATCATCATCCTGTTCTACATCGCCTCATCCACTCCGACGGTAGAAGGGTTCCTGGTTTCATACGGGATGTTCCAGGATATCTGGTCCCCTATCGTGGAAGCGATTCTCAACCTGGGCTTCTCCATCCTGCTGGGGCATTTCTACGGCCTGAACGGCATCCTGACCGGTGTCATCATTAGCCAGGTGCTCATTAAACTGATTTGGAAGCCTTACTTCCTTTTCCATTGGGGCTTTCAGAAACCCGTACTCATCTATGTCGGTCTCTATATGAAACATCTGGCCGTCTTCGCCGTCTGCTACCTACTGATCGCGTTGCTCGTACCGGCCATTCCGGTTGATCCCGCCCATTCCTTCGGTTCGTTCCTGATCTGCGCCTTCATTATATTCGCCGCCAGCAGCATCTGCCTCGGCGCCTTGCTGTATGCAACGGAAAGCGGCCTGCGGGGCTTCATCAAACGTATGCTGCACGTCACGTCCGATCTTGTCTCAAGATGAGTCCGTCCCTTACGATCGCCACAGTCTGCCGCAATGCGGAAGCCACGCTGGAAAGGGCGGTTCTCTCCGTTCTCAACCAGACTTACCCCCATGTCGAGTATCTCATCATCGACGGCGCGAGTACGGACGGAACCCTGGACATCCTGCAACGCTACCGGAACCGCATCCGGCTTGTCAGCGAGCCGGATAAAGGCGTCTATGACGCGATGAACAAGGCGTTGAAACTCGCTCAGGGAGACTGGCTCCTTTTTCTGGGTGCGGATGATTACCTGCTTACGGATACCACACTGGCAGAAGTAGTCCCGCATCTGAAGGATCCCGATGCAGTGTATTACGGAGACGTATATTACGGCTCGGAAGGCAACCGACAATTCGGCAGGGTATCCCGTCTTACCGTCATGTGCAAGCTGATTTCCCATCAGGCGGTTTTCTATCCCAGGTCCTCTTATCGCAGCCTGGAGTATGACACCCGTTATCCCGTAGCCGCCGACAGGGTTTACAATATTACGCTCTTTTCTCGGAAAATCCGCTTCCGTTACCTGGATCAGGTCATCAGTTTCTTCAGCACGGGCGGATTAAGCAGTCAAGTCACGGACTATGTTTTCCGGCATGAGCGGTTCCGCTATGCCTGGAAGCTGGGGCCAATCCCCTTCATGATCTTCACCGCCTATTACCTCTATTTCCACGCCCACCACTTCCTGCATCTTTGCAAAGTCCGCGTCAAGGGACTAAAGAAGTGAACAGGCGGACATAAGAGTCCTGCATGTTGGTGGCGGACAGCTGCAGGGCCCTGGCCCTGCAAGCCTCCGGAGAAAAGGGACGGGTCGTCGTTATCCGGAGTATTTCAGCCTTCAGGGCTTCGTAATCATCTCTTTCGACGACACTGCCGCAGGTCCGGTCAATCGTTTCGGGACTGCCCCCGGAGTCGTAAGTCAGAACAGGTGTCCCGCAGGCGAGGGCTTCGACATTGACCAGCCCGAAGACCTCCTCCCGAGTCGGATTGACAAACAGGTCCGCTGTCGTATAGATCGCGGCAAGTTCCTCTTGGTTCATCGTACGATGGATGGTTATGATTCGCGCCGGCAAGGATCGGTCCACCTCGTCATCGGTTCCCACCAGCACGATCCCGAAACGATCATCCAAATCTTCCGCAAGCCTGGCAAATACATCGATCCCTTTCTTGATACCCCATTGCATCGCAACCCCGAGGATCAGAACCTTTCCCTCCAGATGCCAGCGGCTCCGGAAATCAGAATCCACCGGACGGAACAACTCCGTGTCGATTCCGTTGTATACGACGACGACGGGACTGTCTTTCAGATAAGATTTCCTAACCAGGGAAGCAAGCCACTCGGAAGGTGCAGCCAGCGTCAGACCCGGCAATCCGGTAATGTATTTACGCTTGACCCGAAGCAAACGCCGGGCATTATCCACCCGGCTTTGCGGATATCCCCTGTACAAAGGACATATCCTACAGTCCTCCATCCATTTCCGGCATCCTATCCGATCGAAATGCGCGCAATGACCCGTAAAGGGCCAGCAATCGTGCAGGGTCCAGACTACGGGAATCCCTTTCTTGCGTAGGTACCGGAAGAGGACCGGTATGTTGATATACCAGCCGTGTAGGTTATGCAGATGCACCAGATCGACACCGAAACGGTCCATCTTGCGGACCAGGCGCCACGTCGCCAAACGGAAGAACAAATCTTCACAACCGAACAACCTCGACAGGTCCATCCCCACATTCCGCTCTATGCGCGTGTGCATTAAATATGAATCCTTTACTTCCTTCTTCAGGTTCCTCTTTGTCGCAGGATAGCAGATCATGACCCGGTGCCCCTCTTCTCTCAAACGCTCGCTGACTCCCAGCATAATGGTACCTGTAGAGCCGAAGTTGTACATATTGATCTCGACGACATTCATCCCCATTCATTCTTTGTCGGCAAAAATAGTCAATTACGATGAATCTCGTATAATTTTCCCAAAGAAAAATGAAATAATTGTTGTTTTTCAATAATTTCTTTCTATATTTGCATAAAACCAATACACAAGATACCATGATTAACGATCTGTGGATTTCGCTTACTCCTTTCATGAAGGTCATGTGGTGCATCACGCTTGCCGCCTCCCTGATCTTCATCATCCAGACCATCCTGACCTTCGTCGGGGCCGATACTGACGGCGCGACCGACATCGACGCCAGTTTCGACACCGATGTCGATATCGCGGACATGGATGCCGCCGTCGGAAGCGGCGGCGTCAACCTCTACACCTTCCGCAACTTCGTCAATTTCTTCCTCGGATTCGGCTGGACCGCCGTCTTGCTGAACGGAAGCATCAAGTCCACGGGACTGCTGCTGTTGATCGCCATCATCGTCGGCGTCATCTTCGTCGCCCTGGTAATGTGGCTCTTCAAATGGTTGTATTCCATGCAGCA
>JAEEGH010010398.1_pt1 | contig 21374 bp, 17 predicted proteins | sample 9134181 | NCBI WGS metagenome assembly JAEEGH01 (sample SAMN16246544, study PRJNA631951) | gut metagenome | biome: gut microbiome; feature: rumen; material: DP-attached | host: Bos | place: Iran: Karaj | collected 2018-10
GGAGGGCGGCGCTGAGAGCCTCAGCCTGCGCCAGATTCCCCACCGCCTGGGTCACCTCCAGATCTGCCAGATCAGCGGCGGTGTCCGGGCTGCCGGGGCCCAGGATCAGGATGGGGAGGCGGATGCCGCCTTCCCGGAGCTGGGCAGCCTCGTCCGGGGTGGCTACCGACAGATAGCCGCAGCCCAGGGCCTGGAGCCGCCGGGCCACGGGCAGGGCCCCGTGGCCGTAGGAATCCGCCTTCACCACCCCCAGGCAGATGCTGCCCTCCGGCAGCCTCGCCTTCAGGGTGCGGTAATTGTGCTCGATGTTCCGGAGGTCGATCTCCGCCCAGCTCCGCTTCATGGGGTCGGAAGCGCCGCTGTAGGGGCAGCCGGGCAGGGGCTCATAGGGGACGGAGGACGCCAGGGCCCGGTTGGTGTAGCGTTCATCCTCCGTCACCTCCCGGATGAGCTTCACCCAGTCCGGCAGGGGCGGGACCTTGTCCGGGTCCGCCAGCTCGATCTCCAGGAAGGCCCGGTCTGCCCAGAAGGGGAAGAGGTCCACCTCCAGGGTCACCCCCGCCCAGGGGATGCACCACCGGGTCTTTTCCAGGGTGCGCAGGGCGGGGTCCGCCCGTTCCAGCAGCGCCCGGTACTCCCGGGGGGTGATCTCCTCCTCCCGCTCCTCCCGGGTATAGTCCGTGAGGCGGCGCTTCACCGTATGGGTGTACTCCGCCCCTTCCCCGCAGCCCCGGAGCCGGACCCGCTCCGTGGTGCCGGGCTGAGCCGGGGTGAGGTAGGTCTGCCGGATATAGTCCCGGCGGGAGGCCAGGGCGTCCAGAAGGGCCCGCTCCGGGGCCTGGATCAGGTATTTCCGCTCGATCTCCAGGGGGGTTCTTCTCATGGGTATCATCCTTTCCGGGAAATCCCACCGCCGCAGCGGCAAGAGTCCGAAGAATTTGACAAAATACGGCTGTTATTGTAAAATCGGCTCAGTCCGGAGCATTCCGGATGACCAGAAATGGGGCAGAAGACACCAAAGCAACGGTAAAAGTGGCTGGCTATCATCTCCGAAGGGAGGTGAAGTCTTATGCGTATCACCCTTCATGTGGGTCCGTTTACGGTAACCATCATGATTTGTCGAACACATAAGAAAAACCGCCACTCGGCCAAGTGACGGTTTTTCGGGCTGAAAAGCCTGTTTAGAAGCTAACACGGAAGCCAGCCGCTTGTTGCGGTGTCTTCTGTCGTGATTATACCGCTTTTCCGAAAAAAGTCAATAGCCGCAGTCCGGGGAATTTCCGTCCCCGCCCTTGCGCCGGGGCGGCGGGCGTAGTATAATATGCCGATTTTCCGCTGACAGGAGTATTTTCACATCATGGCAAACGCGATCATCCAGGACCTGACCGTGGGCAGCGTGCCCAAGAAGCTCATCCGCTTCGCTCTGCCCTTCATGTTCTCCACCCTGCTCCAGACGGCCTACAGCATGGTGGACATGATGGTGGTGGGGCAGTTCGTGGGGAGCAAGGGCCTCAGCGCCGTGAGCATCGCCTCCCAGCTCATGTGGCTCACCACCGCCCTGTGCATGGGCTTCTCCAACGCGGGACAGATCATCATCTCCCAGCTCATCGGGGCGGGACGGCGGCAGGACCTGAAAAAGACCATCGGCACCGTCGCCACCACCGTCTTCGCCGCGGCGGTGGTCATCACCGTTCTGGGCTTCGCGCTGACGGAGCCCATCCTCCGGGCCCTCAGCACCCCGCCGGAGTCCTTCCAGGAGGCGGCCCGGTACCTCCGCATCGCCTTCCTGGGCACGGTGTTCACCTTCGGGTACAACCTGGTGTCCGCCGTCCTCCGGGGCATGGGGGACTCCAAGCATCCCCTGATCTTCGTGGCCATCTCCGCCGGGGCGAACCTGATTTTGGACCTCATCGCCGTGGCCCTGCTCCACATGGGCACCGCCGGGGCGGCCCTGGCCACCATCCTGGGTCAGGGGATCAGCCTGGTGATCTCCCTGAAATACCTCTACGGCAGGCGGGAGGAGATCGGCTTCGACTTCAAGCTGAAAAGCCTGAGGCCGGACAAGGCCACCCTGCGGAAGCTGGTGCGCCTGGGCATCCCCTTCGATTTGCAGCACGCGGCCATCTCCATCTCCATGCTCTTCGTCACCCGGTTCATCAACACCTACGGCCTCACCGCCTCCTCCACCTTCGGCACCGGGACCAAGATCGAGCAGATCCCCTGGATCGTGGTGAACGGCGTCATGGTGGCCTGCGCCACCATGGTGGGCCAGAACATGGGGGCGGGGAAGCGGGACCGGATGAAGCAGACCGTGCGGGTCTCCGCCTTCATCTGCGCCGGGACGGCGGTGACCTTCGTCACCCTCTTCCTGCTGATCCCCAGGGAGCTGTACTCCTTCTTCACCTCCGACCCGGAGGTGCTGGACATGGCCCCCATGTTCATGCTGGCCCTGGCCCTGAGTACCCCGGCCACCACCATGATGTGCCCCTACCAGGCCTTCATCGAGGGCATCGGCAACGCCGCCCTCACCATGATCATCGCCCTGCTGGACGGCTTCGTGAGCCGCATCGCCATCAGCCTGTTCCTGGCCTATGTGTGCAAGCTGGGCCTCATGGGCTGGTTCCTGGGCTACGGCCTGGCGGCCTACGTGAACACCATCCTGTCCGTCATCTACTACTACGGCGGGTTCTGGAAGAAGCGGGTAAGTCTGGCCCAAGTATAATCCCCGAAGGGACAAGAAACAAGACGGAACTATTTTTCCCGTTCCGCGTCTTATGAATATCCGCACCGGCGGAAAAGGAGGAACAACATGAAGCAGATAAAGCGATTCCTGGCCCTGCTCCTGGCCCTGGTCCTGGCTCTGGGCCTCATGGCCTGCGGCAAGGGCGGCGGCAAGGACGACCCCGGCACCGGCACCGCCGCTCCCGACGATCCCGCCTCCGCCCTGGAGAAGAAGCTCAAGGGCGTGGAGAAGGTGAAGCTGGACCACGTTTACAAGGCGGAATACGTGAACGCGGACCTGGGGGACGTGAACAACGTAAGCAGCATCCTGGAGGCGAATGGAAATCTCTACCTCATCACCAACTTCGACCGGGAGATCCCCTCCAAGGAAAACCCCGAGTATACGGATTACATCTGGGGCCTGGAGCTGTACCGCCTGAGCCCGGAGGGGAAGCTGGAGAAGCTCCTCACCTTCACCAACCAGTCGGAGTACGACGAGGAGAATTCCCGGAGCTGGGAGACCTATGTGAACAACGTCAGCATCGCCCCGGACGGCACCCTGTGGTACATGCAGGAGCGGTATGTGAACGATTGGTCCGACCCGGAGAACTACATCTGGGAGCAGGACAGCAGCCTGGTCCACGCGGACATCACCGGCAAGGAGCTCCAGCGCATCCCCCTGGACAGCCTGAAGGACCCCAAGGCGGAGGACGATTACCTGTACATCCAGGGTCTGTGCTTCCCGGCGGGGGGGAACATCCTGGCCCAGACGGGGAACGGCTTCATCGGCCTGGACCAGGAGGGGAAGGTCCTGTTCCGGGGGGAGAACCTGGAGAACACCTGGGTCCAGAGCCTCTGCGTCACCGGCAGCGGCCGGGTGATCGGCTCCTTCTACACCTATAACCAGGTGGACTCCTCCAGCGCCATGAGCATCATGGAGGTGGACCCCAACACCGGCAAGCTCATGGAGATCGAGGAGCTGGACGCCTCCACCCTCATGCGGGGCAATGGGAACATCTACGGCGGCCCCGGAGACACCGTCATCATGGGGAACAATTCCGGCATCGACAGCTACGACCTGGGCACCCACGCCCGGGGGGAGATCCTGAACTGGCTCAACTGCGACGTGAACCCCAACTATGTGAGCAATGTGGTGCCCCTCGCCGACGGGCGCTTCTTCCTGGTGGAGCGGAACTGGCGGCAGAGCAATAACAACATCAAGCTGGCCTACATGTCCCCCGTGGGGGAGACCGTGGAGAAGTACCTGATCCACTTCGCCGCCCTGTACCTGGACGAGAACGTCACCAACTCCATCATCAGCTACAACAAGCGCAACGACCTGTTCCGCATCGTGTTCGACGACTATTCCGTGTACGCCACGGAGGACGATTACCAGGCGGGCCTGAAGGTGCTGAACCAGGAGATCGTCTCCGGCAAGATCCCGGACATCTTCTCCATGCAGGGCCTGCCCTACGACGTGTACGCCAGCAAGGGCCTGCTTCTGGATCTGAAGCCCCTGCTGGCGGCGGACCCGGACTTCCGGATGGAGGACTATCTGGAGAACGTGTTCAAGGCCGTGGAGCGGGACGGGAAGATCTGCTCCATCATCCCCGCCTTCTCCCTCCAGACCCTGGTGGCCAAGGCCAGCCTGGTGGGGAACCGGAGCGGCTGGACCATGGAGGACCTGCGGAAGGTGGTCCAGGCCCATCCCGAAATGGCGGTGTTCTCCGAAACGACCCGGGAGAGCGCCCTGAATCTCCTCCTGGCCGCCAACATGGACGCCTTCATCGACCCCAACACCGGGGCCTGCTCCTTCAACTCCCAGGAGTTCATCCAGCTCCTGGAGCTGGTGAAGTCCTTCCCGGAGGAGATCGACTGGGAGAAGCTCTATAACGACGACCCCATGTACTGGGAGAAGCAGCAGAGTCAGTACCGGGAGGGCCGGACCCTGCTGATGAGCAACTGGCTGTCCAATTATACGGATATCCGGCAGGTGTTCTATCAGTTCGATTCCGACTGCACCTTCATCGGCATCCCCGGGGCCAAGGGCTCCGGCGCGGTGATCCAGCCCCAGATGGAGATCGCCATCTCCGGCCGCACCAAGCTGGACGACCAGTGCTGGGACTTCGTGCGCTTCCTGGTGAGCGCGGAGTACCAGAACGACCTGGAGGGCTGGTGCTTCCCCGTGCGCCTGGAGGCCCTGGAGGCCATGGCGAAGCAGGCCATGGAGGAGAGTCAGAACAACTACGTCGCAAACGGCGTGCCCGCCGCCACCGCGGTGCCCGCGGGGGCGGTGTACTCCGAGAGCGAGGAGGAGGTCGAGCCCCAGGAGGATGCCGCGCTCACGGAGGAGGACGAGCCCGCCACCGCCGGGGACCTGGAGCCGGAGGAGCCCGTTCCCGTGCCCGCGCCGGGGTACGACGACTGGTGGAGCCGTCCCATTACCCAGGAAATGGCGGATATGATCACCGCCTGCGTGAAGGGGGCGGTGCAGGTGGCCCGGGACCAGACGGAGGTCATGGCCATCGTCCAGGAGGAGGCGGGAGCCTTCTTCGCGGGCCAGAAAACCGCCCAGGCCGTGGCGGAGACCATCCAGAGCCGGGTGTACCTGTACGTGATGGAATCCCGGTAAACGACAAAGTGCGGGGCCGCTGCAATGCAGCGGCCCCGTTTTTTGTTATCCAACCTCCACCGCGTCGCTCCAGGCGGCGAAGGGGCCGGGGAGGGGGGTGAAGGGGCGGCGGGTCCCGGCATAGTCCCGGTCGAAGAAGACGGGGCTGCCGTCCGGGTCCTCGAAGGGCTGCTCCGGCTCGAAGGCGGGCTCCAGGTCGGCGGAGCACACGGGCTTCACCGTGAGCCCCTCCAGGGCCTTCCCCAAATCGGACTCCAGGAAGAGCTTCCCCTCCTGCTCCGTGAGGGTAAAGCCGAACCGCCCGGCGGGCCGGGCCGCGTCGGTCTCCCTGGCCCAGGGCCTGGCCCCGTTCAGGTACACGTTCCCCTCCGTCCATACCGGCAGGGGGATGTAGTACCGGTCCTTCGGGGGGGAGCCCATGCCGCAGTAGCCCTCGAACTCCTTCAGCCATTCCTCCCGGGTCGGGCAGAAGTCGAAAACGTGAAGGCCGTTTATCACGTTCCCCTCGTCCCAAACGTCCTCCTTCCGCTTCTCCATGGTCTCCGTGAGGAAGGGGGGGATTTCCTGCTGGAGGAAGATGTTGTTCACGAAGCGCATGTCCCCGTGGAGGATGGTCATGAACCCCGCCACGTCCGTACTGTGGGGCATGTGGTAGGGGGTGTACCGGGGACTGGGCCGGCTCAGGGAGCCGTTCCCCACCCCCCGGCCCACGGCGGAGATGGACCCGGCAATGAGGTTGTGGACGAAGGCGCAGCCCTGGGTGGCCAGGCGCAGGCTCCGGAGGGAGAGCATCAGGTTGTTGTCCACCAGGGTGGGGCCGTGGGAGACCTCGATGAACAGGTCCTCCCCGTAGCCCTCCAGGGCATCGTCGTTCATCAGATGGGGGAATGGCAGCGCGTTGTCATGGAACAGGTTTTCCGTGACCCGGGTGCCCTGGGCCTGCCAGTCCAGCCAGATGCCCCGGGTGCAGTGGTGGATGTGGTTCCGGCGGAAGATCACGTCGATGGCGGCATGCATTTTGATGCCGCCGATCTCCGCCCCCGCCAGGTTCTGCTTGTTGTTGATATGGTGGATATGGTTGTCCTCGATCACCGAGAACACGCCCCCCAGGTGGCCCACGATGCCGGTCTGCCCGCAGTCGTGGATGTTGCAGCGGCGGACGACATGAGAACCTACGTTTTCCTTCCGCCAGCCCTCCCGCCAGGCCTGCATGATGCAGTCCCGCTCCGTCTGGGTGCCGTCCTTCAGTTTCCGCAGGAGCCATTTGTTGTCGTTCTCCGGCTGGCGGTATTTCCCCAGGGAGATGCCGCTGCACTTGGACTCCGCGATCTCGCAGTCTTCAATGATCCAGCCTTTGGACCAATGGGGGCCCACCATCCCCTCCTGATAGGCCGTGGGCGGCGCCCACTGGGTGGCAGCCTGACAGACCTTGAAGCCGGAGAGGGTGATGTGCCCCACTCCGGTGCGGGAGGGATAGAAGCCGTGCTTCCGCACGCTGATCTCCACATTCTCCCGGTTGGGGTCCAGCCCCCGGAAATTGGCCCAGATCCGAGTGGCGTCCGCCGCCGGGTCCTGCTCCGTGTACCAGACGTACCGGGAGAACTCCGGATCCCAGGAGGCTTTGGAGGGAACAGGGGACTTCACCGCCTCCCGGCTCAGGACCTCATACATGGACTTGCCGTCCAGGAACACATCCCCCAGGTGGGCGACGTGGGAGGCCATGAACCAGTCCCCCTGCACCAGGGTGGTGAAGGGATGCCGGTCGGGAAAACAGGTATTGGGGATGCGCACGGACCAGACGCCGTCCCCCTCGTCCTTCCAGCCCCGGACAGGCTCCGCACCGGTGATCACCGCCCCCAGGGGGACGGCGCTGCGGTAGGTGATCCGGGCGCCGGAAGTACCGCCGTTCTTCGGGTCCACCCATTCCCGGTAGATCCCGGGCTGCACCAGGACCGTATCCCCGGGCAGGGCCAGGTCCGCAGCCTGCTGAATGGAAAAGAAGGGGCGGCCTTCGCTCCCGTCGCCCCCCGGGGCGGCGGAGGCGGAAACATGATAGATCATGGCAGATACCTCCATCTCGTACTTTTTCTGCTTCCAGTATACAATACCTTGAGGCATTCTGAAAAGCCCGGAATATTGCAAAATAATGCTTGCATTAGGGGGAAAAGCATGGTAATATACCTATTGCCGCTTTCGGGCGGTCCTGCAAATTACGGAAAGGGTGTTGTTTCCCATGTCTGCCTGGATGATCATTCTCACCATTATACAGCTTCTCTCCGCCCTGGCCGTCGTGGCCGTGGTGCTGTTTCAGTCCGGCAAAAGCGCCGGCCTCTCCGGGGCCATCGGCGGCGTTGCCGATACTTTCCTGGCCAAGAACAAGGCCAAGGACGTGGATGCCAAGCTGGCCCGGATGACCAAGTGGCTCGCCATCGCCTTCGTGGTGCTGACCCTCCTGCTGAACATCATTGCCTGAGTTTCGGAGAAAAGAGACCGCCGGGTGCGCTTCTGCGCACCCGGCGTTTTTGCGTGTGCCGGAACGCTGAGGGGGACGCCCGACGGGCGTCCCCCTCAGACTGTAGACAAACCCGTAAACGGCACGACACCGGAAAGGAAGAAAGTGTGGTGGAGTTTTCCTCCCCAGGTGGAAACGGAACAAAACGGTTTTTCATCTGACGCAGTGCGGGGAGCGAAGTGCGATCTTCCTCGACCGGGAGCCCGGCGAAGCGGGTCCCGGTCGAATGAATTCAGCCCTCAGTGACCATCCGGGCCAGGATGGTGAAGGCGTTGCGGCACCAGGTGCCGCCCATGAAGCTCCCGTCTCCGGAGATGGGATCCAGGTAGTGGGGGAAGCCCTTCTGCATCAGCGCGCCCAGGTAGCGGTCGATGATCTCCTTGGCTTCCTTCTTCTTGCCGCCCTCCCAGAGGCCGGTGAGGATGAAGACCTCGCCCGGAGGGCTGATGGCGCCGCTGCCCATCCGGGTGCCGATCATCTCGAAGAAGTCGGTCTGGATGTCCTCGCTGGCGATGCCGTAGGGGGTCAGGAGGTGGTCCTCCCGCATCAGATCCGCGGTGAGCTTATCCAGCACGTCCTTGGGCAGGCGGGACCCCAGGATCAGGGGGATATAGAAGATGTTGGAGCCGGTGAATACGGGCTCATGGGTGTACTGCTTCAGGCAGACGAAATGCTCCCCGGTCCACATCTTGTCCAGCATCCGGTCCAGCAGGTCCTTGGACTTCTTGTACCAGGCGTCGATCTCCGCCTGGGGCTTGCCCAGGAGCTTGGCCAGGTCGCCCTGGGCCTCGAAGTTCAGCACCTCGTAGGCGCACAGGTCCGGGGTGGCCATGGGCACGCCGTCAAAGTAAGCGGTGATCTCGTCGAAGCCGGTGCCCGCGCCGTTGTCGAAGCCCGGGAGGCCGTCCTTGTCGTCATCCCGGCACTCCATGAACCAATCGGCCCACTTGCCGGCGCCTACGTACAGCTTCTCCAGATCCTCTCTGGGCCATTCCTTGGCCAGATCGTGGTGGGCCATGACGTTCTTCAGAGCCCAGCCGTAAATGGGAGGCTTGATGCCGCCGGTAGCCAGCTGCGCCTCATCGTAGCCGTCCGCCAGCTGGCCGTCCTCGCCCTGGCGCTCCAGGGGGGCCATGAGCAGGCTCCGGGACAGATCCGGGATATCCTGCAGGGCTACGCCGTTCTGCACCAGCTGCCACTGGGAGACCATGACGCCGGGGAACATCTGCATCATCCACCGGGGGGTGAGGGCCGAGGGGCCCACCAGCATGGTCCACAGGTCATAGGCGGTCTCCTCCGCCTTCTGGGCGTAGGGCTCGGCCAGCTTGGGATACGCGGCCCAGAAGTCCTCCCAGGACTTCAGCATGTCCGCCTTGCCCTCGGCGTAGGTGCCGTAGTCCTTCGGGACCTTGACCATATAGGGGAACTCCTCCACCGCCAGGGTGAAGGTGCCGTCCGGGCCGGGGGTGGTGTAGCCGTCGATGGCGGTGGCGCTGAAGGTGTACCAGTTCCAGGTGTCCTTGAAGGTGAAGCCGGAGCCCTCCAGTCCCTTGAAGCACATGGGATTGGCGTGCTGGGGGATGTTCTCCCAGGCACCGTCCTGCCTGGGACGGATGGACTCATACATGGCGGCGTTCCGGGTCCATTCCAGGCCCATGCCCGGATCGCCCTCCGCCATGAGGCGGGTATAGGTGGCCCAGGTGAAGCGAATGTCCCCGTGGCGGGTGTGGAGCACCAGCTCCGCAGGGCCGGTCTGCTGGGTGGCGAAGGGCACGCGCTTGCCCTCATAGGTGGCGAAGATGCGGTAGAGCCTCGCCCCCTCGGCGGACTGACCGTGGGTGCGGTTGCCCCGGCAGGTGGTGAGGGTCAGGGTGCCCCGGCCGTACTTCACGTTGTCGATGGTCAGGGCCATGAAGGCGCCTGCCCGGGAGAACTTGTACAGGTTCACGGGGAAGTACTGCTTGGCGTCCCGGAAGAAGGGATCTGTGGGTTTGGGCATGACTGCGCTGGGCATGTGTAAAACCTCCTTGTTTCGTATTGATAATCAATTATACCATGGTATTGTAAAATTGAAAGATGCCTCGCAGAGTTCGCGGCTCGCAGGCCGCGAATGGATCTGAATCATTTTTGGCGGAATTCATTTCTGCCAATAATACATCTCGCGGAGCGGACTGTGCGAGGTCGTCGCCGCGAGGCTCATGGCTCCGCTTCGCCCCGAAGGGGCATGGCTCCGATGTTCGCCTGCTCCTCCTCTCCAAACGGAAGCCATGCTTCCGTTTGGAAAAGAAAGAAGGAAATGAGAGGGTGGAGTTTTCCTCCCCGGGGGGAAAAGGGAACGAAGCGGTTTTTCTGCTGACGCAGTGCGGGAAGCGAAGTGCGATCCTTCTCGACCAGGGGCCCGGCGAAGCGGGTCCTGGTCGAATCCGTTACCTCTCGCTGACCATCCGGGCCAGCACGGTGAACACGGCGCGGTTCCAGGTGCCGCAGAAGGGGGAGCCCTCCCCATGGATGGGGTCGATGAAGTGGCTGAAGCCGCCGTCCATGAGACGGCACAGATACCGGTCGATGATCATTTTCGCTTCCGCCTTCTTCCCCGCCTCCCAGAGGCCGGTGAGGATGAAGAGCTGGCCCGGAGGGCTGATGGGGCCGCAGCCCATTTTCACCCCGGTGAACTCATATACGTCGGAATCCAGATTCTCGCTGGCCAGGCCGTAGGGGCTCAGGAGCTTGCCCTCCACCAGCAGGTCGGCGCACATCTTGTCGATCACCGCCTGGGGCAGGCGAGACCCCAGCACCAGGGGGATATAGTGCATATTGGAGCCGGAGAAGATGGGCTCATGGGTGTACTGCTTCAGGCAGACGAAGTGTTCCCCGTCCCACATCTTTTCCAGCATCTTGTCCAGGAGCTCCCGGGACTTCCTGTACCAGCCGTCGATCTCCTCCCGGGGCTTCCCCAGGAGCTTTGCCAGGTCTCCCTGGGCCTCAAAGTTCAGCACTTCCTGGGCGCACAGGTCCGGGGTGGCCATGCTGATGCCGTCCATGAAGGCGGTGACCTCGTCGAAGCCGTTCTCGTTGCCGCCCTCGAAGCCGGGGAGGCCGTCCCCGTCGTCATCCCGGCAGTCCATGAACCACTGGGCCCACTTCCCCGCGCCCACGTACAGCTTCTCCAGGTCCTCCCGGGGCCATTCCTTCAGCAGATCATGATGGGCCATGACGTTCTTCAAAGCCCAGCCGTAGATGGGGGGCTTGATGCTGCCGGTGGCCAGGAAAGCCTCGTCGTAGCCGTCGGAGAGCTGGCCGGTCTCGCTCTGGCGCTCCAGAGGGGCCAGGAGCAGGTTCCGGGAGAGTTCCGGATCGTCCTGCAGGGCCACGCCGTTCTGCACCAGCTGCCACTGGGAATCCATCTCCCCGGGGAACATGAGCATCATCCAATAGGGAGTGAGCTGGGTGGGCGCCACCAGATGGGTCCAGAGGGTGTAGGCCGTCTCCACCCGCTTCTTATCGTAGGGGGCGATGAACTTGGGATACTTCGCCAGAAAATCCTCCCAGGCCTTCTGCATATCCGCCTTGCCCTGGGCATAGGTGCCGTAGTCGTCCCTGACCTTCACCATATAGGGGAACTCCTCCACCGAAAGGGTGAAGGTGCCGTCCGGTCCCGGGGAGGTGAAGCCGTCGATCACCGTGGAATTCAGGCTGTACCAGTTCCAGGAGTCCTGGAAGGCGAAGCCGGAGCCCTCCAGCCCCTTGAAGCACAGGGGCGTCCCCAGACGGGGAACGGATTCCCAGGAGCCGTCCTTCCTGGGCTTGACGATCTCGTAGGGCGCGGCGGTGCGGGTCCACTCCAGTCCCATGCCGGGATCCCCCTCCGCCATGAGGCGGGAGGCGGTGGCCCAGGTGAAGCGCACGTCCCCCCGGCGGGTATGGAGCACCAGCTCCGCGGGGCCGATGAGCTGGGTGGAGAAGGCGATCCGCTTGCCCTCAAAGGTGGGGTAGATGCGATAGACCTTGGTGCCGTCGGCGCTGCGGCCGTGGGTGTGCATGCCGCGGTTGGTGGTGAGGTTCAGCGCCCCCTTGCCGTACTTGGCGTTGTCGATGCCCAGGGCCAGCCAGGCCCCGGCCCGGGAGAACATGTACCGGTCCACGGGGTAAAACTGGGGGGCGTTCCGGAAATAAGGGTCGCAGGACACGGCGGTCACCCGCTCCCGGATGTGCTTTCCCTGCTCGATCTCGTCCACCATGGCCACGGCGAAATCCGCGTAGGAGATATAGCTCTGACCCATCCGGTTCAGGATCACCACGTCGCCCCCCAGGGTGTAGCTGCCGCTCCGGGCGCCCTTGGGATCGAAGAAGCCGGCGGGACTGAAGAAGGTCCAGTTCATATCGGCCGCTTTGAACAGGTCCAGGGCCTCCTTGGCCGCCCAGGGCACCGCGCCCACGGTCTTTGGGATGCCGTCCACCACCTGCCTGGTTTTGGTCTCATCCGTGTACAGGCTGCCGTAGCCGCCGATGGTGAGGAAGCGGACCTCCGGCAGCTCCTTCCCGATGGAGATCAGGAGCTTTGCGGCGTCGATGTGCTCCTGCTCCTTTCCCGGCACGTCATAGGGGGTGCCGAAGGCGTTCACCACGGCGCGGAAATCCTTCAGGTCCGCCGCCGTCAGGTCGAACAGGCTTTTTGCCAGGACGGCGCACCCCGCCGGGACCCGATCCTCGCTCCCGGGCTTTACGATGGCCGTGACCTCATGTCCCCGGCTCAGAGCTTCTCCGGCGATGAGCTTTCCCGCCTTTCCGGCGGCGCCGATGACTGCGATTTTCATAAAAATACCTCCTGATTCCGGTGTATTTTCAGCTTTTTACCTATTATATCAGAATATGCGGAAAAGGAAAGGGAGAAAACCTGCAGGTAATTCGGGAAAACAAATCGGTCGTCCATATAAGAACGGCCCGCCGGTCCGAAGGGACCGGCGAGCTCAAGGTAAACGCAAGCCTCATATTTGTCAGTGCGGGGAGCGAAGCGACGCGGCAATCATTCTCTCGTCCCTGCAAAATGGCAAGAGAATCAGGACGGGAGCTGCGGATTGCCACAACCCAGTGTGCGCACTGGGTTTCGCAATGACAGAAATCGGAATGCTGACGATTTGCCTGCAGTCTATGTCCGTCGATTTGATAAGACCGGCGGGCTTGCGATTATGCAGGTTTTCGCGCTTCCCGCAGCTTTCGCAGGGTTCGGGCCATGAGCCAGATGGCAAAGACGGCTCCCAGCGCCTCCCCCGCCGGGAGCGCAGCGGCCAGACCGGTTTCCCCGAAAAGATGGTCCAGCAGGAACATGCAGGGGATGTAGAAGATGATCTCCCGCACGAAGGCGTGAAGCAGGGTGGCCCGCCCCTTCCCCATGGCCTGGAGTCCGTAGGAGGTGTGGTAATTCAGGAACTGGAAGGGGGAAGCCAGACAGCGGATGCGCAGGAAAAGGGCGGCATAGGCCACGGTGCGCAGGGCGTCGCCGTTGTTCTCTCCCCCGGTATGGAGAAAGATCCCCACCGCCGGCCGGGCTACGATCTCAAAAAAGATCATGCTGGCGAGGCAGATGAGCAGCCCCGCCTTCCGGGCGGTGCGGATGGTCTCCTCCATCCTGGCCCGGTTGCCTGAGGAGTAGTTGTAGGCCACGATGGGGAGCATGCCCATGCAGAGGCCCACGTTCATGGCGTTGGGGATGCGCTCTACCTTCATAACGATGCCCATGCCCGCCAGCACCAGGTCGTCATGGCCGGAGGCCAGGATGTTCACACAGACGTTGGCCAGGTCGAAGAGGGCCAGGAGCACCGCGGAGGGGATGCCCACGGCGAAGATCCCCCGCCGGTCCTCCCTTTCGATGGCTGCCGCATCCCGGACGCTCAGACTCAGGGGGGAGGTTCCCTTCCCCGCTCTGCGGCAGGCGATGAGCAGATAGATGCAGGCGGCGGCGTTGGACAGGGCGGTGGCGATGGCGGCTCCCAGGACCTCGTTGCCCGGAGGCAGGAGGACGAACATGAACAGAGGGTCCAGGAGCATGTTCAGGACGCCTCCGCCGCTGAGACCGAAGCTGGCCTTGCCGGAGTGCCCCGCGTTCCGCAGCAGATGGCCCAGGGCCATGGAGAGGATGGAGGGCAGGCTGCCCATGACGATGACCACCATGGCGTAGGAACGGGCGTAGCCGAAGGTGGCGTCGGAAGCGCCCAGGAAGCGCAGCAGGGGACGGTTGAAGATCCCCACCAAAGCGGAATACGCCAGCGCCGCCAGGATCGCCCCGTATACGGAATAGGCGCTGACCTTCTTCGCCCGGTCCGGCTTGCCGGCTCCCATGAGCCGGGCCATCAGACTGCCGCCGCCGGTACCGAAGAGGTTGGCCAGAGCCACGTTCATCAGCACCAGGGTCAGGGTGATGCTGGTGGCGGCCATCATGTAGGCGTTGCCCGTCCGGCCGATGAAGAAGGCGTCCACCATATTGTGGATCAGATTCACCAGCTGGCTGATGATGGTGGGCACCGCCATGACCCGCAGGGCTTTGGGGATCGGAGTATGGGCGAATAACTCATTCTTATCGATAGGATTCGCGTTCTTCTTCAGCATGGATGGCTCCTGTGTGATGAATTGTGCCCTTCGGGCACATGAATTGGCTTTGCCGTGAATTGCGCCTGGCGGCACATGAATTTGTCCAGCGGGACATGACGGATCGTCAATTCATGCGCCCGAAGCAATTCGCGACGCCGACGGCGTCAAGCCCTGTTTTTCTCCTGCCAGGCGAAAAATGCCTGGAGGGCGTCGTTCCAGAAATCAAAGTTGTGCTGTCCCTCATGGGTGTACCAGACGTGGTCGTAGCCGATCTCGTTGAGGTAGTCGTGCATGGACAGGTTGAACTGGTACAGGGGATCCTCCGTGCCGATGGCCAGGAAGAGCTTCGGCTTCTCCGCCAGCTTCACGGCGGCTGCCGCCAGGGCTCTGGGATCCTTGTCGCTGCCCATCAGGGCGGAGGGCTCCCCGAACACCGTGCGGTAGAAGCCGTAGGGGGCCACCGCGTTCCCGTGGCCGGGGGTCATCTTCGAGACTTCATCCATGATGAGGGCGGAGGACATGGCGCAGATCCAGCCGAAGGTATCGGGATAGCGCAGGCCCAGGCGCAGGGCGCCGTAGCCCCCCATGCTCAGGCCGCCCACGGCGGTATCCTCCTTCCGGGGGGACAGGGGGAAGAGCTTCCGGGTGACCTCCACCAGCTCCTCGCCCACCTGGGCGCCGGGAAATTCCCCGTTTTCCGGCCGGTCCACATAGAAATCGTTGGCGCCGTCCGGCATGATCACCGCCAGGTTCCGGGCAGTGGCCCACTCGTTGATGCGGCTGTTCAGCAGCCAGTCGTTCTGATTGCCGGAAAAGCCGTGGAGCAGGTAGATGGTGGGGAAGGGACCTGCCTGATACCCCACTTTGCCCCAGAATTCGGGCATCTTCTCCACCGGGACGATGGCGGTGAAGTTCCGCTGTCCCAGATGGGCCTGGGAATAATAACTGCAGTTGAATACGGCCATCTTTATATACCTCCCTTTGAATTTATATTCTTACAGGGGGCAGCCGCCGCCGCTTCAGAGGGGTGCCCAGCAGAAGTGGGGCCTCCTCTCCGACGGGGACCACCAGATCCTCCCCGGCGCAGGCCCGGTTGGGGTTCAGCAGATAGCGGCAGCCGAAGGCGTCCCGATATACCTGGCGCAGCTCCGCCCTGCCGCCGATGAGAAAGACCGCCGCATCCCCGTTCCATCGGGGCTGCCGGTCCCGGCAGAACAGAAGCTGACCCTGTCGGTAATGGGGCTTCATCCCCTGGCCGGGGACCACCAGGGCAAAATCCGCCCGGGAGGAGGAGGGGATGAATTCCTCCAGGATCCCGGCGGGGGTATAGCAGCAGATGCTCCGCCAGTCCGCGTCCTCTCCCCGGGCTTCCGCCTCCTGGAGAAGGACGCTCTCCCCCCGATGCAGATGGTCCAGGCGCAGGTGTTCCAGCTCGTGCTCCAGGGCACGGCGCTGGACTTCCTCCGGATACAGGGTGTTTACCAGGATATCATAGCTGCCCTCTTCATTGGGCATCACCGCCGCCCGCACCGCCCGGTTGGGGAAGGGAAGGAAGCGGACGCAGAGATCATCCCTCATCCCGCTTCTGCTCCCGCAGGGCTTTCAGGAAGGCCACGGTGGCCTTGATCTCATCCAGGGTGGCGGAGCCGCAGAGGTCGAACATCATGCGGTACTCCGGATTATCCCGGACGAATTGAAGATACTGGCGGACGTCTCCGTCCATACCCGCCTCCTCCGGGGATTCCTCATAACCCAGGAGCCAGGCTTCCCCCACCCCCAGGGCCTTCGCCAGGAGCCGGAGCTTTCCAGGTCCGGGACGCACCTTGCCGGAAACGTACTGACTCAGATCTGTCTTCGTCAGCCGTTCCGGTCCGGAGACCTCCTCCGCCAGGCGCAGGATATCCGCCTGCTTCAGCCCCCGCTCCGCCATCAGCGTCCGCAGCCGCTCCGCCGTTGTAGCCATTTCCGCCCCTCCTTTTTCCTTCTGGCAACAGCATACCACGGCGTCTCCTTCGGGGCAAGGGGAAAATTCAAAAAATTTGAACAAATCAACTTGACACGGGAGCAAAAACCGAGTATAGTAGAATTAGTTCAAAAGAGTTGAACATCCGGAGGCAAGAATGAAGCGGGATTACGGAGCGAACCGGGAGCTGAAGCGGCTCCTGGGAGAGCGGGGGATGACGGCAGAGGAACTGGCTGCCCGCAGCGGTATGCATTACGGCTGCCTGTGCAGGGTCCTGCGGGAGGAGCGGCCCCTGTACGCGGATGAGCTCCTCCCCCTGGCGCGGGCCCTGGGGGTCATGGCGGAGACCCTGCTGGGATAGGACAACAGGACGAATACGGACATAAAGGAGGATATATATAAGATGTATGGAGCGATCCTGGGGGACATGATCGGGTCCCCTTATGAATTTGATCTGAGCGGCAAGACAAAGGATTTTCCCCTGTTCATCCCCGGCTCCCGGTTCACGGACGACACGGTGATGACCGTAGCCGTGGCGGAGGCCCTGATGGATACCCTGGGACAGGGGGAAGAGGAGATCCTCCGGGCGCTGACGGAGAGCATGCGGCGCTGGGGAAGGCGATACCCCGCCGCGGGCTACGGAGGGCGGTTCGACCAATGGCTCGCCTCCCCGGACCCGAAGCCTTACCACAGCTGGGGCAACGGCTCCGCCATGCGCGTCTCCTCCGCAGGCTGGCTGTTCGACACCCTGGAGGAGACCCGGCAAGCCGCCGCCCGCACCGCCAGGGTCACCCACGATCACCCGGAGGGGATCAAGGGGGCGGAGGCTGCGGCTTCGGCCGTGTTCCTGGCCCGCGCCGGCGCGGGGAAGGGGGAGATCCGGGACTATATCGCCCGGCAGTTCGGCTACGACCTCAGCCGTACCTGCGACGAGATCCGCCCGGATTACAGATTCGATGTAAGCTGTCAGGGCACGGTGCCGGAAGCCGTCATCGCCTTTCTGGAAGCGGAGAGCTTCGAGGACAATCTCCGCACCGCCGTGTCCCTGGGAGGCGACTGCGACACCCTCACCTGCATCTCCGCCGCCATCGGGGAGGCCTTCTGGGGGGTGCCGGAGGAACTGAAGGAGGAATGCCGGAAGCGGCTGCCGGAGGATATGCTCCGGGTGGCGGACCGGTTCAGTCGGTTTACCCGGGACCGCCGGTCATGAGCTCGGATCTGTCCGGGAGAATTCATGGGGCTGCTGCCTTTTCCGCAGCAGCCCCATCGGTCATACGCCGAGGAAGGCGCCGACCCGGTCCACCACGTCTCCCGCGGTGCGGATGAGCTTCGCGGCGGCGTGGCTCTTTTTCCTGGGCTTCATGAGCATGCCCACGCCCAGGCCCACCGCCAGGCCTGCGCCCATTCCTTTCCAGAATCCGGAACCCATACGCAGATCCCTCCTTTTCCGCATTTAGGATGCCCCGGGAGCGGGCGGCCAAACTGGAAACGGGAGGGAGCGGTTCCCGGACATTTATCTTGCGTTTTCCCGGAAGATTGGATAAAATAAAAAAGATAGATCAGTCATACCGGGACGGCGGCGCCGTCCCCCGGAACACAGACGGGAGGCACGAAAACATGAAACGCTTTCTGAAATATCTCGCGGCGGTGATGGTCCTCGCCGCTTTGGCGTACGTGGTATACCATTACCGGCAGGAGATCGCCAACCTGGCCCTGCAGGCGAAGGACAAGTATCTGGCCATGAAGACGAAGCTCTGCGCCTTCCGGGAAGAGCAGAACGACTTTGCGGACCTGTAAGCGGCCATGAACCTTGCCGTAAGAAGCCGGTACCTCCGGCTGCTGATCCCCGCCATGCTGGTGCTGCTGGCCCTGGCCGCCCTGCTCTGGGTCCTGGGCGGGTCCGGCTGCGTCTACCGCTTCCGTCAGCCCCGGGAGGCGGATACCCTGCATCTGGCGGATCTGAAAGGGAGCTACGTCACCGTTTCGGCGGAGACCCTGGGCGCCCAGACCTACGCCTTCATGGGGTATACGACCGAAGAGGAAGAGACCATCATCGAAGAACGTTACTGCTACCTGATCGTAGACGGGAAATACCTCTCCGTCCGGATCACCAAGGCGGACGTGGCGGAGCTGCAGAAGTATGACGACGGGAAGCAGATGGTGGCGGACGGCGCCATCGGCAGCATGCTGGAGCTGAAGTTCGCGAAGCTGGAGGGCACCGTGGAGCCCGGAGAGAATACCGAGACCCGGGATATACTCATCAAGTGGATCACCGAACAGAACATCAAGACCGACCGGGAGGGCGTCACCACGGACACGGCCACCGGCGCCGACGTGAGTCAGTATGCCGAGACCGGGGACTACAGCGCCTACCTGAACGACGTGATCCTGCCCTACCACATGACCATGGGCTACTGGGGGGACCGTTCCCGGGCGGGAGCGGAGATCCTGGCGATCCTGGCCGTCCTGTGCGTGGTCCTGGCTCTGCTGATCCTGATCTCCATTTTCCTGGGGATCTGGGAAAAGCCCTACCGGCGCGCCCTGCAGAAATGGGGCCGGAAGTCGATGGGGCAGGACTTTGCCAGGGGCGTGCGCTTCGGCAGGAAGAACAACCTTGTGCTGGGGGACAAGTACATCTGGTGGCTGCGCACCTTCTCCTCCCGGGTCATGCCCGTGGAAGAAGTGCTCTGGGTCTATCCCCGGAGCCGCAGACTGGAAGGGGGCAAAAAGGACTGGTCTCTGGGCCTCCGCTCCGAAACCGAGCAATGGAGCGTGCGTCAGGGAGAACTGGGCACCGTGCAGCGGGCCATGGAGGCGATTCGGGCCAAGGGCCATCCCCTGGCCATGGGCTTCGACAAGGACAAGCAGAAGCTGTTTGAAAAGGACCTGGCCCAGTTCAAGGCCAAGATCCGGAACGGAACGATCTGAGAAAGTACCTCAATGCGTGACAAACCCTGATTCTATGGACGCCCCGGTTCATCCGGGGCGTTTTTCTGCGTTCGGGGTTTTTTGCAATTCGACCGATTTTGACTCTTGCAATCGATACGGGGATTTTGTATTATTATTCGTACGCATCATTTCAGCACTTCGGCACATCAGCATATATTCAGCATATATTAAGGAGGTCCCATGAAGAAAGTACAGTTTACCGAAACAGCGCTCCGGGACGCCAGCCAGTCCCTGGTAGCCACGCGCCTGGCTTTTGATCAGTTCCAGCCCATCCTGGAGACGATCAATCAGGCGGGGTTCTACTCTGCGGAGGTCTGGGGCGGAGCGACTTTTGACGTATGCCTCCGATTCCTCGGGGAGGATCCCTGGGAGCGCCTGCGGAAGATCCGGGCGGCCATGCCCGATACCAAGCTGCAGATGCTTCTGCGGGGGCAGAACATCCTGGGCTACAAGCATTACAGCGACGATATCGTCCGGCGCTTCGTCCGGGCCAGCGTCCGCAACGGCATCGATATCATCCGGATCTTCGACGCCCTCAACGACGTGGAAAACCTGAAGGTCGCCATAGAGGAGACGGTGAAATCCGGGGCCATGGCCTCCGGCACCATCTCCTACACCACCTCCCCCGTCCACACCCTGGACAAGTACGTGGAGATGGTCAAGGAGCTGAAGGCCATGGGCGTCGCCTCCATCTGCATCAAGGACATGGCCGGCATCCTGTCTCCGAAAAACGCCTATGATCTGGTCTCCGCCATCAAGGACGCGGTGGATCTGCCCGTGGTGGTCCATACCCACTGCACCACCGGTCTGGCATTCATGACCTATCTGAAGGCCGTGGAAGCCGGGGCCGACGTGATCGATACCGCCATCTCTCCCTTCTCGGGCGGCACCAGCCAGCCCGCCACGGAAACGCTGGACTTCGCTCTGCGGGAGCTGGGCTACGAGACCGGCCTCAACAACGACGCCCTGCTGAAGATGGCGGCGTTCTTCAAGCCCATCCGGGCGGATTTCCTGGCCAAGGGCACCCTGAACCCCATCTCCATGGCCACGGATACCCAGTGCCTGACCTACCAGATCCCCGGAGGCATGCTCTCCAACCTCCTGAGCCAGATGAAGAGCCTGAACGCCCTGGACCGGTACGACGAGGTCCTGGTGGAGACGCCCAAGGTCCGGGCGGACATGGGCTATCCGCCCCTGGTGACCCCCACCAGCCAGCTGGTAGGCACCCAGGCGGTGCAGAACGTTCTGGCAGGGGAGCGCTACAAAAACGTGGGCGCCGAGATGAAGGCATACTGCCGGGGCGAGTACGGACGTACCCCCGCTCCCATCGATCCCCAGGTGCGGGAGAAGATCCTGGCCGGGGAGCAGCCCATCCAGGGCCGCTACGCCGACAGCCTGCCCACGGACGTATACGAAAAAGCCGCCGCCAAGCTGGGTGACACCGCCCGCTGCGAGGAGGACGTGCTCAGCTATATCTCCTTCCCCGAGGTGGCGGAGAAGTTCTTCGCCGAAAGGAAAGCCCGGGAGGAGAAGGTGGTGCGCTACAGCGTCACCCCGGTCAAGGAGGGTTGAAGATGACAGGTTCCGCCAGCATTTCCATTCCCCAAGCCCTGGGCACGGCGATCCTGGGTTACGCGGTGGTATTCCTGGGCCTGGTGATGCTGATGGCCGTGCTGCTGATCGTGGGAAAGATCATGCACCGGGAAAAAGCCGCCGCTTCCGCCCCTGCCCCGGAGGCCGTGCAGCCGAAGGCGGCCTCGGCCGAACCCGCGCCCAAGGCTCCCGGCGCCGCCGGCGAGCTGAAGCTGTACGACACCGACCCCAGGGACGCCGCCATGGTCATGGCCATCGTGGCCGACAGCCTGGGCAAGCCCCTTAACGAACTTCGCTTTATTTCCATCAGGGAGGTACGAGAGGATGAAGTATAAGGTTACGCTCAATCACCGTGTATTCGAGGTCGAGGTAGAGCAGGGCGAAGCCATGCTGCTGGACGAATATGAACTGACTGCCCC
>JAEEGH010010399.1_pt1 | contig 21371 bp, 14 predicted proteins | sample 9134181 | NCBI WGS metagenome assembly JAEEGH01 (sample SAMN16246544, study PRJNA631951) | gut metagenome | biome: gut microbiome; feature: rumen; material: DP-attached | host: Bos | place: Iran: Karaj | collected 2018-10
TGCTCGTTTATGTGAAGGCATATTTCGTGCCAAATCACGCTGCAAAGATACAAAAAATGTGAATGTGTCAACACTTTTCCACACTTTTCCACGACTTTTTTCGTGGATTTCTGGTTAATCGGTTGAAAATCAAAGATAATCCAATTCATTAATTGTTGTGCTGATTTCACCAAAAATTCGTACTTTTACCGCCTCAAATGGATGTGATGAAAAAACGATATCTCATCGGACTGCTTCTTCTAGCCTTGGCGGTAAGTGCCTGCCAAAAGCCCGTGGAATATCCCATCGTGCCGAAGATTGCATACGAGGGCTTCACCTATCTGATTAATCCCGATAGCACGTTCAGCGGTGAGGGTGTCATCTCGTTTTCTTACACTGACGGCGATGGCGACTTGGGCCTCGACGATGCCGACACCCTTCCACCTTTCGGGTTCAACGACGCACATTATTATAATATGGTGGTCGACTACATGAAATGCGTCAATGGCGAGTTTGTGAAGACACCGCTGTTGAGTTGGAACGCGCAGACGCAGAGCTACGACACAGTCAGCTTCAACGCCCGCTTCAAACGCCTTCGTGACTCGGAGGAACCCAAGGCCATCAGCGGCACGATGGACTACAAGCTCACGGTGCAGAATCCTTTCTCGCCCAACGACACAGTGAAGTTCGAGATCCGTATCCTCGACCGAGCCCTGCATGAAAGCAATGTGATACAGACGGAACCGATTTTCACAGGTCGTAGAGACGCATTGAATGCGTCTCATGAAAAAAAAATGAATTCTATTCGGAGACGCATGCAATGCGTCTCTACCAAAATCTAACGCAATGAAAAAAATATTCCTCATCCTTGGCATTCTGCTTCCTTTTGCGTTAAAGGCGCAAACCGCTGGCGAAGGCATTGACGTGACGCACTACGGCATCCACATCAACGAGCTGAACTTTGCCAATCGTACCCTGCAAGGCGAGACCTTCGTTGACTTTACGACTACGGCCAATGTGCAACAAATTGTTCTGGAACTAAAGACTTTGTTAGTTACTTCGGTGACGGCTTCAGATATTGTGGTCGCCAATTTCACTCAAGAAGGCGACCTGCTCATCATTAATTTGGCTTCGCCAATGGCAGCTGGTACCACGTCTACTTTGGACATCGTCTATGGTGGTAATACTTTCAGCGAGACTTGGGGAGGTGTTGAATGGTGGGGCACGGACTACGTCTACAACCTCGGCGTGGGCTTCGACAGCCAGCCGCACAATTTGGGTAAGACCTGGTTCCCCTGTGTTGACAACTTTACTGACAAGGCTACATACAACGTGTTTGTCACCACCACCAACGATAAGATGGCCATTTGTGGTGGCGAGTTGGTAGGGACTGTCGACAACGGCAACGGCACCTCCACTTGGCATTGGATTACGCCTCAGGAGATTGCCACTTACCACATCTCGTTTGCCGTGGGCGATTACGAAGTGTGGGAAGACGGCTATGATGGCATCGAGCATTACATCCCGATCACGGTGTATGCCAAACCCAACCAAATGAACAATGTGCCTGGAACATTTGTCCACATCAAGGAGATCATTTCATTCTTTGAGGAGAACTTGGGCCCTTATCCTTTCAACCGTATCGGTTATGTCAGTACGGGCAAGGGATGCATGGAACATACCGATAACATCGCCTTTGCAGCCAGTATCATCAACGGCAATACCTCAGGCGAAGAATATGTGGCCCACGAGTTGTCACACATGTGGTCGGGTAACTTGGTGACTTGCGAAGAGGCGGGTGACATGTGGCTCAACGAAGGCTTTGCCCAGTTCTGGGGCGCATTCTATGAGGCTGGTGTTTATGGCGAGCAACAGTTCCAAAACACGATTTCAGCCAAGGTCAGTGATATCACATCGTGGTGCAATAGCCCTGCCAACTGGATGCCGCTCAACAATATGCCTTTGAACATGACTTACGACAGCGATGCCGTCTATGAACGCGGTGCTGTCATTGTCAACACAATGATGAACTACATGGGTCGCGAGAACTTCCTCGCCGCCATGCGCCAGTATTTTCAGCAATATGCCTATCGGACGGCCACCTCTGAGCAGTTATGCGAAGCCTTGACCCAATACTCGGGCATCGACATGCATGGCTTCTTCGACACATACGTCTATTCGAGCGGCATGCCCAATATGTATGCATCTATTTTGTCTGTTGAACCGGTGGGCAACCAATATGAGGTGAGGCTTGACTTGCATTATCAGCATATTGGTGACACCCATGTCGGGCAGAACAACGTTTGCGAGTTGACCTTCATCGGACCTGAATTCCAGTGGGTTACCGAAAAGGTGAACTGGGATAACCAACATGGTGATGCAGCAATCGTACTCGACTTTGAGCCTGTTTGTATGGTCAGCGACATCAACAACAACTGGTTGGATGGCAAGCTGCAAAAGAGCCTCATGCTGAAGTCGTCGGCACAACAAGCCTTTAGTTATTTCAGATGCGAGGCCACCGCTTTGACTGATTCGGTTTTTGTTGCCGTTGAGAACAACTTGGTGGGTCCCTACGACGATCCGTTGATTCCGAATCTGACGCTCTCAACCAAACGCTTTTTGGTTATCAATCGCTACGATTTTGGTGATGCCGAGGTGAAAGGTATGTTCGACTATTCGAAAAGCCAGGATGGCGACATCATCCAATCCGAGAACGATTCGGCCACCTTGCTTTATCGCAAGAATGCTTCCGAGGCTTGGCACGAGATAGCGTATACCCTCTATAATGGTTCCAACTGGAGGCAAGGTCGCTTTGTGGTCGACAACTTCGAGCCTGGCGAATACACCATCGCCGTGTGGGACAAGGCAGCCCTCAGCACCGAAGAATATGTCGAACCCGATAGACAGATGCAGCTATTTCCCAACCCGGCCAAAGGTCAAGTGCGGATGAGTTGGAACGGTATTTGCGATGGAGCCATCCGTATTGTCGGCATGGACGGCAAGGAACAAAAGAGTGTCGTATTCACGCAGACCGACAGCCTTGAGCTTTCAACTGCCGACATGGCCAAAGGCTGTTATACCGTCATGCGTCTCAACAAGGATGGCATGGTTTTGGAAACAAGGAAATTAATCATTAAATGAGTAATAAAATGAAGAATATCAAGTATTTATTGGTTTTATTCATACTGAGTCTGCTTTTCGTTTCATGCGAAAAGCAACCACAAAAAGAATGGACCAAACTGTATGGCTATACCGCCGAGGAAATCGCCGGAACCTATGCCTTTTCAAATATTTCGGATGCATTTGAAAGCTTGACGGAAAATGCCTATTGCCATGTCTGTGAAGATGCCAAAATCGACATCACGGCAGGGTCGGCTAGCACCATCGAGTTTCATGTGAATTGTCCGAGTGATGAGTTCAACCGCACGTTTGAGGGCCGTCCCCGTGCAACCGACGATGACTATTTGATCAACCTGACATATCCTGCGATAAGTTCACACCCGACGTATGAACTGACGGCTTATGTCTATAAGAATAATCAGGGCGATATCCGTATTCACGGTTTTGCAAGGCACGTCATCTATGAAACGGTCTATAACCCTTCGACTGAACAAAACGATTATGTTCCCAAGTCGAGAATCAACTATTATTTCGATGTCATTAAAAACTAAATACTTACAACTATGAAAAAAGGATTCTTTACTTTGGCTATCCTCGTGATGGCATTTGGAAATGTTGGTTTTGCCCAACACAAAGCGAATCTGAAAACAGATGCTACGGCTAATGTGCTCAAACACTATGGCGTTCGCGACGAAACAACTTTAGTGCCGGAGATTGCCACTTGGGAAACTACCTATGGCGAGAAGTATCGCACTGTCTACACTTACGATGAGTATGATTATTATCTCATTGAAGAGTACACAAAAATAGACGAAGGCTACGGCTGGATGGACTATTACATGATTAACTATGAGTACGACTTCTATGGCAATTTGCTTGAGGCGGTGGCCATGTCGGCATACGAAACCGGTGTGATGGAAAACGAGGCTCGCGCTTCCTATACTTACGATGGCGATCAATTAAGCGAAGTCATTTATCAAGAATGGGATGACGGAACTTGGGAGAACGAAACGAAAGAGGTCTATAACTATAATGGTGATGTGACCACAGTCCTTTATTGGGATTGGAACGGTTCCAATTGGACTTCCGACGAGCTATACACCTACACCCGCGATGGCAACACCATCGAACTTGTCATTCAATACATGCAAGGTGGTGCTTGGCAAAACGATGAGAAAGAGATTATCACCCTAGATTTTGATGAGAGAGTTACTGAAATCCTCGATCAAGACTGGGTTGGTTCTTCATGGGTCAATGATGAATTGACAACCTACAATTTTGAAGGCGATGTTTTCCCCACCAAGACCGTGAAGGAATGGAACGGCTCGGATTGGGAGAATCATCTGAAGTTTGAATACGCTTATGACGGCAATGGTAACGCAGTGAGTGGTCTTTGCCTTGGTTTTGGAGGTTATGACTGGGTGTCAGAAGATGGCGATATCGAGATGGTATTCGGTAATGGCGAAAAGAGTAACGAATACTACGGCTTATGGGTTGAAGTGGTCTATGTCGATCTGACAAGTGTGGATGAAAACGTTTCTGCTGCTAGCTTCAAAGTGTATCCTGTGCCTGCCGAAAACGAAATCCAGATTCAGGCTGAAGATTTCCAGAAGGCTGAAATCTTTAGCCTTACTGGACAGAAGCTGATGGAAAGTGCTATGGAAAAGATGAATGTCAGTTCGTTGAGCCAAGGCGTTTACCTGCTGAAGGTCTATGGCCAATCGGGCAAGACCGAGACGCAACGAATTGTTGTGAAATAATAATTCTGTAGGGCTGCCGTGCACGGCGGCCCTACAAATCAAATGTTATAGCCATGAAAAAAATGAGTATTATCAGCCTGTTTCTCTTGTTGGGCTTCGTATTGGGGTCATGCAATAGGGATAAGGCTGGCTACACTATCAATGACATTGTCGGGGAATACACTTTCTCCAATGCTGCCGATGCCTTTGAAGGATTGGAGGCGGATGCGTACACCTATCTTTGCGATGATGCTGTCATTACCATTACTAAAGATGGAAAGAACGCTGTGGATTTCAAGCTCTCTTGTCCCAATGAGGAACACAACGCCCATTTTAATGGCGCGCCTTTCCAGAATGAGAACGATTCTGTTATCATGATGTCGTACGATTACGGTTATGGCAAGTATCCGCCCAATGAAAGCACGGTGATTGCCAACGTCTCAAAAATGGATGGCAAGATTCGCTTGCAAGGCCATCACTACTTTTATAGTGGTTCGTCGAGCCTGTCGTATTTCTATTATTTCGATGTGCTCAAGAAATGAGCATGACAACCCTACAAAAATCCCCCAACCTGAAAGTTGGGGGATTTTTTTGTTTACTTCTTTAAGGTGATTCTGAAAGTCGTCCCTTCGCCTACGACGGAGGATTTTACGAAGATCTTGCCTTTGTGGTAGTCCTCGATGATGCGCTTGGCCAACGAGAGGCCGAGACCCCAGCCGCGTTTCTTGCTCGTATAGCCAGGGTTGAACACCTGTTTGATTTGTGACTTCGGAATGCCTTTACCCGTGTCACTGAGGTCGAGGTGGATGTGGTCGCCGTCGTCGATGAGGTCGAGGGTGATCTTGCCGTGGTCGCCCATGGCGTCGACGGCGTTTTTGGTTAGGTTTTCGAGCACCCAGCGGAACAACGAGGGTATTAATGGCATAATCAGCTCGCCTTCGGGTAGGTTGATTTCGAATTCGAACTTCTTGGAGAACCGCTTCTGCAGGTAATCCATCGTGTCGCGGATGAGGTAGTTGATGTCGGTGGGCTCGGGAGTAGGCACGGAACCGATTTTTGAGAAGCGGTCGGCGACGATCTGCAGGCGTTCGATGTCTTTTTCCATCTCATGGGTGCCTACGAAAGGCTCGTCCTGCATCTTCAAGAGTTCAATCCAACCCATCAGCGAGGAGAGCGGCGTGCCCAACTGGTGCGCTGTCTCCTTGGCCATGCCGGCCCACACTTGGTTTTGTTCTGAGCGGCGGGCATAGCTGAAGAGTAGATAGGCAATCAACAGGAAGAGTGCGAATACAATAAACTGGATGACAGGGTAGTAGCGCATCTGTTGTACCAGGTCGGTGGTGCGGTAGAAGATGGCGGCTTTGCCTTTATTCATGAACTCGATTTGCAGCGGGTCGTTCTCGTTGCGCATGATTTCCAGCTGCTGCCTCACGTAGTTGCTGTCCTGCATCATGAGGGAGTCGAGGTTGCCGAAGCTGAGGATGGTGTCCTGGGCTTCATTGGTGACGATGACGGGCACACCCATTGAGTTGAGCGTGATTTCCTCCATGAAGTGGTCCGACATGTCTTCCAAAACGGCCTTTAGGTCGGTGTAGATCCTCGATTCGTTATAATACAGGTATTGGACGAAGCCATAGCCTGGGTCGATTTTGATGGGCGGGAACTTCGAGTAGGCACGTTTCATCTCGTCATCGAAGATGGTCTTCCCCTCTTGGTCAGGGGGCAGGTTGTTTGACGAGACGATGTTGTCTTTCCCGTCGGTGAGTACCAGTGGGATGCTGATGTTGTTGCGAATGATGTCGACGTAAGTGGCGGTGTTCTCGTTGGATGAAATATCCATGACGCGCCGGTAGGCGTTGGCCAACAGGTCGACGCGCAGTTGTTCTTGCTCATTCACTTTGTTGAAGAACTCCTCTGTCGATTTCATCATCACAGCGTGCTGCTCCATGGCGGCAGCCCACATCTTCACCTGCTTGGTTTCCTGTTCGGCAATGGATTTCACTAAGTGGTTGGTGTACCACAACGACGCGCCGATAATGAGCAGGGCTACAACAGCCAAGGCCCATTTCCAGTGCTTTTTGTTGGTATAGAGGTTCGTTTTCACAAAGATAAAAACGATATTGTTTCCAAAATAGTATGTAAGGCCAATAGTTCGGCCAGAGATGGGTGGGTCCCTTCGTCAAATCTTCTTTCTCATTCGTCCCACGGGGATGCCCAGCTGTTCTCTGTATTTTGCCACGGTCCTGCGAGCAATGGGATAGCCTTTCTCTTTCAGTACGAACATCAGTTGCTCATCGGTCATGGGGTTGGCCTTGTCCTCGTTTTCGACGGCATCTTTCAGGATTTTCTTGATTTCTCGGGTCGAGACTTCTTCGCCCTCCTGGTTGGTGATGCCTTCGCTGAAGAAGAATTTCAGTAAATGGGTGCCGTATGGCGTCTGCACGTATTTGCTGTTGGCGACGCGCGAGATGGTGGAGATGTCGAGTCCTACCTTGTCGGCCACGTCCTTCAGGATCATGGGCTTGAGTTGGGTCTCGTCGCCTGTGAGGAAGTAATCCTTTTGAATGTCGACGATGGCCTTCATCGTGATGTAGAGCGTGTTCTGCCTTTGGTTGATGGCATCGATGAACCACTTGGCGGAGTCGATCTTCTGCTTTACGAACTGCACGGCCTCTTGTTTGCTACGGTTGTCCTTGCTGTTGGAGAACTCTTCCAGCATCTTCAGGTACGACTTGCTGATGCGCAGTTCGGGAGCGTTGCGGCCGTCCAAGGAGAGTTCCACCTTGCCGTCTCTGACAAAGACAAAGAAGTCGGGCGTGATGTAGTGGATGTTCTTGGTGCTTGAGCTGGAAGCATCGGCGGGTTTTGGGTTGAGCTTGAGGATCTCGTCCAAGGCGGCTTTCAGGTCGCGGTTGCTGACTTCAAGCTTCTTGGCGATTTTGTCGTAATGCTTCTTGGTGAATTCCTCGAAGAAGTCCTTGACAATCGTTATGGAGAGGTTAAAGTCTTTGTGGAAGGGGTTGTCTTCTTGGAGGCGTTGCAGCTGGATGAGCAGGCACTCCTGCAAGTCGCGGGCGGCGATGCCGGGCGGGTCGAGCTGTTGCACGATGCGGAGCACCTCGGTCACCTCTTCCTCCGTCGTGGAGACGTTCATCGTGAAGAGCATGTCGTCGACGATGTTGGCGACAGGACGGTTGAGGTAGCCGTTGTCGTCGAGATTGCCGATGATGTATTGCCCGATCTCGAGTTGCTTCTCGGTCAGGTCGTGATAGGCGAGTTGTTGGTTCAGGTAGTCCTGGAAGGTCTCCTCGTTGGCAATGGGAGCTTCGTAGTCGTCATCATCGCCGCTGTAGTTGTTGGCTTGCAGCTTATAGGAGTAGTCTTCGAGGTCTTCTTCCGAGAGGTAGTCGTTGATGTCGAACTCGTCGTCCTTGCTGAAGTTGACTTCATCGTCGTTGTAGTCGTCGTTCTCGCCGTTGTCGTTCTCGTCGGTGGGCTCGTCAACGGTTGGCTCGTTGTCGTCATAGTCGTTGTCGCGCACGTCTTCGAGGGCGGGGTTGATCTCCATCTCCTCTTTGATGCGTTGCTCGAGTTCGATTAATGGCAGTTGCAACAGCTTCATCAGCTGGATCTGCTGCGGCGAAAGCTTCAGTTCCTGCCGCTGGGTTTGAGTCAATCGTTGGTTGGGCATTTCAGTTGTCAGTTTGGAGTTGTTCAGTTGTTCAGTTAGCGTCGTCCATCAACTGAACAACTGAATAACTGAACAACTGACAACTTATTAATTTAATACAAGCAGTTTTTCGGTGTTCTCGGGAACGGGATGACGTCACGGATGTTGGTCATGCCAGTAATGAAGAGGAGCAGACGCTCGAAGCCCAGGCCGTAGCCGGAATGCGGCACCGAGCCGAAGCGGCGGCTGTCGAGGTACCAGTCCATGGAGGCCTCTGGGATGCCGACTTCGTGCATGCGGTCGAGGATCTTGTTGATATCGGTCTCACGCTCCGAGCCACCGATGATCTCGCCGATGCCAGGGAAGAGCACGTCCATGGCGCGGACGGTCTTGCCGTCTTCGTTCTGCTTCATGTAGAAGGCCTTGATCTCCTTCGGGTAGTCGGTCAGGATGACGGGCTTCTTGAAGTGCTTCTCGACGAGGTAACGCTCGTGCTCCGACTGCAGGTCGACGCCCCAGCCGTCAACGGGATATTGGAACTTACCCTTCTTGTTGTAGTTGGAGTTGCGCAGGATATCGATGGCTTCGGTGTAGGTGAGGCGCACGAACTCATGCTCGAGCACGAAGTGCAACTTGCTGATGAGCTCCATCGACTTGTCTTCTTCCTTCTTGCCCTTCTCTTCGTCCTGCAAGCGCTTGCTGAGGAACTGGAGGTCGTCCATGTTGTTGTCCAAAGCATATTGGATCAAGTATTTCAGCATCTCCTCGGCGAGGTCCATGTTGTCGTTGATGTCGTAGAAGGCCATCTCGGGCTCGATCATCCAGAACTCGGCCAAGTGACGTGTGGTGTTGGAGTTCTCGGCACGGAAAGTGGGGCCAAAGGTGTAGATCTTGCCCAATGCCGTGGCTGCCAACTCGCCTTCGAGCTGTCCCGAAACGGTGAGGTTGGTCGACCTCCCAAAGAAGTCCTGCTTATAGTCGACATTGCCTTGCTCGTCGCGAGGCGGGTTGTTGAGGTCGAGGGTGGTCACTTGGAACATCTCGCCTGCGCCTTCAGCGTCGGAGGCAGTGATTAATGGCGTGTGGATATTATAGAAGCCTCGCTCGGTGAAGAACTTGTGGATGGCGAACACCATGGCATGGCGCAGACGCATGACGGCGCCAAAGGTGTTGGTGCGGAAACGCAGGTGGGCGATGTCGCGCAGGAACTCCAACGAGTGTTTCTTGGGTTGCAGCGGGTATTCGTCGGGGTTGGCGGGACCGAACAGTCCGATCTCCTTCACGGAGAGCTCCACGGCTTGGCCGCTGCCCATCGAGGCGACGAGGACGCCCTTGGCCCAAAGAGAGGCACCGGCGTGCATCAAAGCCAGTTTTTCTTCGGGAATGACATTCAGGTCGATGACCAGTTGAAGGTTGTTGATGGTGGAGCCATCGTTAAGGGCGATGAAGGCCACGTTCTTGCTGCCGCGCTTGTTGCGCACCCAGCCCATCACAGTGATCTCATTGTCAGAGGCTTGCATCTGCAAGGCTTGCTTGATTTCTACTCTTTTCATTTTATGTTGATATTCTCTTTAAAAGCGTAACTAATTCAACTGCAAAGTAACAAAAAAAAACGTCACGGTCAGCCAAAATTGCTGTATATTTGCAAAACCTACAACGAACATTGTTCTTATGGCAAACACTTACACACAATTGTACACCCATATTGTTTTTCACACGAAAAGCACAGGTGTCGTCATGCGCGATGAGGATTTAAATCGTGTGTTTGAATATATAGGTGGCATTATTCGTAGTGAAGGCTCTATACCGTTTGCTGTTGGTGGTGTTGCTGATCATATTCATATATTGACAACACTGCCGAAGACTGTCGCCATGTCGGATTTCGTTCGAGTTGTTAAAGCGAAAAGTAGCAAATGGCTGAAAACATTGGATGCGTATTATGAGCCATTCCAATGGCAGGAAGGTTATGGCGCTTTTAGTGTAAGCCCTTCGGTGATGGCTAGGACGACAAAATACATTTTCAGTCAGGCGGAGCATCATAAGACAAAGACGTATCATGATGAATATTGTGAAACGCTGAAAGCGTATGGAATCGAGTATGATGAACGATATGCATTTAGGGATTGACGAGGCGGATTCCTGTCACCCCTCTGGGGTTTCGGCAGAGCCGGCGGTTTGTGGTCAGCAGGAGTTGCACAACCTGCTTAATGTCCTGCGTCCCTACGGGACTGCGCGGAACCCCGTAGGGGTGACGGACATTAAGCAGGCGGATTTATCCCCTGCTCTTACAAACAGCATCATCGCTGGTCCCTGCAGCGTCGAAAGCGAAGAACAAACCCTCGCTACGGCGCAGGCCTTGGCCGAGATCCCCGAGGTGAAGATGCTGCGCGGCGGCATCTGGAAGCCGCGCACCCGCCCTGATGCCTTCGAGGGCAGGGGAGAGCAGGGCCTCGTCTGGCTCCGCGAAGCGAAACGTGCGACGGGCTTGCCAACAGCCACGGAGGTGGCCACGCCCCAGCATGTCGAGTTGGCGTTGAAATACGACGTCGATGCATTGTGGATAGGTGCCCGCACTGTGGTCAATCCCTTCTCGGTGCAGCAGTTGGCCGATGCCTTGAAGGGTGTCGACATCCCCGTGTTCATCAAGAACCCAGTCTCTCCCGACCTGAACCTTTGGATGGGCGCTTTCGAGCGTTTCCAAAAGGTGGGTCTGACGCGGTTGGCGGCCATTCATCGTGGCTTCTCGTATTATAAGGAGTCGCCTTATCGCAATTACCCCATGTGGGAGATTCCCATCGAGCTCACCCAACGTCTGAACGTGCCGCTCATTACTGATGTGAGCCACATCTGTGGCAACCGCGAGTTGCTGCAGGCTACGGCACAGAAGGCCTTGGACCTTGCTTCCGACGGATTAATGTTGGAGTGTCATATTAATCCCGATGCAGCTCTGACCGACGCCAAACAGCAGATCACGCCAGAAGCGTTGAAATCGTTACTGTCCAGCTTGACCTTCCGTTCGAAGCAATCCTTTAACGTGGAGCGCGACCTCGCTGGTTTGCGTGGCGAGATTGACGACATTGACAGCGAGCTGTTGCAGCTGTTGGCGCGTCGTATGGAGGTGAGTGCGAAGATAGGGGAGTACAAGAAACGCAACAACGTCACCGTGGTGCAGATGGATCGTTGGAAGAAGATTCTTGCAGACCATGTGGCCACAGGTGCCGACATGGGTTTGTCGCCCATATTAATTAATAAGGTGTTTGAGGCCATTCATCAGGCTTCCATTGAGCGACAGGGGCGCATCATGGAAAACGATGAGGATTCCCATTAATTGTAAATCGTCAGTTTGTTCCCGTCAAAGGAGGTGTGATACTGGATTAAGTTGTAAACCGGTGTGCCGTCGGTGGGGAAGTTGGGAACCATATCGGGTTCGCGGATGATAATTTGTCCGTTCAGGATGTTGTAATATGCGTTGTTGCAGCGGTCGACGACAAAGGGAAATTCCACGACCATTCTGGTGGTGTTGCCATGGCTGTCGGTGCAAGCGTCGGGTTCGTTGGGCGGCATGCGGTCGTAGGCAGCGAAGGTGTCGTCAAGATTGTTGGCGTCGGGTCTGTGGAAAACGATGATGCCACGGCTTGTGCTTTCCATCTCGGAAGTGATGTATTCCCAACCACCAATGGTATGTAGATTCTGATACTGCATCTGGTTGGGGTAAATTGTGATAGGATAAGGCAAAACTGGCCTGTGGGGGTTCTCCGAATATTTCGTGCAGCCATGCAGCAAGGGCAGGAGTGCTATTAATATTAATAGGTGTAGTCTCGTGTTTTTCATAACAGCAAAGAAACGCTTTTTTTCTCAAAATAGTACCGAAATGGTGGAAAAATGTTACATTTGCAACCAAAATAGTATGTCATGAAGAAGCGAATCAGCATTGTGGCCTGCCTATTGGCCTTGCTTTTGCTGTTTGGCTCTTGCGCCTCATCGCGGTCGCGCGCCATGCGGAGGGCGGAGCGTCAATTGGAGCAGCAGGAGCGGCAGTCGAAGAAGCAGTATGACAAAGCCAAAACCACCCATTACAAGCGTCAAGCCAAAAAAACCAAGCGTATGATGCAGAAAGACAAGCGTCATGCGGAGCGTATGCGTCGTCGACAGCGCAGCAACCCGTTCTTTTCGTCCTGAAATGTACGGGAAAACGGTATAGAAGCTAAAAATCGCGATTGAAGCGGGAAAAAATCTTATTGAAGCGTATTTTCTCAAATGACTGAAAATCAAAAATATAAACAATCGAAGCGAAAATTCGCAAAGAAAAAAATACAAAAAACGAATATTTTTCTTGCGTACTTTCAAATAAGGTTGTAATTTTGACGACTTTTAATGCACTCTTATGCACCAAACAAAGTAGTATTACATAAAATTACAAGGTATGTTTAAAAATTTACTAATGACCCTTGCCATCGTCCTGGCCACCTGCACGATGACCATGGCACAAGCGCAAGGAAGACTCAAGGGTAAGATTACCGATGACACAGGAGAAACGGTACCATTTGCAAACGTCATTGTTGAAAAAGGCGGAACACAAGTGGGAGGTACCTCCTCTGACTTTGACGGTAATTATGACATCAACCCGATTCCTCCGGGAACGTATGACCTGAAGGCGAGCTGTATCGGCTACAACCCCTTCGTTGTGAAGAACATCGTCATTCCGGCCAACAAGATCACCTTCTACGACATCAAGATGGCCAGTGGAGCAATCAACATTGGCGAAGTCACGGTTGTCGACTACGAAATTCCTTTGATTTCAAAGGATAACACTACGCAAGGTGCCTCCATCACCTCCGAGGAAATCGCCAAGTTGCCGGTGCGTTCGGCAGAAGGCGTTGCCGCCAGTGTCGGTGGCGTGTTCTCCGCTGACGGTGAGGTCGGTTCCATCCGTGGTTCGCGTGAAGGCGCCGTCTACTACATCGACGGTGTGAAAGTCATCGGTAGCACCAGCGTCCCCCAGAGCGCCATCGACCAGGTCGACGTTATCTTGGGTGGTACGCCTGCTATGTACGGTGACGCCATGGGCGGTATCATCAACATGACCACCAAGGGCCCCAGCCGTACTTGGGGTGGCGGTATCGAAGCCGAGTATTCGGTTGACGGTTACGGCCACGGCCGCTTGGGTGGTAGCTTGCAAGGACCGCTCATCAAGAGCAAGAAGGACGACAAGGAAGCCCTCCTCGGTTTCTTCCTCGCTTTTGATATCACGCACAACAAGTATGGCTACAGCTCCGCTACTGGTTACTACCGTGCCAAAGACGAGTACATGGACAAGATCAGGACCAATCCTTTGACGATCGGTATCGGTACCAATGCTACCGCTGCTTACACGCATAAGGATGACCTGTACCACACTCGTTTCCTCAACAACTCGACCAACCAGAGCATTAACCTGACGGGTAAGATCGACGTCCGTACGGGTAAGACCACCAACCTGACCATCGGTGGTTCGATGGTGATGAGCGGCGGCCACTATCCCAGCGGCCGTAGCCAGTATTACTTCAATACTGACAAGAACTATCTGTCGAAGTCGGGCACCTATCGTGGTTATGTCCGCTTCACCCAGCGTTTCCAGAGCGATCCCAACAGCACTTCGTTGGTCTCCAATGTGTACTACAGCATTCAGGCCGACTACTCGCGCTATAAAGGCGAATCGGGCGACCCCCAGCTGTGGAACAACATCTTCGCTTACGGCAACTTGGGTAAGTTCACCACCTACAGGGCTCCCAACTACCACTTCCAGACGACGGCTGTCGACTCGGTTCTGGTCAATGGCGAATACAAAAACCTCAGCAACGTCTTCGTGTTGGATAACTACTACGACACCTTGGTGACGTTCAGGCCCTCCAACTTCAACCCCGATCTGGCTACCTATGCCAACAACTATTTCGAACTGTATAAGGATTATGGTGCTGTGGGTTACTACAACAACCTTTCCAACATCATCCTGAACAACGGTCTGATCAACGGTATGTCACCGAACTATGTGTACGGCTTGTATGCAGTGCCTGGCACCATCCAAGATTCCTACAACAAGTTCGTGAACGACCAGATTGCCGTGAACGTCAACGGTTCGTTGACCCTCGGTAGAGGCGACAACTCTCACGATATTAAGTTGGGCTTCCAATACGAGCAACAGAACAACGCTCAGATGTCGTACAGCGCCAACTATTGGACGCTGATGCGTGACATGACCAACTTCCACATCAGAGAGCTCGATATGTCGGCACCTTATGCCAACGCCTACGACGGCCATGCCGACACGGTGTTGTATCACAGACTGTATGACGATCAGAGCCAATACACCTTCGACGCCCGCCTGCGTCAAGCCATGGGCTTGCCTGTCAACGGCACGGAGTGGATCCTGATTGATACTTATGATTTCGACAACAACACGATTAAATATTACGATGAAAACGGTAAGATGAGAACCGGTAAGGTTGAAGGTGGCCTCGACATGAGCATGTTCGGCGCCGACGAGTTGACCCGTGACGGTAACTTCTCGGTTTACTACTATGGTTACAGCTACGACGGCCATACCAAGTATGCCTTGACCGAGCGTCCTTCACTCTCCGACTTCTTCAACCATCAAGACGGTGAAGGCGTCTTTGACCGCCCGATTGGTGCCCAACAGCCCATCTACATGGCCGGTTACCTGCAAGACAAGTTCGCCTTCAAAGACCTGATCTTCAACATCGGTGTGCGTGTCGACCGTTTCGATGCCAACCAGGACGTGCTGAAAGACCCGTATGTGCTGTATGACTTCAATACTGTTGGAAACGTCAAGAGCGCTATTAGCAGCCATAATATTGATGGTGGTGATTTCCATTTCGTTGGTGACGCCTCCAAGATTGATATCCCGGACAACATCGGTGACAATTTTGTTCCTTACGTGAATAAGATCTCTGAGATCACTGAGATTGTCGGTTACCGTGATGGTAACACTTGGTACAATGCAGAAGGTGTTGAAATCTCCAACCCCGAAGTGCTCGATATGGGTACGGGTGTGACGCCTTGGATCAAGTACAAATTTGTTGATATGGACAAGCGTAAGGTCGACATGGAATCCTTCAAGGACTACGATCCTGCTTGGAGTATCATGCCTCGTATCTCCTTCTCCTTCCCGATTTCCGACGAAGCTTTGTTCTTCGCTCACTACGATGTGTTGACGCAGCGTCCTACCAGTGCCTACTACTGCAGCCCGCTGTACTACTACCGCTTCACCGACCTCTCGGGTACGGTTGCCAACCCCAACCTGAAGCCTTCGCAGACCATCGAGTATGAACTCGGTTTCACTCAGAAGGTGACCAACACCTCGTCCATGACGATTTCGGCTTACTACCATGAGTTGCGTAACATGATTCAGATGTACCGTTTCAACGGTGCCTTCCCCAAGGCTTACAACTCCTACAGCAACCTCGACTTCGGTACCGTCAAGGGTGTGACCGCCAGCTACGACATGCGTCGTACGAAGAACGCCCGTATCCGTGCCAGCTACACTTTGCAGTATGCCGACATGACCGGTTCTTCGACCTCCACCGCTGCAGCTTTGATTGCTGCTGGTGTGCCTAACCTGAGATCCACCTTCCCGACCAACGCTGACCGTCGTCACAGCTTCAACCTGACGCTCGACTATCGTTATTCCGAAGGTAAGGACTATGATGGTCCTACCATCAAGGGTGTCCAATTCCTTTCTAACACCGGTTTCGCATTGCAAGTCAACGGTGGTTCGGGTACGCCTTTCACCGCTGCTCGTAACGTGTCGTCACCCATCTCCGGTGGTAACACCCTGCTGAATGGTACCTACAACGGTTCCCGTATCCCCGCTTCGTTCCGTTTCGACCTCCGTGTCGACAAGGACTTCACCTTCACCATGGGTGGAAAGAAGGAAGGTTCGAAGGGTCGCGATGCTTTCGTAAACGTGTACCTGCAAGTGCTGAACCTGCTCAACTCGAAAAACATCGTTGGTGTGTATAACGCTACCGGTAACCCCGACGACGACGGTTACCTCTCGGCACCTCAATGGGCTAATGAAATCAACGCCCAGATTGACCCGCAGGCCTACATCCAGATGTATGAACTGTTTGTCAACAATGGCGGCTTCTACTCTATGCCTCGTCACATCAGACTCGGTATGAGCTTCAATTTCTAAATAGGAGAGAATATTCATAACGAAAAATTACAAGTATTATGAAGAATATATTTCGAATTTTGTTAGCGACCCTGCTCATCGCGGGCGCTGTGACTCCAGGAAAGGCTGAGATGTACAAGTATGAGCAGAATGGCAGCAAAGGCCAGCGCGCCCAAACCGCTGCTGGTTGTACGCCTTCGTCAGCTTTTGAATGGCTTGACATCAACAACGTCAGAACCCGTATAAACGCGGGTGGTGACATGTGGTGGGACCTGCCCGCTGGAACGGGTTCCAAGTACTTCATCCCAGCCAACGGCTCTGCCACCTCTTTGTTTGCTGGTTCTCTGTGGATCGCCGGTGTCGACGTCAACAACCAGTTGAAGTGCGCCGCCCTGCGTTTCCGTCAGGTTGGTAACGACTACTACACTGGCCCTCTGACCGTCGACGGCAAGGCCTCCATTACTGCTGAGACTTGTGCCAAGTGGGATAAGATCTATAAGATTACCCGCGCCGAAGTTGACGAGTTCCTCGCCGCTTTCGACCCCAACACTGGCAAGCTTGCCGAAGACTATCAGATGCCTTCCATCATCGAGAATTGGCCTGCCACCCGTAGTGGTGAAGACCCAGATGGTATCGCCTATTATCTGGCTCCCTTCTACGATGTCGATGGTGATGGTCAATACGATCCCAATTCTGGTGACTTTCCGTACTACGACATCTCCAACGAACTCTGCCACACCAAGATTCCGACCATGGAAGAAGAAAGAGAAGGCACGATGCACGGTTCCATCTTGGCCGACCAAGTGCTGAAGGGTGACCAAACCCTGTGGTGGATCTTCAACGATAAAGGTGCTGCCCACACTGAGTCGGGCGGTCAAGCCATCGGTATCGAAGTGCGTGCCCAGGCTTTCGCCTTCGCCACGAACGACGAAATCAACAACATGACTTTCTATAGCTACGAAATCATCAACCGTTCCACCTATACCTTGACGGGTACTTACTTCTCGCCTTGGACCGACGTTGACCTCGGTTATGGTTGGGACGACTACGTAGGTTGCGATATCGGTCGTGGTCTAGGTTACGGCTATAATGGTTCAGCTATCGACGGTAGCGGTGAACCTGAAGCCTACGGTGCTCAGCCTCCGGCGTTGGGTATCGACTTCTTCCAGGGCCCCTACATGGATCCCGATGGTATCGACAATCCCAAATATCAGTTTGAAATTGTTGCTACGTTCGATCATATGGAAGGTAATGACTCCATTTTTACTTACGATACCACGAATGCCATTCAGATTGTTGACGAAAGTATCAACGGCGTGAACTTCGGTAACGGCATCATCGACGATGAACGTTTCGGTATGCGTCGTTTCGTGTATCACAACAACTCTGACTCCGATAATGGTGACCCGAGGACTGCTCCTCAGTACTACAACTACCTGCGTGGTATTTGGAGAAACGGTGCCAAGATGCGTTACGGTGGCGATGCCTTCTCGAGCAGCGATGTTGTTGGTCCTGAATGCGACTTCATGTTCCCTGGCGATTCCGACCCGTGGAACTGGGGTACTGGTGGCAACAAACCTAACGGTGGTTTCAATGAGAATGGTAAGTACTGGACGGAGGAACAATGCGGTAATGCACCTAACGACCGTCGTTTCATGCAATCCGCTGGCCCCTTCACCCTGGAACCCGGTGCAGTTAACTACATCACCTTCGGTGTGCCGTGGGCTCGTGCTACCTCGGGCGGTGCCTGGGCTTCCGTTGAACTGCTGCGCGTGGTCGACGACAAGTGCCAAGCTCTGTTCGACAACTGCTTCAAGGTCATCGATGGTCCTAACGCTCCTGACCTGACCATCCGTGAGCTCGACCAAAAGCTCATCATCTATCTGTCGAATGGTACGCTCTCCAACAACTATAAGGAGAAATACATTGAACTTGATCCTGAAATCCCGACCGGTAGAACCGAGAGAACGTTGGTTAGAAAGGATACCACTTGGTACATCAGCAATCAAGGCGACAGTATTTATCAAGTCGAAGAGGAATATAAGGATTCCGTCTATGTCTATGACAGATACTATCGTTTCGAAGGTTACAAGGTGTATCAGCTGGCCAACGCCGAAGTGGGTGCCGACGAGCTGAACAACAACGATAAGGCCCGTCTGGTGTTCCAGTGCGACGTGCGTAACAACGTGGGTCGTCTGCTCAACTACGATTTCGACGAGTCATTGCAAGCCAATGTGCCGAGCCTGAAGGTGAATGGTGGTGACGCCGGTATCACCCACAGCTTCGTGCTGACTGAGGACGAGTTCTCGACTAGCGACAACCCGAACCTGATCAACCACACACCTTATTATTATATGGCTGTGGCATACGCCTACAACAACTATTTGACCTACAACCAGGAAGATGCTACTGGCCTGCTTGGCCAAAAGAAGCCTTACCTCGAAGGTAGAAAGAACATTCAGGTTTATACTGCTGTTCCTCATAAGATTGTTAATGGTACTGTGCTTCAAGCCCAATATGGTGACAGCCCGGCTGTGACTCGCTTGGTTGGTGCAGGTAATGGTTACAATGAGCTTGAGTTGACGGCTGAAACTGTAGACAAGATCTTGTTCGACGAAAATGGTAAGGTCAAGATGGCAAATGAGAATATCCGCTTTGGTAATCCCAACTATCCTGCCTGCTACCATCCCTCTTATGAAGCTGGTTATGGTCCGATTAGCGTGAAGATTATTGACCCGCTGAATGTGAAGTCGCACGCTTACGAATTGGTGTTTGATACTATGTTTGTGAAATACACGCAACACATCACTAATAACAATGAAATCAGAGGTGACTCGGCCGCCCGTTTGGTCAACAAATGGTATTTGGTTGACTTGACCGAACCGGACACCATCTATAGCGACACCACCACGGTTTATGAAAACGAACAATTGTTCATCGAACGTGGTTTATCTATCAATGTTAGCCAGGTCTACCAGTTTGGTCGTATTTGGGCTGGCCAGTATTATGATAATAAGAATGATGGCACTGACCCATGGCATGACTATTATACTGTTGTCGCTAACAACAATGGTGTCATCACTTCATCGATAGAATACACCGATCCTAACCAGCCTTGGATGAGTGGTCTTCGTGATGTTGATGTGCCTGGGTCCTTCTTGAACTGGATTCGTTCTGGCACGTATGTTGATATGAGTGAAGGTAATAGTTCTGCAAACGACTATAACATGTCTTCCCAACAATATGGTGCTTCAGGTAAGAGTCAGCCTTGGGACCCAAATGAGAATTGGGAAAAGATTGCCAACCGTTCGTGGGCTCCTGCTCTTCTTTCTTCATACCATCAACAAGGTTCTGTGTTAAATCCTGGCCCCGTTGCTCTTGATGCTTTACCCGGTTACTATGAATCCTTCTTTAAGGAGACTACCAGCATCGATATAGTATTCACTTCCGATAAGAGTAAATGGACGCGTTGTCCCGTAATTGAGATGGGTATGGATCAGAACCTTACTGAAAACGGTGTGCGCCGCTTCCTCCTGCGTAAGCATGCATCTGTTGACAAGGAAGGTAATCCATACATGATAAAGAACGAAGCCAACCAGGATGTTCAGTTCAATCTTTGGTCGGAGGCTGGTTCAGAGGAATATGTCAGTGCTAACGAGGAAGATCCTAACTTCATCGCTCCTCAAGGTATGGGCTGGTTCCCGGGCTATGTCATCGATGTTGAGAACGGTATTCGTTTGAATGTTGCTTTCGGTGAAGATTCCTACTTGGAAGATTTGGGGGGTCGCGATATGCTCTTCAATCCTGCCAAGGTTCAGAAGGTAACTGCTGAAGATGTTTCAGGTTTGTTGCAGGAATATGACCCGGCCATCTTCCGTGGATCAGACGGTAATCCTGTGTTTGGTGGCAAGCATTTTGTTTACATTTGGCGTATGGATTCCATCTCTGTGCCAAATAATTTCCCATGGAAACAAATGAAGAACTATGGTTATGACGGTGGTCAACTGTTGTTCAATTCGCTTAATGCTTTCCAGAGTATGGCCTATGGTGCGCAATCAAATATGCTTAGAAACTTCTATCAGCTGGTCATGTGGATTGGTATGCCGATGGGTATCGAAGGCATGGAATGGTTGCCTGAAGGCAATGAGTGCCGCGTTCGTATCCGTCTGGCCAAGCCTTACGCTCCTGGTTACGGCTACCCGCTCCAGGAAGAAAATCCGGATCTGATGATCAACAACCTGAATCCGAAGTACACCTTCTCGATCGATGGTTGGGATCCTGTCCAGAACGATCCTGAGAAGACTGACGAAGACCTTAACCTCATCACGGTGGTGCCGAACCCCTACTACGCTTACAACACATACGAGGGCAACGCACTGACCAATAAGGTGAAGATTACCAACCTGCCCAACAAGTGTATCGTTTCGATCTACACCTTGAGTGGCACGAAGGTGCGTCAGTTCCGTAAGGATACGGATGAAACAACGAGTCTTGAATGGGACCTCACGAACTTTGCCAATACGCCTGTGGCCTCTGGCTTCTACCTGATCCACATCAAGGATTTGACCAGCGGTGGCGAGCGTACCATCAAGTTCTTCGGTGCCATGCGTCAAGTTGACCTGAACACATTCTAAAATGTAATTGCTAACCGTAAATAACTTATCATCATGAAGAAATCATTTAGATATAT
>JAEEGH010010400.1_pt1 | contig 21371 bp, 22 predicted proteins | sample 9134181 | NCBI WGS metagenome assembly JAEEGH01 (sample SAMN16246544, study PRJNA631951) | gut metagenome | biome: gut microbiome; feature: rumen; material: DP-attached | host: Bos | place: Iran: Karaj | collected 2018-10
TCGTTCCAGCCGCTTTCGCAAAGCTCGACCGATTCGATGTGTTCAAACGCATGCAGGTCGGAAATGAACTGCCGCACATCGACGCCGCTCGGAACGGCAATCGCCGTATCGCCGTCGGTCACGACGGTATCGCCGAGCGTCATGGAATAATGCACTTCCACCGACGGATGCGCTTCCTTAAAAGTGTGAAGCGCGGCAAATTCGCGGCTTCCGGTTGCGTCCACATAGACAAGATTCGAAAACACTTCGAGCAGACGGACATCCTCGGCAGTTGCGTTCGGAAGCGTCAGGGAAGCGGAATCGCTTCGGAATATCCCGTCCGTCAGCTTCTGATTCCAAAGAATCTGACAGTTGGGACAGTTCAGAGAAATCTCTGCAATTTCTTCGGACGGCGTATACGGAAGCGCGGTCAGGTCGAGCAGCCGAAGCGATGTCATTGCGGCAAGCGTTTCGATATCCGGCATTTCCGATTCGGACAGGACTTTCAGCTCCGTCACGGGAACGGTGACGTCGTCGACGATCACTTCGACCGGCGGTTCCGTCTGTATCGGCGCAGGCGTCGCATCGACTGCCGCTGCGGGTTCATCCGTGCATGCGAATGCTGCGGCAATCAGAATCGCCGCAATCAGAACGGGAAAGATCCGTTTCATCCGCTTACCTCCTCTTTCGTACGATCAGCAGCGCGACAAGCAGCACGATCAGCAGCAACAGCAGCCCGCCGCCGATCAGCAGAATCCACATGTCCGAAAATCCGGACGGTTCCTGGGGAGCGGGCGCTTCCGTCGGCTGCGGTACCGGCGTTTCGACCGGCGCGGGCGTGTCGGTCGGCGGCGCAGTCGGTTCCTCCGTCGGCACCTCCGTCGGTTCGGCGGTCGGTTCCGGCGTATCGGTCGGCGCAGGCGTGTCGGTGGGCTCCGGCGTCGGTTCCGGCGTCGGCGTGACGGACAGCGTCATCGGATCGACATGCTCGAACATATCGTTAACGCCCGCCGTATCTTCGCCGACGGTCGTATAGGCAAGACCGAACTCCGCGATGCTGTATTCCGTGGTCGAAACGAAGTGATTGTTGTTCTTCGTCTGCGACTTATGCCATTGATAGGCTTCCGTTGCCGCTTCAAACGCGGTTTTTCCGCCAAGCTTCGTTATCGGCGCGTTGACGTCAAGCGTCAGCTTGTTCTGGCTGTACAGATGGATATAGAGTTTCTTGACTTCCCATGGCTCCAGTTTTTCATACCCTTTGGGCTGATAGTTCGGATCGGCAGCCGCTTTGACGCCCGCCTGAACGCCCTCCGAAAGCACCTTGTGCTGCCAGTGTCCGTACTCTCCGTTGACGTCCTGCGTCACAACCACTTCCGGGCGGTATTTGCGGACCTGCGTCGCGACATAGCGCTTGACGTCGTCGACCGTAAAGGTGTGTTTGAACTTGCTGTAATAATCCTGCGGAATATCCGGAAAACCGCCGAATACCGGCTGCGTCTTCATGCCGAGCGTCCATGCGCCGTTCATATCCTCCTGCCGGCGTAACCGCTGGTTCTTCTCCGGCAGCTTTGTACTCATGATGATCGACAGACCGGACAGCCCGCGCTGCGCTTCATAGATCGGATAAATTGCGCCGAGGAACAGAACCTCATCGTCCGGATGCATGGCAAAGGTCAGAAAGTCCGCTTTTTCGATCGTCGGACGGAACGGATGATAATCCTGTACCGTGCCTTCGCCGTACGCATACAGCGAGCAGAACGCGCAGTTATCCTCCTCTGCGCGGATCGAGACTTTACGCGTCTCCGGCAGAGTTTCGATGAGATTGTTGTACAAAAGGGTTCCCGGATCCTCGGACAGCTTGTTGCCGCTTCCGTCGAACTGCATCACGGTATACGCGACCGGCGCGTAATAGAACGAAAGAAACACGGATGCGACGGGAACGTCGTCCTTCCAGGAAATCGACAGCGTCTTGCCCTTGTTGACGCGCTGCGCGCTGTCCAGATCGTCGTCGCGAAGCCGGTCGGCATGGACGCTGAAATCGCCCTCATACTTGCATTTTTGGGAGAGGTTCTCCGCTTCCACGTCCGCCGCTTCCGCATGCATCGATATGACTGCAGCGAGCAGAAAAACGATCGACAGTATCAGCGCAAACCTCTTGATCCGTCCGTTTTGTGTCATGCTTTCCGTCCTTTAAAATCCGAGTTGTTCCAAAAATGCCGTAAACTTCCGATATGTTTCCTCGTGCTCGACCGCCGCGCGCAAATACTGCGGCAGCTCGTCCTCCGGAATCCGGAAGGTGTTCTCCCAGTATACGGCTTTCGTCTTGTTGCGACCGGTTCCGTCAAAGAACGCGTCCATTGAATAGAACGTGCGTCCGCGCACCTGCCGGAACGTCAGGATCAGCATGGTCAGGTGCGGCGCCCACATCTCGTACGTGAGATACGCATCCGAAGCGCCGTCGCCGTCCTGGTCCAGCCGGTCGACGATCATAAGATAATGTCCGCCGGACCGGACGATATCGCCCGATCTTGCGCAGTCGTACTGGATCTTGTTGTCGTTGTTCTTGACGCGCTCGCCGTTTCTGCCGATCTCGGATCGAAGCGTCGTAAAGAGGTTCATGCCCGCCTGCTTATACGCCCAGACGATGCTTGCGACGCACTGCATGCCGCAGTAGTAGTACGTGCCGTTCGGATCGGACGTCGGTTCGTCAAGCTTGGAGCCCCATTTGGGATTGACGCCCCAGTCGTTCATGCCCTGATACGAGCCCTTGCCCTGATAGACGATCGAATAGCCGTATTCGGACATGTGCGAAATCAGCGAAACGCCCGCCGTCACAACGCCTTCGCGCGTGTAGATGCCCGCTGCCGCAACGTCCGCGCTGATCGTTTCGTTCAGCTTGCCGATCGAAGAGTTGTTCTCCTGCAGAACCAGTTTCAGCGCATGCCGGACCGGTTCGAGATTCTTTGCCTGAACCGGATACCGGAACCCCGATTCCACGACGACGTCGATCGATTCGAGCAGTTGATCCTCCGTGTCGCGCACCCAGAGCGTATATGCGCCGTCATACTTATAGACGCGGAAATGCGACGAAGGCTCGCCGGAATCCAGCACATTGAACCAGTCGCACGACTTTTCGGGCGGGATCAGTCCCTGATTTGTGAAGCAGTATTCCTTTGCAAGAACATCGTTTTTGACGACGACATCGACGACCGCGCCGCGCACGGACACGGAAATCGCGTCGTTTTCGTTCGCATATGAAACCGGTATGCCCGACAGCGCGTTTGACTCCGCAATCTCGCTTTGAATCAGCACATATTCGTCGTGCATCATCTTGCCGGTCTTGTGGTAGAACTTGAAATCGACCGTCCGGTCGTCCGAAACGAGCAGATGCAGATCGGAGCCCGAATAGGTATAGGTCCCCTGCTTTTCAATGCCTCCCGTGGTGACGGTATAGGTGCCGTCCGAGCGCACGTCGAGCAAAAAAGGCAGGTCCTCTATCGTCCATGTGCCGAGGAACGGATTCGGTTCCGGCGTATCGGTCGGCGCAGGCGTGTCGGTCGGCTCCGGCGTCGGTTCCTCCGTCGGCTCGGGCGTAGGTTCTTCCGTCGGTTCCGGCTCGGGCGTCGCGATCGAAACGGTGTCCGTTGCGGGCGAGATCGCTCCGAGCGAAACGGTTTCCTCGCTCGGCACCGCAGCTTCCGACACGGCGGATTCCGTCGTCTGCGCAGTCAGGTCCAACGCCTGATTTCCGGCGCAGCCGAACAGCAGCAGAATCGCAAGAAGCAGTGATCCCGCGATATGCAATTTTCTCCTTTTAGCACATTTCATGTCATGTAGTTTAGCACGAAACGACAGAATTGTCCACCATGCAAAAACCGGAGGATCGCTCCTCCGGCTTTTGTTCACAGAATTTTCTTATTTCGCGCAGAGCAGGAACGCCTTGTACGCCTTGAATGCTTCGTACAGGTCCGCTTTGGAAATGATCTCCCACGGCGCGTGCATCGAAAGGACCGCGACGCCGCTGTCGATGACTTCCATTCCGTATTCCGCGCAGATGTACGCGATCGTTCCGCCGCCGCCCGCGTCGACCTTGCCGAGCTCCGCGGTCTGATAGACGACCTTGCTGTCCTCCATCCACTTACGCAGTTTCGCCATGTACTCGGCGTTCGCGTCGTTCGAGCCGCTCTTGCCGCGTGCGCCGGTGTACTTGTTGAAGCAGACGCCCTGACCGAGGAATGCGCTGTTCTTCTTCTCAAATACGCCCGCAAAGTTCGGATCGTAGCCCGCGCTGACGTCGCAGGACAGCATGTGCGCGTTGGTCAATGCGCGGCGCAGCTTGAGTTCGGAGTATTCGCCGGTGAGATTCATGATCTCCGCAACGGTGTTCTCGAAATACTTGGCGTGCATGCCGGTTGCGCCGACGGAACCGATCTCTTCCTTATCAGCAAGGATGCAGCAGCAGGTTGATGCAGGCGTGTTCTTGACGTCGAGCATCGCCTTGATCTGCGCAAACGCGCAGACGCGGTCGTCGTGTCCGTAGCCGAGGATCATGCTGCGGTCGAGACCGAGTTCGCGGGATTTGCCTGCGGGAACGACTTCGATCTCTGCGGACAGGAAATCGTCTTCCTCGATATCGTACTTCTCTTTGAGGATTTTGAGCATGTTCGCCTTGACGGGCTCCTTCTCCTCGTCCTTGAGCGGCAGACCGCCGATGATGACGTTGAGCTCCTCGCCCTCGATCGCGACGGACGCCTTCTTCTGCAGCTGATCCGCAGACAGATGGATCAGCAGGTCGGAAATGGAAACAACCGGATCGTTCTCATCTTCGCCGATCACGACATTGACCAGCGTTCCGTCCTTCTTCGCGACGACGCCGTGCAGCGCAAGCGGGATCGTAACCCACTGATACTTCTTGATGCCGCCGTAATAGTGCGTATCGAGATACGCAAGCCCCGTGTCCTCGTACAGCGGGTTCTGCTTGAGGTCCATGCGCGGCGAATCGATGTGCGCGCCGATGATGTTGAAGCCCTTTTCCATCGGCTCCTTGCCGACGATGAACAGCATGATCGCCTTGCCCATGCAGTCCGCATAGACGCGATCGCCCGCCTTCAGCGATTCGTTGTTTGCAATGACGTCCTTGAGATTGCGATATCCTGCCGCTTTTGCAAGCGCAATCGCGCCGTTCACACATTCACGCTCGGTTTTGCCCGCATCCAGAAAGGCGCGATACTCCTTCGATACGGTTTCGACCTTTCTGAGCTCGGTCTTGTTGTACTTGGTCCATGCAACGGTACGTTCCATAAATGCCTCCCCTGATTGATTTGTCTTTATTCTATCACGATTTGCATTGCGAATCTACCGGTTTTGGAAAGAAAAAAATGATATATAAAGAGAGCAGGAGTTAAGAAAAAAGCACTTGCCGAAACAAGTGCCTCTTCCTGGTCTGGGTGGAGAGATTTGAACTCTCGGCCTCTTGAACCCCATTCAAGCACGCTACCAAACTGCGCTACACCCAGAGATACGGACCGAATGTTATAATAGCATCCGGCCTTTTGTTTGTCAAGTACAAAATTCCTATGCTTCCGGCGTCGGTTCGGGCGTGATTTCGGGCACCTGTACGGGTTCTGCCGTCGCAAGGTCCTCGAGTCCGTTCAGCTCCGGCGTCTGAAGCGAATCCGGTCTCGGATCGGGCGTGTGACCGCGGAATTCATTGATCGTTTCCTGCGTGTCTTCCACAGCGCCGTTGAAATGTGTCTGCATGTTCGTAATCCAGGTGGACAGCGGACCTCTGATATAACCCTGTCCGTTCAAAAAATACAGAACGAGCGCTGCGAGCACGACAAGCACGACCACAACGCCGATAAATCGAAATACGTGTTTCATAATTACCTCCTGTCTTGCACAAAGTATATGCGAATCCCGTCATTTGATCAGCGAATGATCATTTTTTCCGTTTTGGCGATTGCTTCCTCGATCATCGGTTCAAAGTCGACAAGCGCTTCGCTCTCTCTGAGCCTGTCCACCTTCGGCTTCGTCACCGGATGCTTCGGCACGAACACCGTACAGCAATCCTCATACGGCAGAATCGACGTTTCGAACGTGCCGATCCTTTGTGCCTTTTCAATGATTTCTTCCTTATCGAATCCGATCAGCGGCCGAAACACCGGCATCGAAACCGCATCGTCCGTCACGCACAGGGATTCGATCGTCTGGCTTGCGACCTGCCCGATCGATTCGCCGGTAATCAGCGCGAGCGAACCGGTATCCTTTGCGATGCGTTCCGCAATCTTCATCATCAGACGACGCATCAGCACCGTCGTTTCGGTCGAAGGGCATTTGTCGTAGATGGTCAGCTGAATATCGGTAAACGGCACGAGATACAGATTGATCGTCCCCGCATAGCGCGATACGAGTTTTGTCAGCTCAATGACCTTGTCCCTTGCGCGTTCGCTGGTGTACGGATAGCTGTAAAAATGCACCGCGTCGAGCAGCACGCCGCGCTTTGCGATCATGTAACCCGCGACCGGACTGTCGATGCCGCCGGAGATGAGCAGCATGGCTTTGCCGTTCGATCCGACCGGCATGCCGCCCGCGCCGGGAATCTCGTTCGTGTACACAAACGCGTTCTGCTGCCGGATCTCCGCCGTGATCTTGAGTTCCGGTTGATGCACGTCGACCGCAAGGTTCGGATACGCTTCCAAAAGCTCGTGACCGAGTTCGCGGCACAGCTGTTCGGACGTCATCGGAAACCGCTTGTCCGAACGGCGCGCAAAGCATTTGAACGTCAGATGCGCATTTGCGTCCGCAAACGGCTTTGCTTCCGAAATGGCGGCGTTGCGAATCGCTTCCCAGTCCTTTTCCACGCAGCACGCGGGGCTGATCGAATGAATGCCGAACACGCGGCAGAGCTTGTCCATGCTTTCCGCAAGCTGTTCTTCCCCGATGCCGTATACGAAGATGCGTCCCTGTTCGCGCTCCACCCTTGCGGCAAGCGGCGCAAGCGCCTGCTTGATGCGGTCGACAAGGAGCCGTTCGAAGAACGGACGGTTCAACCCCTTCAGATGTATTTCCGCGTAACGGACCAGCAAAACTCTTTCCATTGTTTATCTCCTTTTGTACTTGCGCAGCATGCGGACCTGATCCGCAATCACATTTGCCGCCTCGTCGGCTTCCGCAACCGTATTGAACGGACAGAAGCTGAACCGAATCGCACCTTCCTGACGCGCGCCGCCGATGCCGATTGCATTCAGCACGCGGTTCTTCCCCTGCTTTTTGGCAGAGCATGCGGAGCCGGTGGACACGATCACTCCGTACCGTTCGAGCGCGTGCAGAAGCACTTCACCGCGAACACCGAGGAACGACAGATTCAGAATGTGCGGCGCGCCTTCTTCGATCGCCGGGCCGTTCAGGCAGACGTCGCCGAGCGTGCCGAGGTTCTCGTACAGCCGTTTCTTGACCTGAAACATCTGCTGATGCCAGACGCGCTGATTCGACTGATAGAGCCGCAGCGCGCTGTCCATGCCGAGGATGCCCGGCACATTGGTCGTTCCGCTGCGGAGGTTTCTCTCCTGTCCGCCGCCGATCTGTCCGCCCGCAAAGCGAATGCCGTTTCTGACAAGCAGGAATCCGACGCCCTTCGGCGCGTGCAGCTTGTGCGCGGAAACGGAATAGAGATCGACCGGCAGCTTCCCGGTCGGCACCTTCATAAACGCCTGTACGCCGTCTGCATGCAAAACCGCGTTCGGCGAAAGTGCGCGGACCTTCCTTGCGATCGCGTCAAGGTCGTTGACGCTGCCGAGTTCGTTGTTTACGTGCATGATGCTGACAAGTCCGGTGTCGGCATGCAGCACATCGGAAAGGCGGTCGAGGTCGACGGTTCCGTCCGCTTTGAGCGGCGCATAGACGATCTCCATGCCGAACTCCTTCGCAGCGGTTCGGATCGTTTCATAGACGGACGGATGCTCCGTTTCCGTCGTCACGATCGATTTCAGATTGCGCATCGGACGCAGCGAGCCGAACACAGCCATGTTGTTCGACTCCGTCCCGCCGGAGGTGTAGAGAATCTCTTCCGGCTTTGCGCCGACCAGCGAAGCGGCGAACGCGCGCGCCTCATTGACCTGCTTTTCCACGCCGAACGCCGCGCCGTACGCCGCCGCGGGATTATAGTAGTCCTGCGTCATTGCCGTATAGGCGCGTTCTGCAGCCTCCCTGCAGGTACAAGTCGTTGCGCTGTTGTCAAAATAGATCATGTTCTGCTCCGTCCGATCGATTTACTACTCTATTCTATTCCAAAACCTTGAAATCCGTAACCATTTATACCACAAGAATGAAAAAATAGCACATAAATCAAAAATTGTTTACACATTCGTCACGACTCTGTGAAATTTTATGCTATAATAGTAGGCAGAAAATAGGATCATAATAGGAGGTAACTCTATGATTTGTAAAGAGTGCGGAGCATACAATCCCGATCATGCGACGTACTGCAAGGTATGTGCAGCGAACCTCAAGGGTGAGCCGGAAGCCGAAGCTCCCGAAACGCCCGTCGTTGAGGATCCTCAGCCGACCAAGCGGTTCAGCCGTCCTTCGTGGGTTGTTCCCGAGCAGGCCAAGAAAGTCGAAAAGCCTGTGAAAGAAGCCGTCGAAGAAACCGAAGATCTTCTCGACGAGGTCGAGGAAGTCGTTGAAGAGCCGGTCGAGATCCCCGAGAAGAAGCCGATCGTCAAAGCGCGTCCCGCAAAGCCCGTCGAGGAAGAACCGGACTATGACGACGACGATCCCGACGCTTACGAAACCAAATCCGACCGTCCGATCTGGACGCCGACGCATCCGGTCAAGCGCGCAAAGCCCGTCGTTCAGGAAGAAGACGAGGACGAAGAACAAAACGAACCGGAAGTCGAGGACGACGACACCATCTATAATGATGAAGAAGCGCTCGATCAGGATGACGATTCGTTCGAGTATGAACCGACGCCCCCGAAGCGCAAGAACACCAAGAAAAAGAACAACACGCTGTTCACGGTCCTTCTGATCTCGATCATCGTTGTGATCGTACTGATTCTTGTTGCCGGCGGTCTCTACCTGCTGAACAAGATCGGCGTTCTGAAGTGCGGCACCCCCGCAAAGCCGGTCACCGGCGATCAGACGGTTACGGCCGAACCCGCCAACCCCGCCGGTACGCCCGAAGCGCAGCCGGATGAAAAGGTTGCGACGCTGCTTGAGTATGTCGACGAAACCGGCAAGGACTATGTCGCCATCACGGTTCTCGTCCCTGCGCGCGGCTCGATGACGATCGACTTCCCGCATCAGGACGACTACAAGGCGACCAACGACAAGGACATCGCGTATCCGAGAAGAGTCAACATCCCCGTTGAGATCTTCTATCCGAACACGCCGCTCGAGACCTCGACGCAGGAAATCAAGCCTTATATCACCGTAACCACCGCGGAAGGCAATACCTACGAGATCGAATGCCCGTCGTTCACGAAGAACTTCGCACCGCTGACGATCAACCTCACTTCCCCGATCGCGAAGGAAGACGGTTCCATCATGGCAGCGGAAGGCAACGTTGTGCATCTCGAAGGCACGGTCGACGATTTCGACGTCACGCTCACGATCAACGGCGTTGCGACAAACGTCTATGAGGGCGGCGTCTTCATGCAGGACTACAACATGACCGGCACCGGTTCCGAGACGATCGAACTCGTTGCGACCAAGAACAACTTCGTCACCGCATCCAAGACGCTGACCGTCGATCCGTACGTGTTCGTACCGGATCCCATGGTTCTGGAGGTCAATGACGACGTCGCATCGCTGAGAGCGGATAAATCCGGCAAGCTGACTGTCACCGGCACGACGCTGCCCGGCGCAACGCTGAGCGCGACGAGCGACGATACGACGCGCGTACTCTGCGGTACCGTAACGGTCGACGCGGACGGCAAGTTCTCCTTCGGCATTACGATGGATTCCTCCTTCTACGGCATCTCCACGATCACGCTGAACGGCTCCAAGGAAGGTGCCGAGGACGGCAGCACGACGTTCGTCGTTTCGAGATCGTATGCCGACAAGGATGCGTTCATCAAGGCGTACGGCAAGAAGTATAAGGAAGTCAACCGCGGTATCACGATGCAGGAACTCCTTGCGGACCTCGGTACCTATGCGGGCAACACCTACGGATTCCGTATCATCGGCAATGTCAACGAAGTCATCAACGACGGCGACAAGACCTATGTCAAGATGACGATCGCAAAGACGAACGAAATCGTCTATGTGCGCAACATGAGTTCCAAGTGGGCGCCGCAGGACAACATCGGCGGCAAGTACCGCATCTACTGCAACCTCGTCGGAACGTATCAGGACACCGGCTGTGCGGAGTTCATCGGCTGGTTCGTCTACACGCAGAAATAATGCTTATCTGGGCAAAAACGCTGACGCGTCAAAAGATCCAATCAGAAGTCGTGCGGGAGTTCACTCTCGCACGACCGTCTGATTTTGAGGGCTGGATGCCGGTGCTGCACGAGCTCTGTCAGGCGCTCGATCTCTCCCGCCCCGTTCTTTTAGAAAAGCACATTGCAGAACTTGAACGGTTCAACCACACGCAGTTCCGTCAGAGCGACTTCATGGAACCGGTTGCGTTCGATCGGTTCGACATCGAAATTATAGTCGAAAAAAAGGAGCATGAAAACCCGTTTTCACGCGCATACTAACGGCGTGAAAGGAGTGATTTCATGAATATCGTCGCTTTGATTCTCATGATCGTCGGCGCTTTGAACTGGCTGCTTGTCGGCATATTCCGGTTCAACCTTGTGACGTGGATTTTCGGTGCTTCGTCCGTCATCACGGCAATCCTCTATGTGCTCGTCGGTCTCGGCGGGATCTGGGGAATCGTCATGCTGTTTCAGCGAAACGTACGGAAAACCGAACTGCACGGTGCCGATTGATCGCAAACGACAAAAGAAGCCGATGCGGGCTTCTTTTTTTACGGAAAGACTGGCTTTTTGCCGTTCAATCCGATATAATGAATCAAATGGAGGAATGATACGATGGATTGGATGAAAGAAACGGCACAGCAGCTCAAAAAAGGCGCTTTCCTGATGGTAGGCGGAAACCCGATGACGATCGGATGGGGACAGTTCGGCGTTCTATGGAACAAGCCGACGTTTACGGTCTATGTACGAAAGAGCCGCTATACGCACGATCTGCTGCTGCAGGCGAATACTTTTACCGTCAGCGTCCCGGCAGCCGGCGCCATGCAGAAGGAGCTTGCGTTCTGCGGCACGAAATCCGGTCGCGACGTGCAGAAGATGCAGGCGCTGAACGCAACGCTTTTCCACAACCGCTTCGGCGCGCAGGACGGATTCGACGGATGCAGATATCATATCGAATGCCGGATCCTGTTCCGCGCAGACCTCGACGAACACGCGATTGAGGACGAAGCGCTGCAAAGCCGCTATTATGCCGACGGCGATCCGCATACCATGTATGTCGGCGAGATCCTCGGCGTGACCGAACAGACGCTATGAAACGCGCTCTTGTTCTTCTGCTTGCCGCCCTGCTCGTCTTCGGATGCGGCGTTCCGGCGTCCAATCGCTACGTTTCCGATGTGTTCGAAGCGGATCTGCCGGATTCGTTCGAACGCGTGCCGAACGCCGATATCCTGTGCTTTGCGCCGTACGGCGACGCGCTGCGAGCAAGCTCGATCACCGTGTACACCACGGAGCTGAACTGGTACTTCGACTCGTTTGACGCCGCCGAATACGAAACGGCTCTCATGGAACTCTGCGGCTATGAATCGCTGACGCTTAACGACGTGCAAAGCTGCCGCGTCGACGGAAATCCCGCAAAGCGGATCGCCTGCAAGGTCGAAATCGATCAGGGCACGCACGATCTGATTCTGTACGCGGTTTCCGCGGAGCGGACCTATTTCTTCACGCTGCTGAACCGCGATTCGGATTCCTTCGTCGCGCCGTTCGATCAAATGATGCAATCGCTCAGACTGAAAGGACAGCAATCATGAAAATCGCCTTGATTACCGGCGCTTCCGGCGGAATCGGTTCCGCGATCGCCGTCCGATTTGCACAGAACGGCTATGCCGTCGCGCTGCAGTACCGTTCCAACGCGCAGGGTGCGACGGACGCTGCCGCAAAGTTCCCGAAGGATGTTTCCTATCTCTGTGTACAGGCAGACCTCAACGACGCATCATCGGTTGCCGCGATGATCGACACGGTGCATACGCGGCTCGGCGCTGTTTCCGTGCTGGTCAACTGTGCGGGCATTGCGCCGCGTCAGACGCTGTTTTCCGACACAACCGACGCGGACTGTGCGCAGGTATTCGACACCAATGTTTACGGCATGATGCGCGTCACACGCGTGCTGATTGAAGATCTTCGCAAGACGGAAGGATCGGTCGTCAATCTCTCCTCCGTCTGGGGCGTCTGCGGCGGTTCCTGCGAGGTGCTTTATTCCGCAAGCAAAGCCGCCGTCATCGGATTCACCAAAGCGCTTGCAAAGGAGCTTGCGCCGTCCGGCGTCACCGTCAACTGCGTCGCGCCCGGGCTGATCCGGACCGAAATGAATGCGCATCTTTCGGAAGAAGCGCTCGAAGCTTTCCGTCTGGAAACGCCGCTGATGCGGTTCGGAACGCCGGAAGACGTTGCCGACGCCGTGTTCCGCCTTTCCGGGATGCGTTTTGTGACGGGACAGGTTCTCTGCTGCGACGGCGGATATGCCATCTGAACAAAAAACGACCGAAGAGCAATTCTTCGGTCGTTTGATTTTTGGCTTTTACGGAGCGATCAGGCATGCGCCGATGATGCCGGCGTCGTTGCCCGCCGTCGCCACCACGATCTCCGGACAGGTTTCGAAGAAGCACTTCTCCTTCACGTTCGCTCTCAACGGCTCCATCAGAAAACTCCCTGCGCCGCAGACGCCGCCGCCGATCGCAATGCGCTCCGGATCGAGCAGATTCACGATAGAAGCAAGATAGCTACCGAGATCGTCAACGAATGCACGGAACAGTTCGGATGCGTCCGGATTGCCCGCCTTTGCCGCATCGATGACTTCCTTTGCGCCGCACAGACCGAACGATGCGCCGTCCTTTGCAAGGCGCGTCGCCGCGCAGTACGCTTCCGCGCAGCCGTGAATGCCGCAGGTGCAGAGCCTGCCGCCGTTTCGCAGAACCATGTGCCCGGGTTCGGTTCCGTTGCCGCGTCCGCCGCGGAACAGCTGTCCGTTCAGAATCAGTCCGCCGCCGATGCCGGTGCCGATCGTGATCATGACGGAGGTTTCGGTTCCTTTCAGCGCGCCGACGCCGTGTTCCGCAAGCGCCGCCGCATCGGCGTCGTTGATCACCGCGATCGGTTTCTGTAGGGATTCGTGCAGAAGACCGGCAAGCGGCGTATGATGAAAGTCGAGATTATGCGCATCGATCACAACGCCGTTTTCAATGTCGACGCTGCCGGGAACCGCCGTGCCGACGCCGGATACCTCCGCATCGGAAAGCGCCGCTTCGGTCAGCAGCGCGCGATACAGCGCCGTGCAGACGTCGATTACGGCCTGCGTCCCTCTTCCGCGCGGAAACGGCATGGATTTCTTGCAAATCAGTACATTCCGTTCATCCAAAATGCCGGCGGCGATGTTGGTTCCACCGATGTCGTAGCCGACGCGTACCATATTATGCCTCCTCTGCCTGCTCCACCGCTCTCGCAAGCTGATCCGCACAGGACGTATAGCTGTTCCCGCAGGTATTGCCCCTGAGCGTCTGGACGAGCTTTTCGCGCTCCATGCCCTCAACGAGCTTGCCGATGGCTTTCAGGTTGCCGTTGCAGCCTCCCGTGAACACGACATTGTACACCTTTCCGTCGATCAGATCAAAGTCGATCTTCGTGGAGCAAACATCGTTTGTTTTACTGGTTACATGCATCAGGATATCCCCTTTCTGTTTCTCAAAATCAGCCTTGAAACCGGCTGTTCAAATCCGTAAGTGATCACGATTGCGACGAGAAACGCCGTCGCAAGTCCGATGATCGTCAGCGTCCATTGCGTGCCGACGCCCATTCCGGCGATGTCCGCGCCGCTCTTTGCGCCGAAGCTCATGCGCAGATGCACCATCAGCCATTGATGCCAGAGGTACAGGTTATACGTGATCGCCGCAATCGCCGCCGCAACGCGATTGTCCAGAATCCTGCGGAACGGCTTCGGTGCAATCGCAAAGCCGAGCACCAGCGCGGCAAACGCAAAGGACAGCGCCGCGCGGTATTTCATCTGCCAGATCTGCTGCTCGCTGCCCGTGCTTGCGCACATCGAGAAGAGCTTGTACACCGCAAAGCAGGCTCCGACGGCGACGAGCATGCCGACGATCGAGAATATTGCTTTGCGCTTCACGCGCGATGCGTACCACGCGTACAGATGCGCCGCCATCATGCCGTTTGCAAAGACCGGCAGAAACGTCAGGAACCGGTTGACCATGACGCGCGGTTCCGCGATCCGGAACGCAAGCCCGTATGTGAACGCGATCCCGACGAGCATCATCGCGGCATAGATCAAGAGCGGCAGTTTCTGAAACGCCTTCGCAAGCCACGGGAAGATCAGATAGAACCCGACCTCGATGCATACCGTCCACACGACGGCGGTAATCCCCGCGAACAGATACGTATCGTTGAAGAACATCTCGGTAAAGGTCAGGTGCGTCACAAGATCCTTGACCGCAAAGCCGGGCTTGTTCGCATAGAACCCTTCCGCCAGCGCGACGAAGAACGTCACGAACACGACCAGAAGATAGCTCGGCACGATGCGCGCGAACCGCTTTTTGAAGAACGTGCCGATCGAATCGACCGGCGTTTTCGAAAACGTCTGTCTCGCGTACGGCAGATACAGAACGAACGCGGAGAGCAAAAGCATCAGATCGACGCACAAATACCCGCAGCGCCGGAAGCTGTTCGGATAGATCTGCCGGATGCCGAGCCAGTTCAGAAACGGCGTCTGATACGCGGGCATCAGCCAGGTCTGCTGCCAGAAATGGAACCACAGCACGATCAGCACGCCGAGCGAGCGGATTCCGTCCAGTACGCCGACATGCTTTGTGTCGACGGAAAAGATCGATTCCTTATGCGGTTGGTCTGCGCGTTGTTCCACGTTCTGTCCTTCTTTCGCTTACCTTTTTATTTTATCAAATGCGGAAAGAAGTTACAAGAGGTTATTTGCACGGCAGCGCGGATTCCACGGTCTTCCGGAGAATCGCGGCGGTTTTCGGATCGAGCGCAGCGAACAGCCGTCTGCGGTCTTCGATCGCCCTCGGATGCTCCGAATCGAACTGCACGTCAAAGTCGATCGATTCATCGGTCAGCTTCGAAAGATCGTGCCGACCGGTCAGCAGCGACGCAAAGGTCGCGGCGATCAGATAGGATGCGTTTTTCGAGGCGTGCGAGCCGTCGCGCCAGTAAAGCTCGATCTCCGGATGCCGCATGCGCAGCGTTTCGAACAACTCTCCGATCGGCGCAAGCAGCGTATCGTACCGTTCGGACAGCGTACGGTAGGCGGCGGAGATCTCCGAGATCCGTTCCGGATCGTCCTTCTTTGCCCATGTCATGTACAGGACCGGTTTCGTCCCGCAGGCTTTGCAGAGCGCAGAAAGCGCGCGAACCTCCGGCTCCGTCTGTTCAAGCCCCGGAAACGGATGTCCGAGCTGCTGGATCACGCAGTAATCGTAATTGCCGTACAGCAGCGCAAAGCGGATCGAAAAATACTCCTTCGTATGCCAGCGCAGCGCGCGCCCGGAATAGGCGAGCATCGTGACATTCGGTTTCTCCTGCCCGAGCGATTCGCACATCGTTGCGAACAGATGCGGCATATCGTTGAAATAGGTATGGCTGTTTCCGATCATCAATACGTTCATAGCGCTGCCTTTCATAAACAAAAAGACCGTAGACCGGCGTCTGCGATCTTATTTGCGTTTTGTCTCAGTCCCACTCGATTGCGCCGATGCTTTCGAGGTACGCTTCGCTGTAGTCCATGTAGTCCTCGACGAAGCGCATGCAGTACATTTTCTGTTCTTCGAAATCCTTCTGCAAGCCCTCGAACAGATAATCGAACGCCTTGTCGTCGTCGTACACCTCGCCGTCGTTCACGCCGCTTTTCTCCATGAATTCCTCATCGAGTTCCACGACGCGGTCCAGCATGCGGTCGAAGACGTCCTCTTTGAAAATCAGGAAGTCGCCCTGCTGTACAAAGCGTTCCTTGATAAACTTCTTTGCGTTTTCTACGCTGTATTCCTGTTCCATAATTCCCTCCGATACGGTTCTGCGGTTATTGTATCACACTTATGCGAACATTTCCATATCTTCGGTTAATTTTTTACGGCGTCCACAAACCATCTCGGATCCTCGAAAAACAGGAACGCCGTCTGCCCGTTGATGAGGCAGGTGTAGCGCACGCCGTTTCCGCCGGCTTTGAGGCTTGCGGCGCGGCGCTCGTCCAGCACCTTCTGTATTTCGAACCGCCGCCCGTCCGTCCAGTGCACGACGCGCGGAAGCGTGTGTCCGACCTCGTCCGTGTAGGTCTCCACACCGACATAAACCTTCATGCCCGATATCCCACCGGATGCGAAACATGCTCTTCCCTCGGATTCATGACGCCGATCGTCCGGTCGGTCAGCAGTCTTCCGCGCAAAACCGCGTGATAGCCGAACCGGCTGCGAATCCCGTCGATCGCGCGTTCCGCCGTTTCGAGCCGTTTCCGGTGTTCCTCCTCTCCGAACAGATTCAGCTGCATCGGACGGTCGACCGGCCAAAGGTCCGATGCGCAGACCGTCAGCGACCGGATCGGCCGCTGCCAGTCGTAGTTTTCCGTAAACAGCTGCATTGCCGTATCCAGAATTTCGTCGGTCAGAAACGTCGGCGCCTTGAGCCGTCTCTGCCGCGTGAACGAGAACAGTCCGCAGTCGCGTACCGAGAGCGCAATGACATTTGCGCGGAAGCCGTGCTCGCGGAGTCTGCGCGAAACGCTCTCCGAAAGCATCAGGACCGTCAGCCGTACATCGTCGTCGTTGACGAGATCGCGCGGCGCCGTGATGCCGTTTCCGACGCTCTTGACCGGCGTTTCGAAACCGTACGGCAGCACCGGCGAGGTGTCCTGTCCGTTCGCGAAGCGGTACAGCGTCAGCCCCGCTTTGCCGAGCTGCGCATGCAGAAACGCGGGATCCGTCTTCGCCAGATCGCCGATGGTCATGATGCCGTACCGGTTCAGGCGGTTTTTCGTCGACGGTCCGACCATCAGAAGATCGCCGACCGGAAGTCGCCACGCGACGTCGCGGTAGTTGTCCGGCAGAACCGCGCTCACGGCGTCCGGCTTTTTGAGATCGCTGCCGAGCTTGGCAAAGATCTTGTTGTCCGCCACCCCGACCGAAACGGTGATCCCGATCTCCGCGTGTACGCGCTCGCGAATCTCGTTCGCAAGGTCGATCGCCTCGTGAAAATCGCGCGTGCGTCCCGTGACGTCCACCCAGTTCTCGTCGAGCCCGAACGGCTCCACAAGATCGGAATATTCATGATACAGTTCCCTGCCGAGATGCGAAAACCGAACATACTGATCGTAATGCGGGGCGACGCAGACAAGCTTCGGACATTTCTGCTTCGCTTCCCAGATCGCTTCCCCCGTCTTGACGCCGAATTGCTTGGCAAGCTGATTCTTGGCAAGCACGATCCCGTGCCGCTTTTCGGGATCTCCGGTCACCGCAACCGGAAACGCGCGGATCGACGGATCGAAAAAGCACTCCACCGAAGCGAAAAAGCCGTTGAAATCAATATGCAGAATCCTTCTTCCCATACGACACCGCTCTTTTTTCATATTCGAACATTTGTTCGTATTTACATTATACCACGAATTCGGGGGTTGTCAAGCGGCGATTTTTCTCATATAATGCATACATGAAACGAATCCTGATTGTTTTGATCTGCCTTGCTCTGCTGCTCGGCTGCGCATATGATCCGACCGAATCCGAGGAAACGCGAAAGCTCGAACTGTTTGCGTTTTCCGTCGGAAAGGCCGACGCGCTTCTGGTTCGCACGAACGACGCGGCTGTTATGATCGACTCCGGCGAAAACGGCGACGGCGACAAGCTTGTGTCGTATCTGAACGCGCTCGGCATCGAAAAGCTCGATCTTCTGATCCTGACGCATCACGACAAGGACCATATCGGCGGCGCGGACGCCCTGATCGAAAACATCCCGATCGACCGTGTGGTTCTGCCGAGCTACGAGAAGGATTCCAAGCAGTTCCGCGAGCTTTCGGACGCACTGGACGCGGCGGACACCGCGGTTTCCTATCTCAGCGCCGACGAGTCGCTGACATTCGGCGAACTGCTCGTGAACATCTGGGTTTCCCCCGTCCCGTACGACGGCAAGAGCGACAACGAACAGTCGCTGATTACAAAGCTGATCTATGACGGCAGGACCTATCTTTTCATGGGCGACGCCGAGAAGGATGAGCTGAAAAAGCTGATCTACAGCGGTAAGAACCTGACCTGCGATGTGCTGAAGCTGCCGCATCACGGCGTTTACGACGAGCATCTGGCGGCGCTTCTGACGGTGACGATGCCGCAGTACGTGATCATCTGCGATTCTTCGAAGAATCCCGCCGAAGCAGAAACGCTCAAGACGCTCGAATTCTTCGAGACGATCGTACTGCAGACAAAAAACGGCGACGTCCACATGATCGCCGCCGGGAATGTTTTAAAGATAGTCGACGAATAACCAAACGATCCCGCACATCGGTGCGGGATCGCTTTATGTTACAGGATATAGTCCGAGATGCAGTCGTACCAGTGGACGTACGTTTCGCCGTCGACGGTGATCCGCTCGTTTTCGGGAAGAAGCTCGGTCCACGGACGCCGATAGCTGTCCTGCATCCAGTCGTTGCTGTTGAACCGTCTCCAGAGAACCGTCCTTCCGTTGCGGTCAAGGTACTGCTCGCTGAGCACGCCCTCGTTGTATGCGCCCGCGTCGATGACGCAGATCGTGTCGTAGGTCCTGCCGTTGATCTCGACCTGATAGCGGCCGACGACGTCGAGCATAAACGGCTGCTTTGCCGTGGTAACGACGCTGCCCTCCTTTTGTATCAGCCCTTTCGGCGCGATATGCGTCTCATTGCCGCAGTTGTTCTCTCCGAAGCCCCAGCTTTCGAGGAAATCGTCGCCGTCCAGAAATGTGAACAGTTTTTTGACGCCGTCCTCCTCGTGGCTTTCCGCAAGATACCGGCAATGCGTATCCGTGAGCTGCGCGACAAAGCGGCGCTTTGCAACGTCGGCGCCATCGATCCGGTTGCAGTCCATCGGATCGTATTCGATCGATTCGATCTCGACGCCCTCGATGCCGTGTACCTGTGCGCGTCCCGTCACTTCCATGTCGCACTGCTCGGTACGGTTGCGTTTCGGGAAATCGTACATCGCCCAACTGCGTTTTTCTCCGAGCTTCGGGACGATGAACCAGCCCATCATTTCCTCCCAGCAAACCGGAAACGGCTCGCCGTCAATCTTTGTGATGCGATAATCCGGCATCACGTCCGGCATTATTCTGCGATTGTGTTTCATCTTTTGTTCTCCTTTCGGTTGATAGGGATACCGCTCTCTGAACTGCTGTTTTGCATGGAACAGGCGGCTTTTGACCGTGCCGACCGGAATGTTGAGCCGTTTTGCGATCTCCGCCTGCGGCAGATCCTTGAAATAGCTGAGATACAGAATCTGTTTGTCTGCGTCGCCGAGCAGTTCGAGCGTTTCGCGCACCATCGTCCGTGCCGTAACGCCGTGAATGCCGGTCGTCAGCGCCGTCTCGTCAAGCAATTCCAAAGGGATCTCCATGCGCTTTGCCTTTGCGCGGAAATAATCGTTGCATTTGTTTCGGGCGATACCGAGGATCCACGGTTTGAACATTGCTTCGTCGGAAAGCGTTTCCGCGCTGCGATATGCCGCCGTCAGAACCTCCTGCAGGATGTCCTCCGCATCCTGTAAATTCCCGACACGGAATTTCACAAAGCGTTCGAGCGGCGGCAGGTTGGCCGTGACGAGCGCTTCAAAGTCGACCATGTTCTCACCTCTTTTCCTGTGTTCTGAGGACGTCTTCACCTATCAAGTCGCAAAGAGAAGTCGAAAGGTTCACGAAAACTGAAATTATTATGATATATAATGCAGAAGCTCCCGCTCGAGCACGTCCGCGTACCGCTGTACGGTCGGTCCGAGCGTTTTAAGCCAATCCTTCGTCTTCGGATCATCTCTGAAAAGAAGCGGATCTTTTCGGATGACAAGTGTTCTTTTCAACGGTTCTTCGTCGGAAAACAGATGCTCCGCAAGCGCCCATTCCCCCGCCTGCGTTTTGCCGATCACGTCTCCGGTCCGCAGGGTATAGATACATCTTGCGATATCCGGAAGCCAGCCGCAGGAATAGATGCTGTCGTCCGTCTGCACGGCGCAGCGGCGGATCCCATCGTAATGGCTGCGCACCGCGGCGATCAGCTCCTCTCTTGTCGGCGTTTTGAACAGTTCGCGATCCGCTTCGCCACAGACACAGACGCCGTATTTCGAAAGTTCGTACATCGAAAACGTATCGATTCTATACCGATCTGTGATCCGCTGTCCGGACGTTCCCCAGTAGATCAGTCGCGTATACGTTCCGTCACGATATTCATTTAGGTTGACGATAACGCCCTCGAAGCTGTGGTAATACGGGTTTTCCGGATATCGCGATGCCAGTTCCTGCCGCAGCGTCAAAAGCTTTTCAGCCTGCGTGGATGTAATCTGTTCGTTCGTGAACGCAATGAAATCGATATCGCTCCATCCGGCACGGAAATCATCCAGAACGACGCTTCCGTACAGCCAAAAACTGTGCAATGGCACGACGGAGGAAATCTCTTGCGCCATAGTTTGAATGGATCGTTGCAGTAATTCCGGATTCATGGGTTCCTCCTGTATGTATATACCTTCTCAAATTCTTTGATACAGCAGTGAAGTTTGCGCCTTCGGTGCAAATGATGTTACGGCTCACGCCGCAGTGATGCTGCTCCCTGCGGTCGCAACGATGTGATGTGTTCCGCTTTTCACGCGAAGCGCACATCACTTGCAAAGCAAACATCATGTCCGCAGGACACATCACGCTCCGCGCAGCGGAACCCATCGTTGAAAAAAGCAGCCAAACGGCTGCTTTTTTCTGGAGCAGGTAACGGGACTCGAACCCGTGATCTCAGCTTGGAAGGCTAATGTGTTACCGCTACACTATACCTGCATGTGGTGCGGACGAAGAGACTTGAACTCATACGCCTATGGCACCGGAACCTAAATCCGGCGCGTCTGCCAATTCCGCCACGTCCGCGGGAATCTGGTGACCCGTCGGGGATTCGAACCCCGGACA